>Ga0247734_1001083_pt1 | contig 21553 bp, 21 predicted proteins | sample UWRJL103311B2_FD_180933 | JGI IMG/M metagenome (GOLD analysis project Ga0247734, IMG submission 180933) | Plant litter microbial communities from Arlington Agricultural Research Station in Wisconsin, United States - UWRJ-L103-311B-2 | ecosystem: Environmental > Terrestrial > Plant litter >... | reverse complement strand
GACCCATTTCCCCATAGTATCCGGCCTGAGTGCTGCTCATACCGTTTACCTCGCCGGAGGCAATGTCATTGTGCTCGATAAACAAGGTGCGTTATCATGTGTGCTCTTTGCTATTTGTGCCCGGTGGTCTGACATGTGCTAGGTTTCTTCGGAGGAAACTCAACTAAAGCTGTAAGTTGCCGCACAGCGCCCCTTTCTTTGACACACGCGCGAGAGAGGAGAGAGTAGAGATACAAGCCAAACTGGAATGCTGCAGCATATCTGGGGTGCATGGATCTGGTCATTTTCCGCCGTTGCAAGATGTCCGCTGTCTAGCAAGTGCTAGATTGTGATAATGTAGCTCCGGGCTCTCGAACTCGAATCACAATCCGAGCTCACTTTCACTTTCGCATGCACTTCACACAATGCAACGGCCAGCAAGAGTTCGATGACCACTTCACAATGGATTTGCGTTCTTGGCCTTCACGAAGACACCTAGCTTTGGTTATGAATAGAACATTGACTGATAATTTATAGACATCTGGAATTAACGCTGCCTTGACAAGAACACAAGTCGACGAGAAGATCCAAGATAGCGTCAAGCAATTTTACGATGACACAATTAAGTCTGCCAGAGACAAGGCGAGACCAGATTTGATCAAGGTTTTGACATACAAGTCTGCCGCTGCTGTTGAGTGGCTTCAAGACGTATTCAACCTCGATTTGACTCTGGTTTCCCGGTTAGGGTGCGTGTCATTCCTCATTTCTACACTTATCACATGCTAATTATATTTACAGAGGTCACTCCCAGCCAAGAACCCACAGAGGACACGATGCCAAATTCCCAGGTATGGCTATCACATATGCGCTTATGCAAAGACTCGAAGAGCTTGCAGAGAAAGAACCCGAGCGAGTACAAATCATTAAAAGAGCCCGCGTTACTGGTATCAATAAGGATGGAAACAAGATCACCGGTGTAACATACGAGCACGGGGGAGAATCTAAAGTTGTTGAAGGACCAGTAGTCCTTGCGACTGGTGGATATGCCGCAGATTTCACAGAGACATCTCTCCTCAAGAAATGGAGACCAGACACATTCGATCTGGCGTCTACCAATGGCACACACGCCACTGGTGATGGACAGAAGATGGTGATGGCTATTGGTGGTAATGGAATCGATATGGACAAGGTCCAAGTTCACCCAACTGGTCTCGTAGATCCCAAAGATCCAGGTTCTAAATGGAAGTTCTTGGCAGCCGAGGCTCTTCGTGGTGAAGGTGGTCTCCTTCTCAACGGTGATGGTAACCGTTTCTGTGATGAACTTGGTCACAGAGATTACGTTTCCGGAGAGATGTGGAAGGAGAAGGACAAGGGAAAATTCCCAGTTCGCCTGATTCTCAACTCAAAGGCATCAAATGTCCTCGACTTCCACACCCGCCATTACTCTGGCCGTGGTCTCATGAAGAAAATGACTGGAAAGGAGCTTGCAAAGGAGATTGGCTGCACACCAGAGCATCTCCAGAGCACCTTCTCAGCATACAACGAGATTGCCGATGGAAAGAAGAAGGACCCATACGGAAAGAAATTCTTCCACAATGGACCACTCAATGTCGATGATGACTTCCATGTTGCCGTTATGGAGCCCGTTCTGCATTTCACCATGGGTGGTATTGAGATCAACGACCAAGCACAAATCCTCAACTCCGAGGGCAAGCCATTTGAGGGTCTCTATGCATGCGGTGAACTTGCAGGAGGTGTTCACGGTGCCAACCGTCTCGGAGGTTCTTCTCTTCTCGGCTGTGTTGTATATGGTCGTGTCGCTGGTGAAACATCTAGCAATTATCTCTTCCAGAATGCTCTCAAGGGCAGCATTGGCGGAGCTGCATCACGTCTTGGTCAAATTTCTCTACATATTGATCCAAGCCAACCTGGCAAGATCTCGGTTGAGTGGGATACCAAGGGATCATCATCAGGGTCCGGTAGCGATTCAAAGCAGCTCGCACCAGCGCAACCATCCACCCCAGCCGCAGGTCCAGGCGCTGAGGCCAGCAAACCTTCGAAATTCGAAATTCCAGCTAAGGAGTATACTATGGAGGAGGTCGCTAAGCACAACACCAAAGAGGATCTGTGGGTGGTAGTTAAGGGTGTTGTGATGGATGTCAGCGACTGGCTAGATGAACACCCTGGTGGACCACAGGCCCTGATGAACTTCATGGGCCGGGATGCTACTGAGGAGTGTAAGCGTTTTCCGTACCCCAATTCTCAAACCTATGATATCTAACTCCTTACAGTTGAAATGCTACACGACGACGAAGTTATTCCCAAATATGCTGCTAGTCAGGTGATTGGACGTGTAAAGGGACAGACACCCACATTGGAGATCTAGATAAAATAGTCGATTTTTTTGGTTGCGGGACAAAGTGGTCTTTTGTATTGATAGCATGGGTCCTTGGGGGTGTTTGCATGAATGAACGTTTGTTTCCAGATATCCAAACCTTGGTAGCTGGTACGTATATATCACGTGTAGTGTTTTTTTATGCGAGTAGTGCTGCTGTACTGTACATACACAATACCAGACATTCTAAACTTTCTATATTCCTATTGATCCCATTCTCACTCTGCAACATTTCCATCACAACCAACCAATAATGCCTTAATCAATCACCTGACGAAAAAATCAACTCACTTCGTATCTAATCCGCCCCTGCCAAATTTCTCAGCTGAGCTCAGGTGCTCACTCACTCACTCACTCACTCGAGTGCGCCTTACGAAAAGGGGGAGGGGGTTTAGCGGCAACTCGGCTAGCAACGCTTTAGCAGCAGCAGCAGCGAAGAGGATCAGGGGATGAAGAAGCGATGTGATACTACGATGCGATGGGCTTTCCTTTTCAACACAAAAAGAAGCTGTTGGCCAAATAAGTGTCAAGTGACAAAACCCTCAAAAGAAAAAGAAAAAACCTGTCATTTTTCGTGTAAATATATATGTATATATATATATATCTGATCCTGTGGCAAACCTAGGGTTTTTTTTCTTTCTTCCCTATCTTCAAAATTTGACTTGTGCTGATGATGGTGTGTATACGGAATATTTCATGCAGATAAAAAAAAAGGGATTTTTATATTTTTATATTTTTATTATGTAAAGGGATTATGTGATTTGTTTACTGGGAAGCTTAGAAGGTTAGGAGGGCTCAAGGGTATGTACAGGTACAGTAACAACAGTACGACTTCCAACTCGGACCACGTACTACCATACCACCTGATTATCTTCTGACATGACTTTCTGCTTGGAAATTAGAGAAGGTACCCGCGAGTTGCTAGCGTACAAGCCATTTCAGAATCCTTGCTGCGCCGATTTTGATATTAGTACCCGAAAAAAAGAAAGAGACTTTTAAATGAGAATGACTGTTAAATTGAGATTTGTTATTGGCAAAGGATATGTATGGCAGGATCAGCTTGGGGGTAGGGATTCGATTTTTCTGTTACACAGATTACTTTTCGTCAGGCCAATCCTGCGACTTACCATTTGTTTGGGTAATAAAGAGCGGTGTCTCTTTCTCCCGAGTTTTCTCTGATTTTCCAGTTTCGGGAATGGCCAGTGCAGTACGAAACACGAACGAAGAAGCGCTGGGGTGGGAGGCTTATGATACCATGCTGTTAGTTTACATATGGGTTTTCATCATCGGGCCACATTAATAGACTTATAACTCTATCACATGTAGAGTGCATACCTCAGCTTTTTCTAGCAATATCAAATGTACCTACTACATCTGTCAAAATCGGCATTTGTCGTCCCACTAAGGTACCGAGAGAGAGGCACGGTCTATTGAAAGGGCTGTCTGTTGGGTCTGTCTATCTGTTGCCCCTGCTTCGTACGTTTTCTTACTTGCATTTTCTGCTGTATGGTAAGGAAGCCTTGCAAGCCACACTCACGGATCGGTCTGATGGTCTGATGGGGACTTTTGGACGCAACCTTTTTCTGGGCAGATTTTGGAAATGTCTCAGGGGTGGAAGGTTTCCTATGGGGTTTGGAGAATGAATACTTAGGACACATCTCGACTGGGTATTGGGTAGTGGGTACAATGGTGTTTCGTTTTGGGAACGTAGGCGTTGAGGCTGAGAAGACGTGGATGATTGTGGCCATGGATAACTGTAAGGGGAGGTGATATGTGAGACAGTTTATCAAAGGTTCATGGACGGGGTCCGAAGATACGAAGTATTGCTTTATATGGATATTGCCTTCGAGTCACTGAATTGGAGGTTGTTTCAGTAACAAATATTCATTTGCTCTTCAGACATCGTCGGGATTGGAGGATGTGAGAGATTGAGAGCGGGTCGTTGAATCTAATTCTATTCTCAATGGTTTTGTCATTTCCTTCCATTGCATCTATTGTCTAGTTAGATCTACTTTATACGGAGCTCAGGTTGGGGTGGGACAATGCATAGCTATACCTTGATATTTTCTTAGATTGTTTTCTTCTTTTGTGGTACTACAGGGTACCCTTTTCCCCATTCAAGCAGTATTAGGAGGTAAAAGGTAATACAGTACCATTGAAGCTTATTTGCCCCTTGCTTATGAGTCGTCCCAAGTACCAATATTATATTAGCGAATCGGAGTTCCCACTTTTTAGTTCATGCCTAAATGTTCTTCTCTGATTTTTCAGGCACACATTTCTTCCAACTGAAATCTTTCCCTTTCCCTTAGTCAGCAAACGATTCTCGTCGTAGGTGAAGTTAAAGCCTCAGGAGTCAGGAGTCAGGAGTCAGGAGCCTACTTGGTAGTCTCTATCCTCTGCTATAGATTGCACCGTTGAACTGCACCACGTCGGAGCCTCTTTCCAACCGCCATTCTTTATATTGAACTTTTCTTTCCTTGCATCGTGCGTTCCCCGGCTCCCCAGCTCCACGCTCGATAATCTTCAGCTGTGCCGCTTTGTCGCTGGTCTTCCGTAACGACGTCTCCCTCTTTGGGTGGCTGGGCATTACTCTACAGGGGGACCAGTCAACGCCAAATCCACTCATTGTGCTCTTTTTACGCCTCCAAACACCCCAAGGCCCAAGTCCTCCTCTCCTCGATCAAGGTTGGGGTTGGCAACTCCTCTTCCCCCGGAACTCCTGTTGTGCCAGTCCAGTCCTTCTTCTCCCCTTCCCCACACCTTTCCCTCCCTCTCCCTCCTGCTGTCCGCCGTCTCGTCTCGTCTCGACTCGACTCGACTGATCCTCTCTACCACACCACTTCACCTAAACATCGGCACTCTGCGATACCACGAGGCCAAAACCCAAACCCGCCACCACTTGCGTCTCCTCTTCTCCGCACTCGACCATCGACAGCGACATAAACAATCCTCCGTCAACGACCAAAGGCTACTGTGCTGGGAGATGCTGTACTGTGGGCTCGAATCTGCGCAACTTGTCCGCCAATAGGGATAGGGATGTCCATCCCCTCGGACCAGAACCTGGTGATCACCGTTGACCAAATCTGCCTTCGAACTCAGCAAAGACCTCACTGATAATCGCTCTGTGCTGGGTGTACACCATCTTCGTCATGGCTACAGCTGCTGCCGCTTGGAAGGGATGGAAGAAACCTGACAATGTTGCTGGATCCTCAGCACCGGCGATAATGGTTGGGCTGTTCGTGAGTGCACACATGGAGGATGTTATGCGACTTGGAAGACATGCACAGGCTAGAGGCTTCAACTTGTGCCTGGTGCATGTCAATTAATGTCGTCTCGATCTATTCTATACACATGTACTGATATAAGTTATAGGTTGCAATTGGGGGTCTTCTGTTTGGATATGATACTGGGTGAGTAGGCCTAGGCCCGTAAGACTTGGATCTGACATGTACTAATATTTGTAACAGCACGATATCGGGGATATTGGCCATGAAATCTTTTCGCAGACAGTTTATTGCCGGTTACACCGAGGAGAATGAAGCAGTAGTTTCACCGCAGCAATCCTCGCAAATCGTTTCTATCCTGAGCGCTGGCACTTTCTTCGGGTCTCTGCTTGCAGCTCCTCTCGGTGATCGACTCGGACGTCGCGTATCGCTCATAATATCCGTGGTGATATTTTCCTTTGGGGTTGTCTTGCAGACAGCTGCGATGCAGATACCACTACTTGTTGCTGGAAGGTGTGTTCAACTAAAATGTGATAAGTAATAATGCTTACTATGTAATAGGTTCTTCGCAGGACTAGGCGTAGGTATTATTTCGGTCCTAGTTCCTCTCTACCAATCCGAGATGGCCCCAAAATGGATCCGAGGAACCCTTGTATGTGCTTATCAACTTGCGATTACAGCTGGTATTCTACTTGCAGCCGCTGTAAATTTATGCACCCAACATCTCGAAAGTGCAAATGCCTTTCGTATTCCTTTCGCCCTACAATTTGTATGGGCAGGTGTCCTTCTATTGGGCCTTATACTTCTACCCGAAACCCCTCGCTATCTCATCAAACGCGGTCTCCATACTGCTGCTGCATCCTCACTCAGTCGCCTCCGACGTCTAGATATCACTCACCCAGCTTTGATTGAAGAGCTTGCAGAGATAGAAGCAAATCACGAATACGAATTAAGTCTTGGTCCATCAACATACCGAGATGCTTTTATGGGTAGTCCACATCTAGGCCGTCGGCTTTTCACCGGCTGTGGTCTTCAAATGTTGCAGCAGCTCTCCGGTTGCAATTTTCTATTTTACTATGGAACTACATTTTTTTCAAACATCGGCATCTCGTCACCTTTCATGATACAGCTGGTCATGAATATTGTGAACGTAATTTCAACCATTCCGGGCATGATGTTGGTGGAATCATTAGGACGCCGTCGTCTTCTTATGGGAGGCGCGATTGGCATGGCCGTCTGTCAAATGACAATTGCCGCAGTCGGAACTATTATTCCAGATGCGAAAAGGACCGCTAACTTGGTTCTAATCGTTTTCGCCTGTTTCTATATTTTCTTCTTCGCCTCCTCTTGGGGCCCTGTGCCATGGGTTGTCACATCCGAAATCTATCCCCTGAAGGTTCGAGCAAAGTCCATGTCTATATCTATTGCCTCGAACTGGATCCTCAATTTTGCCATCGCTTATGGCACTCCTTACCTCGTGACTCCTGGCAAGGGATCAGCCAATATCGCCTCCAAGGTTTTCTTCGTATGGGGGGGTTTCTGCGTCATTGCATTCTTCTTTGTCTGGTTTATTGTTTATGAGACAAGTAAGATAAGTCTCGAACAGATTGACGAGATGTACGAACGAGTAGACCACGCGTGGAATAGTAAATCCTTCCAACCTAGTTGGAGCTTCCAGGAAATGCGAGACGAAGGATCGTCAGCGAGCGGAATACAGCTCGAAAATATAGACACCCTCCGGCAACGCACTGGAACCAGCTCTAGCGCATCAGGCAGCGACGCGACGATGACAGAAGAGGACAAAATCATCGCGCAATTAGGAGATGTGGATTTAAGTTACTAAATATATAATACCCAGGCGACTTTTCGGTTTTGTTTCGTTTATGCGGGTTCGGACGGGTTTTGGCAGCGCGGAGTTGATATGTGGAGTTATGGAATTAGGCATATTTGCCAATTGAATCAAAGGGATAGGACGGGAAGCACAGGGGTTAAGGCGATATATCTGAGGTTGGTATGGGCTTCTTCTTGGGGTGTTTGGAACTTATTATACTACAACTATCGTTGGCAGATATGTGGGAATATGGAGAGGGTTGCAAATCACCGCAAAATGTGGAGGATAGGAGAATGAAATGATGTAATTTTGTTGGACTGTAGTATGAGTACTTATGAAGTACGTTTCTCACCCAAGTGACTCAGGTCATGATTTTCCCCGAGTAGTGACTTTATCTCGTATGGTGTAATTGTGGATAGGTACGGTATAGTAGTGTTTAACGACAAGCCACGATGTTGATTGCAAGTGAACAGAGAGAATGTATAGTGCACTAGATGAGCAGTCTAAGCAACTTCATTTTCCATGACTAGGGATGAAATAAGATAAATGAGAAAAAGCGACCGTATTTCTCGCTAACGCCTGCTCCGCGTTAGTCCCCCCTTTCCCCCCTTGCCAAATCCACCGGTGGATTCGGCACCGGATGAAGTTCAAGGTCCAGCACACAACAGACCTTTTCAATAATCTTGGAATATTTTCTAGCATGTATAACAAAGCTTCCCGTGGACCACGCCCCGATTAGCAAGTGAAGTAGTTGAGTCCTAGTCCGTATACCTCCTGCTGGTGTTTTTCTTCGAGGCTGTCTCGGTGGCACTGTTTGCAGATACCTTCTTTTTCTGCCTCTACATAGCCCTTCCATTCTTCCTGCTCCTGCCTCTCTTTTTCAGTCAGGGGACCATCTGGATCAAGTCCGTCCTTGATTCTTTGCACTTTCTGCTGCCATGGAACATCATTTCTGACTTGGCTGGATTCGAACATATAGTTGCACTTTTCGCACATAATGAATTCCCTACTAGGTTTACATTCAGAAAATGGAATAGCTGGATATGTAAATAACACGCCCAGTTTCTGTCCAGTCCAGCCTTGATCTTGGATTTCGACGTCAGGGGGGATGAGATCTTTCTTGTCACTTTGAAGACTCTTAAATATATGTTGGAGAAGAGCAAATTTATAAGATGATCGTGATGCCAGATGTATCAGTGAGCCAAATGGAGGGACGCAAGAAAAAAGGGTCAGCCCTTCTGCTCTCTCAAACAATATCCTAAAGTTTTGAAGCTGATTCTTGTTGGGAAGAGTGCGAATTCTGTAGAGGGCCCTCATTAATGCTTTGAGGGGGACTTTTTGATTGCAGAAAGGTAGTATGGCAAGAGCTTTATTGTGAAAGGGAGGGCCGAAATATACGGCGGCTTTATACAGCAAGTTGGCCCACCGATCATCATCGAATGCACCAGGGCCAATAGTAGATATCACAAATGCGAAAAAGGTATTCTGGTCACTGGGTTCATTTAATATATGGCCCATTAACCTAGAACTAGTAAGGGGGCAGTTCGTCGATGACTCTTCGACATCTTCGCCGGTCGAAAGGAAGACCTGTAAAGTATTCTGTAAATCTTGCAGGGGCATATGGCTGTTTTTGTAGAGAATTTGTTTTCTCCCGCTGAAGACAGATCTCTCAAAGTAGCCAGGACTACAAGCTCTTATGAATGGGGTGCTATCGATAAGTGTTAGTACTGCTTTAACAGATGAAGGGAGTCATTGACCACCCCCAGTAGCACTTCACTTCTCTATCTGCCCCCTGATCTACAAGAAAGGTACAGAGCTCGTAATTACAGTTAGCAGCAGCGATCTAAAAATAGTTAATTGCAGGTTCGGATACTATGTAGAGAGTAGAAAGACTTGCATGTAATGGAGTTTCGCCCCACGAATTAACTTCCCGAATTGAACCTTGTCCTTGGGAGATTAACTGTCTCACCGCACTGAGATTTCCTTGCCGACAAAATTCAAACATGAGGGAATCATCGGGCATGAGCTTTGATGAAGTGTTAGACTAATAAACCTGACATCGAAATTTTGAAAACAAAGCACTTCGTTCAACTTACAGTGAACGTTTGTAAACCTCGTTCCCATCCTGTGGCACACAACTTGAACATGTCGGCGTACCACATATTTCTGAATCCACATTTAGCCATCCATTCAGCGGGCTTGTATCCGAAGGAAAGTCTATCAAGCCGCTTTTCGACCTTATCATCAGGGTCACCCTCGGCTTTGTGGTAGTTATGATATGGTTCACACTTCATGCGGGCTAAGCACTCTAATTGCCCAAACGGTGTAGATATCCCATAGTACCACGCTACAGAAGACCAGGACCTCTTTTGAGAGGCTCGCTTTGTTATTTCTTTGATATTTGGTTCGAGAGATATCTGAAGAATCTCTTGCCTAGCAGCGGTAGTGTTGAAGCTGGTTGTCCCAGAACTACCCATCAGTCCCATTTTCGGATTCATCATTTGCACGTTCGCTGGGATAGAGTTACAAAACGGTTTGGTTTGACAAGATGTCGAAGACGGCTCGTTCAGAGTGTCGACCTTGGGTGGGTAACTAGCTTTTGATATATGAGTGCCATGGAGGTTATCTCTCAAGGACTTGAGAATTTCTTGTTGCATACAGGAGCTTGACTGGATTATAGATCTATATAATTGTTAACAGAGTAATGGAGATAATCTTCAAGAACTACTCACGTTGTAGATCCCTGTAGTGCCAGAATAAGGGTGAGTTTGGCTTCGCCTAACTTCAATTTGAATTGCGAGATCCTTTCACTTTGCCGCACAGTATCGATAGCAGTCCACGCCCTCTTGAACGAATTTTTGGAGGTAAATCCCGGAGATAGCAATTCAGCAATGGAGTTGAGTGATTCTAAATGAGCGAGACATTGTTTCAATGCAAAATGGGTAATGGATGAAGTGCCAAACTTGTTCTCAGTTTTCTGTATCTCATCCAGAATCGAGCGAAGAAGGTTCAACTCCTCTACTGCAGCTTCTATATCTTTAGAAGCGTTTTTGACCGAGTTGAGAAAATTGCAACTCAAGTAATATTAGTGTCACATAGTAAGGCTGAGGATTGAATCTAACAGTTTATTAATGCTTTCCACAAGCTGAATACCCACGGATACTACCGCAAAGACACCCGATTCTCCTGAGAGCCCATCCATGTTATCTTGTCGAGTTTGAGGTGGTCAAAGCATGAGCTCGAATTTCTGAGGAGAGTCGAACACTTTTACGAACTTCCATCCTAAGGCAGCTTCCAAGGCAGCTTCCAAGGCTGTGCACTGTACTACCTAAGGAACAGCAAATCACAAGCCTCACACCACTGGCTACCATGTGTCACAGAATGCATAGGGGGAAATCGTCCAATCCAATTGTCAACATCTATCTCTTGGATCCCCGTGCAGCTTGGGCAAATAGGTGGGCTTTCAGCATCTTACCGGAAGACATAGACAAACAAATTCAAGATTTGCGAACTAGCGAACAAGTAAAAGGAAACTCCAAGAACTTAATTCATCTATTTACGTTCTTCAATTTTCTGAATCATGGCTCGACTCTTCTCAGCTTCGATTTGAGCCGATGTTGCATTCTCGACGTAGAGACCTTCGCCATGCGAGATTATACCATTGGCTGTACTTGCAGATAATCATGTGCTTTGCCAGCACCTTTGCTAGCACGTTGTTAAACTAGAAATATTTGATACAACACGGATTAATCAAAACATTCTTCGTTGTAAGGAAGAAGAACAATTCTTAAATTACAAACCAAGAAGCGAAGAAACTCAGGGGGTGGGACACGTGACTCCCGTATCTTTTTCAAAACGACACTGCCTATTTATTAGGACCAAGAACGCCAATACCCAAGACCTGGTTCGGCAGCTACTAGGAAATCGGTAATAGCGTTCGTGGGTCGTGGGAGTGAGTATCCCATACGCCAGCTAGTCAATTGTATTTTACCGGAAACTCACCAAACGTCTCCCGTTTAGCCTCCATATATGGCAATTAATGTCGATCCATTGTCACAACGTTTCAGCATCCATACACAATCTATCGAAGACGGTTCGCGGGCCGCGGTAGTACTTGATCGGGCCATTTTACAGATCAAGTGATGTCTAGTGTTGATTGTTACCCTTCTCAGTCGTTCTTATGCCGAATGCACTGCGTTTATGTTATAAAGACCCTACAGGCTTTGATATTGAAATATCAGACAGTCATCCAATTAATTCTAGTAGCAATGTGTCATGCGATAGCTGACTGCTTGGGAGACTGCAAAACATGGAGGTTACAATAGGCTGGCTACCATGCGTTCATTTGCTGACTTCTTATTGGAATCTCTCGTTGAAGCAAGTTGAACATATATGAACACAAAGGAGGTTCAGATAGAGCATATGCACCCCGCCATGCACTCTGCAAGGCGTTCAAGCCGATCGTCATCTTTTATATAAGAATCTCTGCTTCCCAACTCACCGTACTCATCCGCACCAACCTTCACAGATCACACTTGCAATCATGAAGCCATCCACCATCTTTTCTCTTGCACTCTTCGGAGCCAGTTCCGTCACTGGACATTGCATCTTCCAACGGATCAAGGTCAATGATGTTGATCAAGGCCAGCTTGTCGGCGTTCGAGCCCCATCATCGAATTACCCCGTGCAGAACGTGAATTCGGACCAAATCGCGTGCAACTCGGGTTTTGTCTCGCCGGTTTCGACGGCTGTGGTGAAGATCCCGGCCGGTGCAAAAGTGAGCACTTGGTACCAACATGTTATTGGTGGTGCACAATTTTCAAATGATGCGGACAATCCGATCGCACCCTCCCACAAGGGCCCCCTTATCGTCTACCTTGCAAAGGTACGAGTAATCATCTCCCATTCCATGTCGAGGCGCTAATAAGGAGTAAAGGTTGACAACGCTGGGACAGCCAGCTCCCAAGGGCTGAACTGGTTCAAGGTTGCTGAGGAAGGTTTGAATAACGCCAACGGGAAATGGGGTGTTGACTCAATGATTGCCGGTGGAGGATGGTGGAGCTTCAATATGCCATCTTGCGTCGCTCCCGGTCAATACCTGATGCGAGTTGAGATCATCGCTCTTCATTCAGCATACTCACAAGGCCAGGCACAATTCTACATGTCGTAAGTTTCTCTCTCAAACGTACGCAAATGGATATTGTTCTGACCTCTATAGATGCGCTAATATCGAAATCACCGGTTCTGGAACCAAGACCGGAACCAATACCGTCAAGTTCCCAGGCGCTTATAGCCCAACTGATCCGTAAGTTTTCCTAAATTAGAGACCGTAGATGCACCATGTTAACATGTTATAGTGGGATCATGCTCAACATTTATGACAATAGCAAGCCGGGGATTCCCAATAACGCTGGCAAACCGTACAAGATCCCAGGTCCTGCTGTCCTAACCTGTTAGAATTATACCTAGCAGAACGATAAGAAGAATACAAGAATACATCCATGTTGTTTGGTTTAATGAGATACTTTTGATAAGGTCCAGGGCTGCTGACACCTCCTGTAAACTTTGTTCTCTGAGACTAGACTTAAGAGTACTTTACATAAAAATCTGACACTCATATGTTGCCGTAGAAGCTTGGATTTCGAGTCAATGTTACCGGAAGTTTTCATCAGTATTTGTGAGAATGGCTAAATACTTAGATTTTTGCTTGTGCTATTATTCCTCCATCTCTGCCTTAATCACACACACACGACTCACACTCGCCTCAGTCAATCTCAAGGAGCTGGTATTTATCATCTCCTAGTGCATCCTCAATTCTCTGCATGATAGCAAGTACTTTCTCCTCCTCCAATCGCTGGCCAACAACCTGGACTGCAACTGGCAGGCCATGCATAGCGGTAGCATCATAATGCTTGTAGGCACCATAAGCCACACCATTCAGTTTCTTGAGAGAGAAATCTTTAGGAAGTTGATCGACATCTTTATCAACATGAGTTATAGGCATTATACCACAAGTGTAATCAAGCTAGTCAAAGTTAGCGTTGGTAGTGCATATAGATAGATGTAAAGAGGCTTACCAGGTTGAACATGAAGGTATAGCCACAACTTGTGACGGCATCCTTCATTGCATCGTGGGGAACGGCAGGAGTAGCATTTGGAGGTGTGATCATGAAGTCAATTTTTGCTTCTTGCTCCCACCAATCATGGAATCTTGCCTTGTATGCTTCTCTCTTAGTAACAAATTTCCATTGCTCATAAGCGGACTTTGGTTTCCAGTCCTTGATTAGGCCAGCCCATATTTCATCTCGTCGAACATATTTCACCCAAGCATAATACAACCATTTGAAAGGACTTGGGAGAGACATCAAAAAGCTCATCTGTTTCGCACCTGGATCTTCCCATTCTCCGGTTCTGAAAAAGGACTTGAAGGTCTTGCACCCATCTGCGTTTAGGAGTTGAGACCCAATGTAAAGCGCTTCATAAGCCGAAGGAATCGAAGATGATACGTCGACTATTTCATGACCTTCCTTGCGTAGCGCCTCGGCTACTTCATCGACAGCTCTTGCACATGCTGGACTGGGATCTACAACACCATCTGTTCGCAAAATACCAACCTTGAATTTCTTCTTTTCCGAAAACTCCTTTGAGATATCACCTCGCCATGCGAGGGGATGTACCGAGTGGTCATATCTCCATGGCTGCATTCCAATCATCGACTTGGTGAAATAGGATAAATCTCCCAGGGTCCTAGTCATGGGGCTGAATACACTTGGGATTCCCTCTTGACCTGGCATGCTCGTCAACACGCCATTCTTCGGCCATCTTCCAGTGGAACATCTCAAGCTATAAATTCCCGAGAAGTGAGCAGGGACTCTCACACTACCTGCGACATCACTCCCGATACCAATCCTTCCTCCTCCGGCTGCAAGCAACGCGCTTTCTCCTCCGGTAGAGCCTCCTGGTGAGTATTTGCTGTTGTGAGGATTCGTACAGCGACCCCAAACATCATTCGTCGATTCAAAAGACAGCAAAGTTATTGGCAAATTGGTTTTGACATAAGGAATTGCTCCAGCGTCCTTCAAAAGTCTGACCAAGGTTCCATCCTTAGGACCTTTGTTCCCAACATTGCTGCTGTAGCCAACAGTCGTGTCAAATCCACTAACAACAATGGTATCCTTCAGACTGACAGGGATACCAGCTAGGGGCCCTTTGAAATTGATGCTGCCGTCTGTGGTCCAGCCTTCGGCAGCATCGATCATTACCTCGGTAACACAGTTGGTCTTCTCATGAGCTTTTATGGCTGCTTTTCCATAGGCCCTGAGAATGTCGATGGGTTTGGTGACTTGTGCGTGGACATCATGAACAAGCTCTTCAACAGATTTTGAGAGCACTTGTCTCTCTGACGTGGTGAAAGCGCCGTGGTAGCTGGTTAAAGCCTGTATTCTCTGAGCTCTTTCCCCTTGCTTAAAGTTACTAGGGGCTGGTTAGCATCGATATTTAAAATATGAAGGTTGAAATTCAATTAGAGTTAAGACCCATGATGCCCTAACTTGATTTTTGACTAGACATCGTATTGCAGCTTAGAGCATTTGGAGTCCTGTTTGCTCCTACAATCATAATGAAGGTGTTATACCCTGAAGCAGAAGCAGAAGCAAAACAAAACACTCAAATAGCTTCCAAGCTCATGGCTTGAAATAAACCGAGGAACTATCGCCTGATCCATTCTAACTACTCTATATCTGAGCTAGCAAGCTGATCGCATGTTGAAGGAAAGTAAGAAAGAGGTTGAAGCACTTACCAATCTCGACGATGCTGAAAGTAATCTATTAAGTAAACCATCTTGAGTATATATCTTCAATACCGAACCTCCCTTAAAAACTAGTCAAAGCAGGAAGAGCTTTCTACAGAAAGGAATATGTTTCTGCTGATAAGTTTGGATGTTGAACTGGGAGAAGAGCGGGAGATGAGTGGTTGGTTCAACTAGGCCACGCATATAACTTCCGCATTCGGTACAGGGCCTCGAGTCCTATCTCCATGGAGAAAGATGGGGGTTGCCAAGCAGCGGAATCCTAAAGTCACGGTTAGTCAATGCTTGCTTCAACACCTCCTCTCCTCACCACGGCGGCCGGCTAACTACGGCTCATCACTCCGATATCCGATATCCGTTATCCCAACTAGATCTAGATCTAGATCTGAAGAAGCCAGTTTATGCTGGAAACTTATACTCGCGAGCTGAATAATCAAACCTGTAGCACAGGATCTCTTCGAAGGGGCCACTGGCGCGAAGTCCTTTAACTCAAAACTTTTTATTCGAATATACTTTGAAAAGATAGCTCTGCGTATACCGAGTAATTTTCTGGAGTATTAGGTGTTACCCTAATGTAAATTGCTTTCAAAGAAACCCCAGGGGAAAAAAAAGCGTATTAATGATATATTTACTGATTCATTGGAAATTCCAGCTTGACTTTCAAACATCCCAACCATCATCAGGGAACGAGGCATGTCTTCCCAAACCGAGAACTTATTGATCTGCGTGGCGTGCGGGACGCAGTTTGATACCGAGAGCCGCTCACAGTTGACTCGATGTCGAATCTGCGACGACCCAAGTAACTACTCGTTTCTGGCTACCTGACGATCAGCTCAAGTGACATTCTCTCTCTAGGACAGTACGTTCCTGCAACGGGACAAGCCTTTACCACCCTGGCCGAGATGCAGGGCAAAGGGTACACGAACAAGCGTCGGGCCTTTGAAGGCGACGACCGATTCTTATCGATGTGGACAGAGCCGAAGTTCGCTATCGGACAGAGGGCTATTCTGATCAAAACTCCTCTGGGGAACATCATGTGGGATTGCATCACGTATCTCGACAAGGAGACCACTGACTGGTGAGTTTTCTTCACTGTGGGCGAGCCGGATAGCGGCGTTGACCCAAATTTGTTGATGCTTATATATATATGTGTGTTGCGTAGGATAAATGCTATGGGAGGATTGGCCGCAATTGTGATCTCCCATCCGCATTACTACACAACCCATCTAGAATGGGCGGAGGCGTTTGATTGCCCGGTATACCTCAGCTGGGAAGACAAAGACTGGCTGAACCGGCTGGAGACCCAGGAGGGCAAAGCAAGGAAATTCATCAAAGGCGCAACTGAAGAAATCGAAATTCGCGGCCAACCCACCGGCGTGAAGGCCATCAAGCTCGGAGGCCATTTCCCGGGCAGTCTCGTTTGTCTGGCGTTCAAGCGGCTGCTCGTTGCAGATACGTTGGTTACTACGCCTTCTGGTACGGGGGATTGGACGAAGGGACCAGAAGGGCCAAAGGGTAAACGGCCACCGGGGCTGAATAGTTTCTCATTCATGTGGTCGATTCCAAACATGATACCTTTAGGTCCAGATGAGATTGTGGGTATGTGGAATGTGCTCAAAGAGCATGAATTTGAGAGCAGTCATGGCGCATTTTTGGGCTTAGATGTGAGAGATGGTGCTGGTGGTGATGAGAAAGCTGTCAAACAGAGGCTTTTGGAAAGTATGCAAATTCAAGTCTCTTATATGGGATGGAAAGAACATGCTTTTTTGAGCGTGGTCTAAGAATCATTTACTAAATTGGAATCGAAACATATATAGTCGACAACTACTGAAGATTCTCAAAATCGAAAAAAAAGTTCTTCTTTACTACTTGTGTTCCCTAAATTTTTGGTACAGTGTTCTCAAACCTCCATTCTCAGCGTGAGGTATACTCAATTCCCAGTTCCTTCATGCCTTGAATATGTACAACCGTTCTTATGTCCTTTTATATCCTAGTTACATACACCCAAATAGGGGCTCCCGCTTCTATTGTTCATCTTCTTCGTCAAGCACAGCAAAGAAAGAACCCATCAAGGGCTCAGAATCATGTTGCTCATTTCTCGTCCTTCCATAACACCATTACCATTTGCCTCGAACATGTTCGTTGGCTCACTTGAATTATATCACCCTCTATGTCGTCCAGTAGCCAGTATACCTGGGAAGCATGTGCTTCGATGTGAGCGTATTTGTTGATAATTAAAAAACGTCTCATTCGTCACCATGTCATCGGTTGCGTTTTGCATTCACCATACCATCATCGTCATAATCCCACTGTCTCTTTAGTCCACCCTCATACACGCTAGCAACTGACTCCTGCCACATACTTGGACTGACGAAAGATGGAATTGCGGCCCCCGAATACTGTTGGGGTGGCATCGGGTGATGTGACCCTGGGGTTAAATTCACATTCGGCAAGCTCTGGTTGACAGGCATAGTGGGGATTTCTTGGGCACCTGGAACGGAATGTTTTAGAGGAGAACTGGTTTGGGGGGCAGATTCACTCTGGGCAGACGGAGGCGTACCGAAAGTTGTGTTCCATCGACTATGATAATGGTTAGTACTGAAACTTGGATGTTACAGGATTTCTACTTACTCAAATATCACGGCGGGATTCCAGCCAGCGGAATCGGTCATTGGAACCCCGCTCGGCATCGATTGTTGTTGAGGTGCTCGCTGACCAGAGGCCATCATCACCAGAGACTGTACAGCAGGGGAGTCACTTTTGATGTCCATACCTCCAGCTGAGATAGGTGGTGAAATGGGATGGTTTGTATAACTGACTTGTGGTGGCTGGGCATGCTGCTCCAAACTCTGCTGCCGCCCCGAGGGGGGTTGACGGTACGAAGATTGTAACCGTGGAGGGGTCGGGCCAGGGCTACCATATGGGAATGATGGCTTCAACACGAATGGTTTTCTAATGTCAGCAGAGAACGCTTCTCGCAGTGCATCAATTTGTTGCTGCATGTCAGGCATTGGCCAAGAGCTAGTGCATTTTTCGAGGACTCGCATATGTCGTGTAAAATATTCCCGAGCGTCTTGATTCAGATCTGGATCGGGCGAGGTAAGAGCAACCTGTGTTATATTAGTACTTTGCACAAAACTGAACATAAAATACAAACCAGATGGAGCACGGTGCATGTCAAGATGCAATAAATTGTGAAGTTGATGCCACGCTGCATTGATAAGAGACCTGTCATGCCAAATGACTGGAGGATGGCTTCTTGTAACCTGCAGAGCAATTTCGCTGACGAGTAACATATCATCATATGGTGCTTCCAACCACCATCCGCTCCCGTTGGTTCCATGAATGTTAGTTGCGGTCGGTGCAGCATTATGATTCCAAGGTAATAGTAGGAATGAAGATTTCCGATATAGTGGGACGGTAACCATGGCGGAGATCCATCAGGAGGAAAGGTGATTTGTAAATCACCGGGTAAATCGTTCATCCATGTATCGAAGGAAGGATTCAGTTGAACAAAATCCGGGTCGATTCCCCAATCTTTTCGATTCTTAATTTTGGAATATACGTTGTTCATTCTTCTGACATTACGGACGACTCTGGTGAAGTATGTGAAGTTTCGAGTGATATGATACTCAGAATCATCTATCCCAGGTCCTGGCCTGGGCACACTGAGATCAAGAGTATCCATTTGTACACCAAGATCGGTCCGGCCTTGTGGGGATCCGACCATAAGCTCACATACAAAAATCGTCTGCCATATTCGGGTCTTTGTTATGCAATCAGCAAGATCTGATCCACAAGGCTTCCCAGCCTTATGCTCTTCATAATGTTCATCCAACGCAAGGTCTTTTGCCATCTGCACGCACTGAACAATAGTCATCCACGATCGATAATAATAACCTCTTTTTGGAGCCGCTTCTCTTGCTTTTAAGATCATGAGTAAGGCTTGAAGAGTGCTGAGGCGTGGGACATCCATGAAAGAATCAGCATGCTCTGAAAAATGTCAGCCTCGAGATCTCTCATTCATGTTAGATAAAAAACCTACTAGACGCCAGGGACAGCCACTGGTGGCCTTGCGTAGGCTCATCTGCCAGCCTTCCCCCAATTGCGAAAATTGCCTCTAGTATTAGAGGCGATATCCCTTCTCTATTGGTATGCCACTGGTGATAGAAAAGTGATTTGTTGAGCACGGGTACGTATGGATGCACATTCAAGAAGTACATGTCAAAGTAATTTAACACAGTCTCATCGTCCGGCATTAATTCCGGTGGTATCCTTACTTTCATGCCAGGGCCGGTCACAATTGTTGGTAGTGTGCTTTTGTACTCATCTGCATCCTCGAGAGCGGGCTCCTCCAGTTCTCCTGCTAGAACTTTGTTTCTATGTTGATTCTTGTGGTCAATGTATGGGGCTGGACCAAAATTAGAAAGGCAAGTCGGTGGGAGACGAATAACTTACCAGATCCATCAGCATTAACCCTCAGATTCCCGAGCAAATCAGCCAAATTCTGCTGCCCATATTGGTCTTGGTCGTATGTGTCCGATGATTGCGGAGACTGAGAGTGAGAGTGAGAGTGCTGGGCTAGCGTTGGTGTGGTATATGCGGATTGAGGCTGATATTGATGATGCGAACTCATCGCACTGACGGGGGTCTGTAAATTGCCATAGTGCATAGATTGTTGACTATGGCTAGATGATGGTTCTCCATACGGTGACGGATGGTACACTCCAACAGATTCTTGATATGGTAGTTGTTGGGTATATATTGGCGGTATGTTTTTCTGCTGCCCAGCTAGTTGTTGTTGCATTGCTACTTGCTGGTGGTATTCATCATCCCCAGCTGATCCTTCGTACTCGCCTCTATCCTGCTCGAAACCTTGCTGCGCCCCTGGGAAATTTTGATCATAGTTGACTGTGGGAGGAATGCAATGGAGCTTCAGTCGTATACACGCCGAACATGGCCAGGTGTTTGTTGTCGCTGCATCGCACTTGATCTTCCGCCTCCTGCAACCTTCACAGGCGCGCATTACTAGAACAATGTCAGGCTGGTTCGGCTTATGGAATGTATAATCAGATCATACCCTTCAATCTCTTATGCCGATTGTGCTCGTCAACGAAGACATAATCTAGAGCACAGTTAGCAAGGAACTCGAGGGTAGAGGCCGAGGAATGGCGCACTCTTTTGATTTTCTCGTTGTCCTCCAAAATCGTTGGGCGCAAAGGTAAAGGTCTGCATCTGTGAACTTTGGGGCAACAGCCTCCGCGCTCCTGGATCGCCAGACATTGCGCCTCAAGAACTCTCTCTCCCTCCGATGTCTCCAACCTTAGTGGCGTTTATCTGGATTGGCTGGTAGGGTGCGATGGTCTTCCAAGCACGCTGAGGTTGTTCTGCTAGATGGATCAAATGCGAATAACCCGTTCAAGGACATGGACAGCACCCGGCGACAATGGGTTTTGAAGAAAAGGATAAGGTCGGAGCAGAGTACTGTATGTAGTTGAAGACGAAAGATTTGCCCCACTGCTATGTTTGCCCTCTGCTGTTGTCCCTAAGAACATTAGTAAGGCCACGAGTCCTAGGGCATGATCCAAATGTGGAGGATCGTTCAAGGGTGCGGTAATGAATGAAACCTGAAATAATCGTGGCGATCAGGGCATAAGTACCTTATTTTGGTGGCCGTTCTTGTGGTACGAACGTTTCTTAAATGGTAATCCAAGCGAGCTTATTATTGGCGCGCAATGGGTCGACTGAGTGCTTCCAATAGACGGGTCGTTTGTGACCTGGTTTGCGGTAGAGCGTATCAGAGCAACGGGCGGGCGAGCGACAAATTGTCGAGGGGGGTACTCTGGTCGACGATGTTGATGCACGGAGGGAATGAAGAGCAGCGAACAAGCAAAGCAGAGGCCAGAAATGTCCAACCTGTCGTTTGACAGCGGGAGCAGACTAGGAAAGCACAGCAGACAGAGGCCGCGGACGACAGGGAGTGGGAGTGGAAGCGGCAGTGGAACAATTTTGGAAGCACGATTTGGGGAGATTTATCACTTGGTCCTATGGAGTGCCAGAGCTCCCAAATCCCAAATCGAGGGGGAAGGGTTCGAAAGGGTATGATTTGCGCTTGGGCGTAGGCTTGGGATTCGCAAAAGCGGACGGTGGGTGGGTGGGTGAGGTGGAGTTAATGATGATGCTGATGCTGATGATGTGCTTCTTCGCCTTCTTCTTTTCATGCGGTCTAAATCTGCATCTGAATCTGCGACTGCGACTGGGTCTGATGAGGAGGAGGAGGAGGAGGACGAGGAGGAGGGAGCGAGTCTGAGGGTTCG
>Ga0247734_1001082_pt1 | contig 21569 bp, 16 predicted proteins | sample UWRJL103311B2_FD_180933 | JGI IMG/M metagenome (GOLD analysis project Ga0247734, IMG submission 180933) | Plant litter microbial communities from Arlington Agricultural Research Station in Wisconsin, United States - UWRJ-L103-311B-2 | ecosystem: Environmental > Terrestrial > Plant litter >... | reverse complement strand
GTTGATTTAACAGGAATGATAAAATGGTCAACGGTGGTATATAATTCCAGCGTTTTTTGGAATTTGGTAATGCTGTCTGCACCAATAGAAACGGATGCAATTTTTAATGTATCCAGTTCTCTGAGTGGCAACAGATTGTTATCATTTTTAAGAATTGTTAATGCTTTTTCAGTTAAAAGACGATTTACTAGTTCTGCTGATTTTGGATTAAGGTCTTCATAAAGATTTTTCATGTCAACCGGCTGATAATGATTCAATCCGGCCCATGCTTTTGCTTCCAGAACTTTTTTACAACGGAAATCAATTTCTGCCTGTGAAATACGCCCTTCTGCAATGCTTTTCTTAATTTCTGCAATAGTTTTGGAAACATCTTCTGTAAATTCCAACACATCCATACCCGCTTCCAGTCCCATAGCATCAGCTTTCCCATTTGGAAAATATTTGGTAACGCCTTTCATATTCATTGCATCAGAATAGATCAATCCTTCAAAACCTAATTTTTGGCGAAGCAGATCTGAAACGATGGGTTTTGATAAAGTGGAAGGAAGATTGGGTGTGTTATCCAATGCAGGAATGCTTAAATGCGCGATCATTACGCCGCTTAATCCATTGTTTATTAATGCTTTGAAAGGATATAATTCCAATGAATCAATCCGGTTTATATCATGCGAAATTAATGGCAGATCATAGTGAGAATCGGTTCCGGTATCACCATGGCCAGGAAAATGTTTGGCGCTGGTCAGCAAGCCATTGTCCTGCATTCCTTTCATATAAGCCACCGCTTTATCTGCCACTTTATATTTATTTTCCCCAAAAGACCGGAAACTGATCACCGGATTATTTGGATTATTGTTCACATCAGCAACCGGCGCAAAGTTGATATGCATTCCTAAACGACGTGCTTGTTTTGCCAGCTGTGAACCCATTTCATAAATCAGGTCATTATTTCCCTGAATGGCTCCCAATGTCATTTGATATGGATAACGAACCGTGCTGTCGATCCGCATGGCTAGTCCAAATTCTGCATCCATTGCCACTAAAAGCGGAACTTTCGAAATCGATTGATAATAATTTGTCAGACGTGCCTGTGGAACCGGGCCTCCCTGAAAAAAGACAATACCACCAATTTTATTTTCACGTATCAATTTTTCTACAAATGCGGGACTGCTCGTTTTAGGATCAATAACCGCTCTTTTTACATCTGAGACTGCCGCGACCATAATCAGCTGGGCAATGCGTTCATCCGGCGATAATGTTGCAAAAACGGAGTCAACCCACTGGCGGTTTTTATGTAAAAATGTAGGTGATGCGCCAATCTGAGCTTTGCTATATTGAAGAGACAGAAAAAGCAATAAAAAGCAGAGTATTGTAAATTTTTTCATGAAATAAAATTAGTCAAATAGTTTTTCATCTGATCACTAAACCCAAAAGTAAACCTGCAATAATGATCAGGTAAGAAGGTATTTTGGTAAAAGAAAGAATAAGTAATGTGCCAATAACTGTTAACACAGGCTGGATATTATGAATCATAGGTTCAAACATAGATATGGCTGCTGAGATTGTAAGTCCGCAACTGGCCGCATGAATGCCTTGCAATGAAGCGCGAATTCCACGGTATTTTTTTAACTGATCCCAAAACGGATAAGCAAAAAATATAAAGAATGTCCCAGGTAAAAATATTCCGGCTGTGGCCACAAAACCTCCGATAATTTGTCCGGTAATGCCATACGGCTGCATAGATAAACTGCCTACAAAAGTTGCAATAGAAAACACAGGGCCAGGTACGATTTGTGTCAAAGCCATACCTGATAAAAATTCCTGGTCAGTCAGGTAGTGCTTAAATTCAACAAACTCATTATATAAAATAGGAATAAGAACCTGGCCGCCGCCAAATACCAGACTGCCATTACGATAAAAATTTTCAAATAAACGTACTGGAAGGGAGTTGGTGATTTTACCAACAATAGCAGCAGCAATCAAAACCGAGATCCAAAAAATAATAGGCCGCCAGGCAATTCTTATTCTTCCCCGCTCCATTTTTTCATGTTTTCTGAAATTTAAGGAAGCAGCTACTCCTCCCGAAATGATCAAAACGGGCGTCATATAAGGAGAAGGATATAAGTAAGCAAGAATGATAGATATGATTAAAAACGACCAGGATTGTGCATCATGAATCACTTTTCGGGCTATTGCATAAGCTCCATACATCAGAAAAGCCACGGCCATAGGACCAATAAACCGCGTAAATTCTAAGGAAATTTTATTTTGGTTAAGATAATGGATGCCAATTGCTGCCATTGTCATCAGTAACATTGCCGGTAATGACCAAACCAGTAAAGTCAGGTAGGCTAATGGTTGTCCACCTATTTTTAATCCAATTGCGGTTACGGTTTGTGTAGAACTTGGACCGGGTAGTACCTGGCAAAGCGCCTGTAATTCAAGCAATTCTTCTTCTGTAATATATTTTCTCTTTCTGACCAGCCTTTCAATCATCATCATCAGATGTACCTGTGGGCCTCCAAAAGCCGTACAAGACAGCAACAGGATGTCCAACAAATAGATCATGTACCGAAAACGCCGGATAGGATGGGTCAATTTGGAAGAAATTTCATAGTAGCGGGTAAAACAGATAAACTAATCAGCTGAATATACTTTTTATAAGTATACGTAAAATTACTTTTTTAGTCCTAATTCTCTAAGACGTTCGTCTAAAAATGCTCCCGCTGTCATGTCCACATACATTTTAGGATGTTCGGACGTTACACAACTCTCCAGACAAGTCAGATTCATGTCTGCCCTCGGATGCATAAAGAAGGGAATTGAATAGCGAGAATTTCCCATTTTTTCACGCGGTGGATTAACAACCTGATGAATCGTTGATTTTAGTTTATGGTTAGTCAAACGGTCCAGCATATCTCCCACATTTACTACAATCTGGTCAGGTAAAGCAGTGATTGCAATCCATTTACCATCTCTGCGCAGTACTTCGAGGCCTTCTGCACTGGCACCCATCAGTAAAGTGATCAGATTTATATCTCCATGAGGAGCAGCTCTTACAGCTCCTTCCTTGACGAGTTCGGGATTCAGAATTGGGAAATAATGAAGGGCACGTAGCAAACTGTCGCCATTTTTCACTTTGTCCTCAAAATAATCTTCAGGAAGTTCCAGATAAAGAGCAATGGCACGAAGCAGCATTTTTCCTGCGTTTTCAAAAGTTTTGTAAACTTCCAATGTATATTCTTTGAACTCAGGAAGTTCTTCCGGAAAAACATTTGAAGGCATGGTTCCTATCGGTTCCGGCTGTCCGATATGATAAAATTCTTTGAGATCAGCTACTTTAAAACCTTTTGCGGTTTCCTTTCCTTTACCGATATATCCTCTTTGCCCAAATAATTCGGGATGTTCATATTTTTTCTTTTGCTCATCAGGAAGTGAAAAAAACCGTTGAACAGCATCGTATAAGTTAATACGTAAGGTATCGCTCAGGCCATGATTTTTGATGGCAACAAAACCGATATTGGTAAATGCTGAGCCAAGATCGGCTACAAATTTTTCCTTTTTTTCGGAATCTCCCGATGTGAAGTCCGCCAAATCCAGTGAAGGGACTTCGTTTAATAATGCTGGTTCCATAATTTATTTTTATGCAAGTTTAAAACAATCTGCTGTTCCTGCAACTAAAATCGACGTCAATTATCATCTTTTTGTACTTTTGCCATCCTATGGCAAAAAGAATATCACACACTCCAAAGATAGATAAACCGGATTATTTAAAACCCTTACCAGCCAAAGGATGGGCTATTATTGGTGCAATTGTTATTCTCATTGCAGCAATTGTCTGGTGGAAAGATAGTACTGATGAAAACCAGTGGGAATTTATAAGCAAATTTGGTATTAAACTACCTCTCAAATATGCCATTCATGGCATTGATGTTTCCCATCATAATGCAAAAATCAACTGGGACAAACTTAAAAATTCCAGGACAGAAAAGGCCGGAATTGACTTTGTTTATATGAAGGCAACAGAAGGCGCAACGCATCTGGACAGACAGTTTCAGCGCAATTGGAGTGAAGCCAAACGTATTGGAATGAAACGCGGGGCCTATCATTTTTACAATCCAAGAGTAATGTCCGACAGGCAGGTTGCAAACTTTATTGGTCAGGTCAGGTTAGAACCTGGTGATTTGCCGCCTGTATTAGATCTGGAAACTGATGCCAGAAAACCGAATGAAATTATTGTAAAAGGTGTACGTAACTGGCTGGTTTTGATTGAAAAACATTACGGAGTAAAACCGATTATTTATGTAAATGCGCATTTTTACAAAAAATATATTGCAGGAAATTTCGACGATTATCCACTTTGGCTCGCCGGATATTCAAGAACCGATCTCAACGATTTGGCTCTAGATTCACAGGTTTTATTCTGGCAGCATAGTGAAAGAGGCTGGGCAGATGGTATTAAGGGTTTTGTGGATTATAATGTGTTTTTACAGGAAGAAGGGGATTGGGAAGGGTTGGGAGAGTTGTAACGCGGTGCAAACGCGAAACCAGAGGAACCCCGATTGCAAATCGGTATTAGCAGGATAGCTGCTAATTTCAAATAATCAATAGACTATATACTGAATTTTGAGCCAAGCCAATTTAAAACAGGTTTAGCACAAGATTTTAATTTCCTAAAAACTATATTGAACCCGGCAGGTTATAACATCGTCCCGTATATCTTTTGTGTAACCAGTCAAGGTGGATTTCTCATTTCTGACGTGATCATAATAGACCATAAATTTGAGTGATTCGTTAGCGTAATAAATGTATCCCATACCAAAAGTATTATATCTTAAATCAGTTTTACTGAAGCCGCCGGCATCCGTAATTTCGTTTGCCGAAACTTTTTTATTGGGATCGTACCAATCGTATTTAGCTGCAAACTGATGCTTTTCACTGCCAAGATGCTGAAGAAAATAAAAATAAGCACCGTCAAAATTTCTGATGTAAAGTGGCTCCTTAATTCCGTTTATAACAGGATAGATTCCCGGCGATTCACTGGTGCTTAAAGTTGCAGTTTGCTTACCACTAATATATTCTGCCCGAAATTCCGTTTGTCCATGTCTGTTAGGGAATACAAGCTGAACATCAGCACCTGAATAATTACGTGGAGAGATTTTCCGGTAATTTGATGTGGATGAATCTTTTAACATGCGATATTGGTCTGAGTATCGTTTAGTTTTATACAAAACATTTGACTGACTCGTTATGCCACCCACGTAGCCGGAAAGTCCACCCGAAAGCAGTGCTCCGCCAAAGCCTGGTAATTTGACAGGTCGTATGCTAATCCTTGAAATCATATCTTTATGGCTGTCATAATCAGTAGGTCCTGACATTCCTTGTCCGTTAAACAATCCTATATCCAGCTTTACCTTGTCCCATTTACTTCCTTTTCTACGGTCATTCACAGTGAGCATGATACCAAGATCCCTTTCAGTTTTCATCAGGATTTGCGACATCCGGCCTCTCTCCGGCGTTTCCCTGTTTGGCGACGCCAGATTCACTTCATAGCCAAACGGCCGGGCAAACATTCCGGTGGTAAGAGAAAAAAGCTTAAATTTATTTTCATAAAAACGGCCCCAAAAGTCCCGGATTGCCACTCCTCGCTCGGTTCCGTCGAAATGAAACACAAAATAGGAAGTAGGATCTCCTTTCTCATTCAGATGAGCATAATCAATACGTAAACGCCCACGCCGGATCATAAAACGATTATTAGACAATGGAGCAAAATTGCCTCCGTTATAACTTTCTGCTCCTTCTGATCTTACATATTGAAATTGCGGCTGAATATATCCGCTGATTTTTACACGGTGGTAGCGCTGATAAATGGATAACATTCCTTTGCCCATTTGATTGGTTGTATCCACCATATCCATTAAAAAACGTTGAGCATAAATTTGGTGTGAACTGAAAATTATAAACGTTAAGAGAAATTTGTAAACCCATTTATTCATTATTCAAAAATTATATTGGTGTCATTTATTGTAAGGCTAAGTTTCAAATTTACATATTTAGCATAACCTGAGATATGTAATGTTTAAGAAAATCAGTTTAAAAATTATAATTAAAATAAATTCTATAAAAATGTAGTATTAATTTATTGTGTTATAAAACAAATTATATACCTTTAAGGGAAATATTATAATAAAAAGTAATAGTGGAGGGTAAATCGTAAAGAACTCAGGTTTCCTGGGTTCTTTATTTATTTTCTAACCACCAGGATTGTTTGGTATAAACAAGCTTTATAAACTAATCCTGACAATAGCTTCTAAAATGCTACGAAGTCCCGAAGCATTTGTAACCCAATTCAAATTGATCTAAATTGAAGGATCTTTTGGAATAAAAAACGTTTGCCAAATGCTTGGTGACATTTTTTAGATCCGGTAATTGCTATTTATTTACTTCTGGTAAATGGGACACATAAAAAATAATGGAATCAGTAACTCGCTTACTTACGGAATTCTTATTGAAAAAGAAATCAAGGATTCTTTTTCAATACAAAAGTGGGACGATCATATTTTCGAACACAAAAAGATCTTTCGCATAACCTATAACCGGATTTTTCTAATTAAGGAAGGGCGGGGGACTTTGTATATTGATGATATAGCTTATCCTGTTTCTGGTAATGAAATATTTTTACTCGGTAAAGGTCAAATATTTTATTTTTCACCATTTAGTTTGGTAAGCGGTTATGAACTCTGTTTTGGTGATTGTTTCTGGGAAAAAACACCGGCAAGTGCTAATAATTGTAAAGCCCTGTTATTTAATAACGTCACAAATAATCAGCATCTACCAATAATCCAGGATAATTTTTCCGGATTTTCATCTCTTTTCGAAACCTTATTCCTCGAATTTTCAGGTATAGATTACATCAATAAACCGGACGCACTGGCAGCATATCTGAAAATCATTATGATAAAAACAGGTAACCTCAATGCGTCATTGGAAAATGGATTTGACAATTTTGAAAATCAACTTTACCGGCGTTTTTTAGAACTCGTAAGCCAGCAGTACCAGACTACCCATGACGTTTTGGATTTTGCAAAACAACTTAATATATCAACAAGAAAGCTGTCTGATATTTGTAAAAGAGCCAGCGCAAAAGGTCCGAAAGATATTATAAACAGCCAGATTATATCAGAAGCAAAAAGAGCTTTACAGTTTACTTCCAAGCCTGTTAAGGAAATTGCTTTCGAATTTAATTTTACTACACCGGAACAGTTTAGCCATTTTTTTAAGAAATACACACAATTTTCTCCTCAGTTATACCGGACTAGTTTTGTAAATATTAGCATGTAGTTGACCGGATTTAGCATTCTCCGGTACTAACGGCTTACTTAATTTTGTGCATCAGTTTTTTGTCACAATCATTATTAAACCGTTAAAAATGTCAGTTAATCAATCAAAATCTATCGCTGGAATTAGTATTCCCGACAGTACCATTGCTAATCAGGCTACCGAACTTTTACTCGAACATGGTACTGAGTTTATCTATAATCACTCTTTGCGCGTTTTTCTGTTTGCTTCGTTGAATGGAGAAAGAAACGCATTAAAATATGATCCTGAACTACTTTATGTAAGCGCAATATTCCATGACCTGGGATTGGTTCCACATTATAGCAGCGCTGATTTACGTTTTGAAGTTGATGGTGCCAATGCCGCAAGAGCGTTTTTGAAAAGCCATGGCCTGCCAAAAGAATCGTTGCAGCTTGTATGGGATACCATCGCTTTGCACACAACTATTGGCATTGCAGAACACAAAGAGGCGGAAGTTGCGCTAATGTATTCCGGAGTTGGTCTGGATGTGATGGGAGAGGGTTACGAACATTTGAGTGAAACAAACCGGGAAGAAATTATTCAGGCTTTTCCACGTAATGATTTTAAGAAGAATATTATTCCAACTTTCTTTTCAGGTTTTGAGCACAAAACGGACACAACTTTTGGGAATATAAAAGCAGATGTTTGCGCTTTCATGATCCCCAATTTTCAACGCAGGAATTTTTGTGATAGCATACTCAACTCTCCCTGGAGTGAATAGTTTTCATTTTATCTTCTGCAGAGAATCTGATACAGCATTCAACCATTTGGTAATGATTTGTAAAATCAGTACCAAATGGTTGAATGCTGAAAAGCTTTAATTATCCCAAAATTTAAACCAGTGGTTCCTGCTGGCTTAAACAATGAAAACTTCCTTGTCCCCAAATAATTTCGGTGGCTTCTAATGGGATGATTTTTCTTTGAGGAAATGCTTTTTCAAGAATATCAATGGCAATGCCGTCATTCGGATTATTAAAGACAGGAACAATTACTCCTGCATTACAGATCAGGAAGTTAGCATAAGATCCGGGCGTCCTGAAACCGTCGATCACGACAGCTTTTGGCATTGGTAATTCGATAATATTCAATTGTTTTCCATTGATGAGACGCATGGTTTTCAACATGCTGAGATTGGTATTTAGCACTCGAAAATTTTCATCATTTACGTCATTTTCAACACAGGCAACAATGGTATCTTCATTTATAAACCGGGTTGTATCATCTATATGCCCGTCGGTATCGTCACCTACAATGCCGTCTTCTACCCACAAAACTTGACTTACTCCATAATAATTATACAAATATTCTTCAATCTGTCCCTGATTCAAATGTGGGTTACGGTTTGGATTCAAAAGGCATGATTTGCTGGTAAGCAAAGTTCCGGCTCCGTTAAATTCTACTGCGCCGCCTTCCATGATAATTCCGGGATGCACTACAGGTAATTTGAGGTAATCGGCAATAGCCTGAGGCGTCCGGTTATCGTCGTCATAAGGAGGATATTTTCCTCCCCAGGCATTATGTCCCCAATCGATGATCAGTTTTTGTTTTGTTTCGGGATTGATTAAAAAAGCGGGGCCATGATCCCTGCACCAGGCATCATTGGTTGGTTTAATTACAAATTCAATTTTGGAAAGATCAACATCAATTTTATTTAATTCGGCAGCGATAAAATCTTTTAGATTTACATCATTGGCGATAATTCCAACATTTTCACCCTGACTTATTGCTTTTATAAATGCCAGATATTGTGGACGCATTTTTGCCAGTCTGTCACCTTGCCATGAAGATTCATTGTGAGGAAAGGTCAGCCAGGTTGCACGGTGCGGATGCCATTCGGCTGGAAAAGTAAATCCTGATTCTTTTGGAGTAGCTGAAAAAGAGATATTTGACACAATAAATATGGCTGATTGTAAATTTCAATAAGCTGCAAAGGTCGTAAAGGATTGTAAGAATATACTGTTATTTTGAACGGAAGTTTTATTAAAAAATAAATCCAAAGCACCGGGTTTAAAGCCGGACTTTGGATTCTTCTTAAATTTTACAGATTAAATCTTTCTGATATTAAAAAAATTATTGAGCCATAACCATATTGTCTACCAGATAAGTACCGTCTTCTGTAACCAGATCATAAGCTTTATTTACCTTACGGGCATTTGCATGAATTACACCTACTTTCCACGTTGAAACGACTCCGGTAGAAGGTTCGTAATGATACAAAACGTCATTTTTAGACAGCTGTTTCATTCTTTTTTTACCCTTGTTGGTTTGAACCAGATGATCAGGCGTTGCTTCTATAAGTAGTGCCGGTACTAGTTTTGAACTAATGGCTTGATCATAGACAGGACGCAAATAAACGGCAGTAAGTGATGAATTAGGCTTTTCGTAAACATCAACCTGCTTTACCTGCGTTGTTACACTTTTTCCATTCCTGCATGTTTTCACATTTTCTCCCACTTTTATATCCGCAATTGCCTTTGTACTTCCATCGGCCATTGTTACAGGAGCTTTATCAGAAAAATATTTAGCCTGATCTTTTTTCCTGAAAAGCTTAAATGAGGTTTCTGATTTTACTTTGTCAGAAACTGTGTTTTCAGATTGTGCCAATAAGTTGATTGACAGAAATGTTAAAATTGTAATAGCAGCGCTTTTGTAAATCAGCATAATAAGATGTTTTTGGATTAAGCTTTGGACATTTTTACAAATACTTTACTCAAAGCATTTGGTAGTGCACCCAATCCAATAAATATAAAACCGGAGATTAAAAGTGTTGGCATGTGCGTAAAAAACGCTCCTGAAGATAAAATTGCGAGGATCAGGATTGTTGAGAACGGCAATGAAAATGCAAGCAGCAATACAGCCAGTTCCAGATCGAAAGTTCTTTTTTCTTTCGGAACAGATTTTGCGTCTTCGCGCAGGTTAAAAGCTGAAATATGTGCCAGAGGCCAAAAACTGGCGGCACTCAATGGAATTACAATAGCAAGCAGTATCATAGAAGTATCACTAATGTTAAGAACATAGATCATACCAGCACTTATTAACATGGTAATACCAGCTCTAAAGAACAGTATACTTGCAACGATACGCTTTTTCCCTTCCTTTAGTTGCACGGCAAGTCCAATGAATAAAAGAACCAATGGTGTCATCATCGCACTGGTCTTATCAAATACATCCGAGATGAAAAATGGCAGGGATTTGAAATTAATTCCAAAGCTTAACAGGATAATAGCCAAAAAGATAAGCACATTAATTGGCTCCTGAAACATGCTCAAAAACAAGCTTTTCAGCTTACCGCCCATTTTAGTTTCTTTGTCATCACTGTTTTTCAGGAACATGTTCATGGCCAGAATATACAGCGAAATCAATACAAAAAACTTGTTTCCAACATCGGCTAAGGCAGCAATAGCGAGACTTTTTTCTCCCAAAAATTCTGCAATAAACGGAAAACATGAAAGGCCGGGAGCCAACGATGGAATAAGCATCATTAATGTTCTTCCTGTCGGGCTGTTTTTGTCAATGCCAAATAAAGCAAAGGCAAGCGGCGCAGAAAAAAACATCAGGAAATTGAAAACCAAAGTTACCAAAGGAATGATGATCATGGAAGAATCCATGTCAATTTTCATTAATGAAATGAAAATTGTTGAAGGAAGAGCGACCGACAAAATGATTTCTTTGATACCATTTGTCTGGTCTTTGTTTTTAAATTTGCTTTTGAGCACAAGGCCCAAACCAATCAGCAATAGGAGTGTTATGGTTTTTTGTAATGCATCACTCATGATAAAAATACTTTTGGATTTTCGATATCTTGTTCGTGAATTAAAGATTAAAAGAGGGGTGCAGGATAACAAAAAATGGATAGAAAGGACAAAGAAGAGAATGTCTGGCATACTCTTCTTTGTTCATATCAAAAAGAAAAAGAAGTCAGGAATATCCTGACTTCCAAATGATTAACTTAACTGACCAAGGGCGCTTACGAATATTTTCATTTCGTCCATAGTTCCAAGGCTTACACGGCACCATGTCTTGTTCGCTATGTCAAACGAACGTACAGATATACCTTGTGCAGACATTTTTGTCAAAAGCTCTTTTCCCGGAACAGTTATAGGAAACAGTACAAAATTAGTAAATGAAGGAATGTACTTGTAACCCATTTTATCAAGGTTAGTGTACAAATATTTTTTCGCTTCGTGGTTCAGTTTACGAGTCATATCCTGGAACTCGTTGTCGTCCATACTGGCAGACGATGCAGCTACGGTAGTACTGCAGATACTGAATCCACCACGTGTAATTTTATTGATTTCTTTCAGGAAAGAAGGTTGAGCAACCATATATCCGAAACGTAAACCAGCCATTCCCATAATTTTGGAGAATGTACGTGCAACGATCACATTTTTCTTTTGAGATAAAAGAGAGATCATACTCTGTGTATCAGCACCAACTGCAAGTTCGATGTAAGCTTCGTCAACGAAAACAGGCACTTTTTCCGAAACGCGTGAGCAGAAATCAAGCAGATCCTGTCCTTTGGTAATTGCTCCTGTTGGGTTGTTTGGGTTACAAACGTAAACCAGTTTAGTGTCTTTATCAATCGCAGCTTCCATCGCTTTCAGATCATGTGACCAATCAGTAGTACAAGGAATTGGTTTCCAGGTTGCACCTACTGATTCTGCTACTCTGATCATTGACATATAACATGGATCAGCTGAAACTATATTTCCACCATGCATGAAAAGAACGATTGCTACTTTTTCCAGAAGGTCAGATGAGCCTGGTGCTACCATCAGGTAATCCGGAGTAACTCCTTCTTTTTTAGCAATTTTATTTATAAGATCCATCATGTCTTTTCCTGCATAACGGTTTCCGGTTTTAACGGAATCAATTACAGCTTTTTGAGCAGACGCAGGAGGTCCATAAGGATTTTCGTTTGAGCTAAGACGTGCAACAACTTTTGGTGCTTTAAAGTCAGCAGGCAAATAATGTTCTCTCACCATCGGACTTCTAAAAATACGATTTTCAGGGTCAAGAGAAAGTGGAGCATTAGAAAAAGCGCCCATGCTTAGGTGCGGTGCCAAAGTCATTCCTCCGATTGCCAGTAAACCGGATTTTAATAGATTACGACGGTCAATTTTTTGGTTCATTGTTGTAAAAATTTAGTAATGGGTGACGGTTGTATTGTGAGTAAAGTATTTGTGAAAATTTGAATACAATTTACGGAAAAATCGGTCAGCTATATAATAATAGCTAACCGATTTTTCATTTTGCCTGAACTTGTGAATACCTCGTAAAGGCAATTCCTTTATAAGTACCACTCCATGATATTTTAGTGATAGAACCTGCTTTTGGAGCAGCTATTCCTAGTTCTGCCCAGGTTTTCTGAAGTTTTATCAAACCGGTTGCATCCGAGGTAACTTCGCCTAAGGAAGCACCCGTCCGCATCGTAACTTTGATTGCAACATTAGGAACAGGAATAGAATCAATACCTTTTGTGTGATCAAGAATATTGGTTTTGTCCAGTTCAAGTAAACGGGCCTGCAAAGTTACTGACGCATCACTAGCCAGGTATGCTACTGTGGGCTCACTGGCAATAGGGGAGCCGAAAGGAGCCCCAACGATGTCGACCAAAACCGGTGATACAACACTGTCAAGCATAGGATCTTCTACTTTACAGGAAACTGTTGCAAAAGCAATTGCGGCCAACATGTAAAAGGAGAACTTTTTTATATTTTTCATAAATTTCAAATTATCGGTGAAATGCTGTTTTATTATCGACCTTATTTTTCTGCCCACCAAAGTTTGGTTTTCATATCATTAGGTCCTCCATTCAAAGTTTCTCCGGTTGCTACTTCCTTTGCATTCAAGGAATATTCCGAACTTGGATAGTTGAAACGCGTTGGCAGTACACCGTCGTTTTTCAATACTGCTCTTGCATCCGGTGCAGGGAATACAGGGAAACCTGTACGGCGCCATTCTGCCCATGCCTCAATTCCTTGTGCAAAAAGAGAAACCCATTTTTGTTCAAGTACTTTTTCACGCGTTACCGCACCTACGCTAGCTAAAAATGTAGCTGGAACAGTTAAGCCATATTGCTCAAAAGAGGCAGTAATCCCTTTTTCGAAATATGTTTTTGCATCTCCAATCTTGATATCCCCATCTAATGCTGCTTCTGCAAGAATGAAATTCAGTTCGGAGAAAGTCATGATTACTTCGGGTGCATCTGCTTTGGTAAATGTGCTGCCAATAGTCGAACTGGTTGCCAGATAAGAAGTTGCAATTGCATCAGGTAAACCATTAGGGTGACCCTGATATTTACCATCCTTGTTTGGATTTGCATAAACCTTGATACGGGTATCGCCCAAAGCGTTCATCTTGTCAGCAAGTGTGCTGCTGATATTCCAGTCAGTACGGCCACCTTGTATCAGAATTTGATTCCACTCATTATTACTCGGCAAAACCGTTGTGCATTTTAATGCAGCATTGTCAGCATTACTGGCGAAAACAGGAAATTTAGTAGCATCTCCCAAAATCTCAGCCATAATCGCACGGGATTCAGCAGATTTTTTTGCTGCCTGGCGATTTGCCAGTCTCAAACGTAAGGAGTTTGCGAATTTTTTCCATTTCAGGATATCACCTGAATAAAGGATGTCTCCTGCAACAGCAGGGCCGCCAACGGTAAGCTTTTCATTAGCAAGTTTCAAATCGGCAAGCAAACCTGCATATATCTGCTCCATTGAGTCATACTTAGGAGTATAGTTAGGTTCAGCAGCTGTCCCTTTTATAGCATCTGAGTAGGGAATAGCTCCATACATATCAGTCAATAAAGAGAAAACCCATGAACGCATAACCAATGCTACACCTTCATAATTTGTATTTGGAGTTGCAGATCCTGCACCTGTTTGAGTAATGATCCGTTGGAAATTTAACTGCGAATCATTGTAGAAACCTTTCCAGTTATTAGCAAGTAGTGCAGGAGAAACGGTGTAATCGTCTCCTTCGTTGCTGTAAATATTTCTGGTAAGATGCTGAACATACAATTCTGCTGCATCAATGTTGATACGTTCAAACCGGTCTCTGTGTCCCCAGTAACGATCAATAGCCGTTTCAATTCCTGTCGGAAGCAGATATTGTGGCCCAATTGCAGTCGGAGCATTAGGGCTCGTATTCATTTCATCAAAATCTTTGGTACAACTGGTGGCAGTTAATATGCCAGCCAACGCAGTCATCCAAATGGTTTTATGATTTAATATATTTTTCATCAAAAAATTCTGTTAAGTCAATGATTAGATAACCTCTTTTAGAAAGAAAATGACAAGTTCGCTCCAACGCTGCGTGAGCTTGGAAGTTCACCATAACCGAACCCTTGGGCGTTTCCTCCTTTTGCATCAATTTCAGGATCGATATGTGGCGTATTTTTGAAGATCATCCAAACGTTACGTCCCACAAGTGAAATCTTGGCCGACTGAATTTTGATTCTTTTCAGGAATCCCGGATTGAAAGAGTATCCCAATGAAACTTCACGAAGCTTCACATAACTTGCATCAAATATGGCTGATTCGTGGTAGTTACGTGGGTTACTGTATCCATAAAGCTGATTGGCCGTTACGATGATATCATTAGGAATGTAAGAGATGCTCTTGTCAGCAGCAATTATTTCACGAACGCCTTTTCCAATTACACCTTCTTCACGTCCAAGAGCAGTTTCAGCATATTGTCCTGTCCACCGCGCAGTACCTGTTCCTTCATCATAAATATCACCACCAATACGGGCATCAATCAGGAAGCTCAGAGAAATTCCTTTGTAGTTCAATGTGTTAGTTACACCACCGATCCAGTCTGGCTGAATATTTCCAAGTTTTTGATTTGACTGAGTTACAGGCAAGCCGCTTGCGTCATAAATTACTTCGCCATCAGGAGATTTTTTGAATCCAACACCGTAGAAAGTACCATAAGCCTGACCAACACGAGCTTCTGAAGACATACCTCTTTGTGTAGCCAGTGTATAAGTTGTTAATCCTTCTGCAAGTTCAATAACCTTATTACGGTTACGGGAGTAGTTCAAAGATATATCCCAGCTAAAACCATTCGGAAGCTTTACAGGTGTTCCGGATATAGACACCTCGATACCTTTGTTCGTGATTTTACCTGCATTCAGGATACGTGTGTTGTAACCACTCGCTTTTGAAATTTCAACTCCAAGAATCTGGTCACGTGTAGTCTGATCGTAGTAAGTAACGTCCAGTCCCAGTTTTCCACGTAAGAAGCGAAGGTCTGCTCCAAATTCTAAACCTGTTGTAATTTCCGGCTTAAGATTAGCATTTGCGATTTGAATGTTTTCACCAAATTTCGGGATTGAACCATTCCATGAACCTGCTTTTGGGAAGGTCTGAGCTAACTGATATGGATTTGCATCGTTTCCAACCTGCGCATAACTTGCACGGATTTTACCGAATGTAATAACGTCACTTTTTATATCGAATAATTCAGTAATTACAGCACTAGCCGATGCAGATGGGTAGAAGTAAGATCTTGCATTGCTTGGTAATGTACTCGACCAGTCATTACGAGCTGTGAAATCAAGGAACAAAGCATTTTTCCATGAGAAGTTTGCTGTTCCGAACAAGCTTTGAGTTTCTGACTTAGTTATATTACTCTCAATAACGTTTGTACTTGGAATAGAGTTTTCTGCAGTATATAAGCGATCAACAACCATTTCTCCAACATAGAAATAATTTCTTTTAGAGAAGTTAGTACGTCTGATACCTCCAAATTGCAGATTCAGACCAAAATCTTTACTAAGGTTTTTGTTGTAAGTAAAGATAAAGTCAGAGTTGGTTTCCTGATTACGCAAAACCTCTTCCGAGAAACGTCCCGGAGTACGGGCACCATTACGAACGCGGTTGAAGTTAGAAACAGCTACACGGGTTTCACTCCAGAAATCCGTTCCCGTTCTGATCATCAGACTTAATGAAGGAAGAATTTTGTAGTTCAAAGCAATGTTACCCAGCAATCTGTCTTTTTCATTACTTGTAGGAAGATATTCCTGCGAGAAAAAAGGATTAGTAAAGAATGTATGCTGCCAGTTAGCAGGCTCTGCATCTGTTGCCGGCTGATTATGTACAGCGTTATAACTTTTATAATCACGTAATTGATCCCATGAAACATGACGGTGCGACCAGATAAATTCCTGTCCGCCTGTATAGCTTCTGTTGTCAGAACCAGATTTGATATATTCTCCTGAAAGCGTAACACTCAGATTTTTTGTAAGGTTATATCCTGAATTGATACGGAAGTTGTTACGATGAAAATCATTGTTATACATAATTCCTTTCTGATCAAGACGGCTCAATCCAAGACGGAAGAAACCTTTGTCATTACCACCTGAAAGAGCAACGCTGTTTGTGAAAGTGCGGCCTGTTTCCCAGTATTCTTCCCAGTTATTAGGCTGAGGAGTAAGCGGTGCAACCTCATTACCAGTATACCATTGTCTTACAAGGCGACCGTCCATAGGTGCTCCCCAGCTTTCGTCCGTTCCTTCCGAACCTGCCAAAGGATATCTTGAATCGTAAACAGAACGATACTGAGCAATTTCTGTAGGATTAGTAATCGATCCGCTCCATCCATTGTTATACCATGTACGGTAGCCATTACCACCGCCATAAGTATTTTGAAAATCAGGTTTGATCCATGGACGCTCAAAGGTCATATTTGAATTTATTTCAACACCTAAGCCCTTTGTGCCTTGTCCGTTTTTCGTAGTGATCAAAATAACACCGTTTGCTGCGCGCGAACCATATAATGCCGCAGCGTTAGGTCCTTTTAGAACTGACATTTCTTTAATGTTATCAGGGTTAACCTCTGATATACCACCACCGTATGTTTTGTTAGCAGTTTGTTCCATCGGAACACCGTCAATAACAATAAGTGGCTGGTTGTTTCCTGAAACAGAAGAAGATCCCCTAATTTGAATTGTAGATCCGCTACCAGGCCCGCCATTCGACTGAACTCTAACACCTGCAATTTTTCCCGACAAAGCGTTTGCAACATTACTGGAGCGAGACTCTGTTAAAGCACTTCCTTTTACTTCCTGAACCGTATATCCCAGCGCTTTTTTCTCACGCTCGATACCAAAAGCGGTAACGACTACTTCGGAAAGCTGACGTGTGTCCGCATCTAATTTAATGTCAAAAGATGTTTGATTTCCGATTGGAATCTCTTTGATCAGAAACCCTACATAAGATACTACAAGAGTTCCGTCACCGGGAATTGAGAAGCTGAATTTTCCATCTGCATCTGCATTGGTACCAACATTGGTTCCTTTAAAAATTACTGAAGCACCTGCGAGGCCAAGGCCATCATCGGAAGATGTTACCTTACCGGCGATGTTTCTTACCTGTGCATGAGCAAGGGTGCAAAAGAAACAGGCGAGTAAAAGTAATGGTAAAGTTTTGCGCATGGGGGAGTGAAATTTAGTAGTTAGATTAATATTAGCAAGGAGTATAAAAGTTATGGCTGTGTGGTGTCCACGTTTCTGTGCGCCGCACACACTTTCGCGTGGACATACAAACACAGCCATAAGCTTGAAAAACTGCTTTTCCGGAAAGCAATAACCTCTTTAATCGAGGACTGACAAGGAAATCAAAGACATTAATTAGAAATCAAATTCAAGTCAGTGACTAGCTGTCTGCCCCCGGCAAAAATTAACTTTGTTGAAATAATTATATTGTATAAATGAAAATTTTTCACAAAACCAGTGAAGACCAAAGGTTTTGATTATTAATGTTCCTCTTTATACACTGAGACAAATTCAGGTGCGGCTGGAATATGTCTGTCAGTTAAGAAGTAAAGTCATTCTTATAATGACATCTCAAATATACTGACAAACTGGAAAAATACAAGAGAATAAATTTAAAAATCGCATTTATTTGCAATTATCATTGGTGAATTTCCATAATGAGGAAATGGTATTGTAATAATCCTTTATTTAATTTCAATAAAACGGCTTAAATGAAATCTATCTGACTAATAGACTGTTGGAAGGCTAATTAGATTCCTAAGTAGCTAATGGTTACGTTTTTGTACTCTAAATCCTATCAATTCTTTATTTTAACTTAAACGTATAAGGAAATCTAATTGTAAACTGTTAGTCAACAGTCTGAAATACAAAGAAGGACCCTGGTATCAGGATCCTTCTTTGTAAAAAATAGAAATAGTTATATTTTGCCAGATTTTATTTGCTGTCAATATACCTTTTTAGAATAGGTTGATAAGAATCCACACGTCGATCACGGAAGAAAGGCCATGTTGTACGGTAATGATCCAGTTTTTGCAGATCCAGTTCCTGAACATGCGTAATTTCTTTGTTATGAGGGGCTTGATAAAGCAAGCGTCCATGCGGATTAGCAATAAAAGAACCACCCCAGAATTCCTGATCACCTTCTTTACCTACCCGGTTCACTGACACAACATAAACACCATTTGCTACAGCATGCCCACGCTGAATAGTTTGCCATGCACCATATTGTTCATCATTAATTATAGGATCCGTTTCGTTGACATCCCAGCCGATGGCGGTTGGATAAAATAATATTTCAGCTCCCATCAGACTTGTTATGCGTGCAGCTTCGGGATACCATTGGTCCCAGCAAATTAAAACACCTATTTTAGCAAATTTGGTATTAAAAGTTCTATAACCTACCGGATCTGCTATTTCTCCGGTTTCTCCGTTTGGTGCATCACCAGGAGTAAAATAAAATTTTTCGTAATAGCCGGGATCATCCGGAATATGCATTTTACGGTATTTACCAAGGTAAGTGCCATCAGCATCAAGTACTGCTGTTGTATTATGGTACAAACCATGTGCACGCTTTTCAAAGAGCGAAGCAATGATCACCACACCTAATTCTTTAGCCAGTAATCCCAAAGTTTCAGTTGATGGTCCGGGAATGGATTCTGCCAGTTCAAAATTCTTATGGTCTTCAATATCACAGAAATACAATGATCTAAATAACTCCTGTAAACAAATTATCTGAGCACCCTGAGCTGCCGTTTCCCGGATTTTAACCGTTGCTTTTTCAAAGTTGGCTTCTATATTATCAGTACAGCTCATTTGAACTATTCCGATATTCACTTTCTGATTCATGCCGGTCAGTTTTATATTTTAATTTCTAAATTATTAACTTAACACTAAATTTGAGAAGGTAATTCTTTAATGTCAAAGTTAAACGAAAGTTCGTTCATGCATTTGAAATGCTTTTTAGGGCATTCTTTATATCCTATTTTGGAACATGGACGGCATGAAAGCTGATTATTTTCAATGACTTCAAATGAGGTTTTATATGGATACATTCCGAAAGCCGGAACTGTATTTCCCCAAATGGAATAAATCCGTTTTTTAAAAGCTGCCGCAACATGCATAAGTCCGGTGTCATGTGAAAAGACAATATGAGCCTTCTGAATAATAGAAGCCGATTGATTGAAATTATACATACCACATGCATTAAATATCAGCTTATCTCCAAGTTGATTGCGTATTGCTTCGCCTTCATCAAAATCTTCTTTTCCCCCAAGCAGGACAATAGGATAATTTATTTTCCTGCAAAGTTCAATCATACGGTTTGCAGGTAGTTTTTTTGTAAAATGTTGTCCGCCGATTGCATAAGCTACAAAATCTTTACGATGCGTTTCCGGCATCCATTCAGTTTCTATCTGGTCTTTAAAAGGTATGAAATAATCTAAACCAGCCAAATCATTTTCTACCTGTAAAGTTTTCAGGGTTGCCATATATCTGTCGACAATATGTTCGTCGGGCAGGAAATTAATCTTAAAGTTTGTTAGCAGGAATTTCTGAACATTCAGTTTTTCAAAACTAAAAGAAGGTTTTCCAAGTAAGAGTTTAATTTTTAATGTTCGCAGGTTTGTATGTAAATCTATAATGTAGTCAAAATTTTCAAGCCGGAGATCAGGAAGTATTTTATTAAAGGAATTATCCAAAAGCCACAATTTATCAACGTAAGGATTGTCTTCCAATAGGAACCCGAATTTCTTCTTTGTAAAATAATGAACTTCTGCGTTTGGATATTGCTGTTTCAGGCACCGGATTACAGGCGTGGTGAGAACGATATCACCAATTGATGAAAAGCGGAGAATTAGGAATTTGACAGATTTGATCACTTTATATTTTCTTCCGGTAACTGGGAAAGTTCCAGATTATTTGGGCGGCGATGCTTCCATCTCCTATGACTCCAAAGCCAGTTATCAGGTTGTTTTATAATATCTTTTTCTAAAAAATGGATCTGTTTTTCAAGTATCCGGTTATTTGGTTCTTCCTTTGGCGATTCGGTAATGAGTTCAAAGTGGAATTTGTAAAAACCTCTTTTCCATTCATTTCGTAAAATACCCATGTATAAAACCGGTGCATTTAACCTTCTTGCAATGAGTTCCACACCTCTGAATACGCCAGTTTCCTGATTCAGGAATTTAGTCCAGTATGCCTTTTCAGGAATGGGAGACTGATCATTAATCAATATATAAATAAAAGGTTTATCGCGTGGTGACACTGCTTTTACAAATGCATCCTTCATGGGAACCATTTCTGTACCAAACTTCGTCCTCACTTTTTTAAACCATTTTTCAAAGGTACTATTTGCCAACTCGTGATATACGACTACAATTTGGTACGATAATCTGGCAGAAGCAAATAAATTAAGCATTTCCCAGTTTCCTAAATGACCGGCGACTACAACGAGATTCTTTTTTCGGGCATAATAATGATCCAAAATGGCAGTGTCAAATTCAAAACGGCGCAATAGATCTGTTTTAGAAATGGAGCGTAACTTAATTGTTTCAAAAATAATATCAGTAAAATTACGGTAATATTTAGCAGCAGTTTTTTTGATCATTTCTTCATCCTGCTCCGGAAAACTATTGCGAAGATTCTGCATAATTACATCTCGTCTGTAATGAAAGATGTCAAAGATCATAAGACGAAAAAAATCTGATAATCTATAAATATTTTTCCAGGAAAGCCTGGAAATGGCAGTAAGAAAAAATAGCAGCAGCCGGGTGAACATCTTCTTCATCATGATCGCTTTTATCCAAAATAAAAGCAATCAGACAGTAAAATAAGTTCCGCTTAGTTTGTACTATTTGATGAATTTGTGATAAAGTAAAAATAGTTTTACAGTACTTGCAAAACTATAATGCCAATTGTTCAGGTTTTAATA
>Ga0247734_1001081_pt1 | contig 21573 bp, 19 predicted proteins | sample UWRJL103311B2_FD_180933 | JGI IMG/M metagenome (GOLD analysis project Ga0247734, IMG submission 180933) | Plant litter microbial communities from Arlington Agricultural Research Station in Wisconsin, United States - UWRJ-L103-311B-2 | ecosystem: Environmental > Terrestrial > Plant litter >... | reverse complement strand
TTGTTTTAAAGTACGGTACACCTTTTATGTCACCAACTACTAAAGAACCAGGTAAATAGATACTTTTAAGGATATCAACGTCGCCTTCATAAATCCCTTTAAAATAGCTATCTTCCAACACATGCCTAATTGCTAATGAATCTGTCTCATCGTTTTTCATTTTATCTATATTTTGCGCTCTTGCTACCAGCATACTTGAAGCTAACAGAGCCGTTAATAAAAGTTTCATCTTAATTCAAGTTATGGTCGGCAATTACCGTCAACTACAATTATGCGTATGGTAGTTACTGTTTTACCAACCCAGTCGATATTGCTTTGGTCGCTTACGTTTCTAAATCTTTGAGTTTTCATTTTATTTCTGTTTTGATTATAAAACAAATTTCGGCAGTATTTATGAGCTGGATACGTGACCTGCATCACTATCGATCACGCAAAAAATTAGGTGATGTACGTCACTCTTTATACACGCTAACCTATTTTTATGCCAGTATTAAAATGTTTGATATCAGTAGATTATGTATTTTGGAATACGCGCAAAGTCTTTAAATGTCGCGAAATACGTAAAACGACAGTGAGATGTCGAGGCTACTTAAAATTCCTGCCGCCGTGAAAGGAGTCTTTCGCAACATTCTTATGCATCTGCGAACGTTTATTCTGTGCCGGGTGCGGCTCAGTTTTCTCATCTGCCGCTGAATGTGCTAAAACAGGTAAATCATCCTGTTCACGTTGCACAAGTTTGCCCAGAAGTTTAGTTAAATCCACGCATTTGGTCACTATAACGTGTACTACCAGACCTTCACGTTGGAGGCGTCCTTCTACCATCAGCAGCCTGGAGTGTAATATCTCCTTACGATAGGTCTCAAACAGTTTTTCAAATACTACAAGATTTGTAAAACCTGTTTCATCCTCAATTGTGATAAAACATACGCCGCCCGCAGTGCCCGGCCGCTGCCTAACCAGTACTAGTCCCGCTACTTTTACCAGCTGGCCATTTGTAGTGTCGTTATTTATGCAGTGCGTAGAAAGGATGCGGAGCATTTCCAATTGCGGACGAATAAAACTTACCGGGTGCGCTTTCAAAGAAAGACCAACCGTGGTATAATCCTGAACAACATGTTCGCCCTGGCTCATCAGCGGTAACTCCACCTGCGTTTCCAAAACACTTTCTGATGGTTGTCCTTTAAATATTTCCTCAGGCATATCCTGCAAAGCAGAAACTTCCCACAGTGCTTTCCTACGATCCATCCCAATTGACCTGAAAGCATCTGCATCGGCCAATTTTTCAAGGGTGGCAATTGCAATACCTGCGTCCCTTAATGAAGTAACCGTTTCGTATCCCTTGTCGCGGCGATCTACCAAAAGCGCCATTTCCTCTTCACGCAAACCCTTGATCTGACGGAAGCCCAGGCGTATCGCATAATACTTATCCAATTTTTCTTCCAGTAAATTGTTCCAGTTTGAATGGTTAATGTCAACCGGGCGCACTTCCACGCCATGTTTTTGTGCATCAATCACAATTTGTGCAGGCTGGTAAAAGCCCATGGGCATACTGTTCAGCAATCCAGTGGCAAAAGCATCCGGGTAATAATGCTTCAGCCAGCATGAAACGTAAACAAGCAACGCAAAACTCGCAGCATGACTTTCCGGGAATCCATAACTACCAAAGCCCTCCAGCTGCCTAAAAATCCGTCTGGCAAAATCTTCGGTATATCCTTTTTTTATCATTCCGTCAATCAGCTTCTTTTCATATTGGTTTACCAGGCCATTGGATTTAAAGGTGGCCATGCTGCGCCGCAACGCATCCGCTTCAGCAGGAGTAAAACCAGCAGCTACAATCGCAATTTTCATCGCCTGTTCCTGAAAGAGCGGTACCCCCAGTGTTCTGCCCAGTATTTCCTCCAACTCTGGCATTGGGTATTCCACATCTTCTTCTTTATTCCTTCTACGGAGGTAGGGATGAACCATGTCGCCTTGAATTGGACCCGGACGCACAATCGCCACTTCAATCACCAGATCGTAAAACTCCCGCGGCTTTAGCCGTGGAAGCATGGACATTTGCGCCCTGCTTTCTATCTGGAAAACTCCCAGGGTATCTGCAAGACAAATCATGTCATAAACATCTGTGTCATCCTCCGGGATATTTGCCAGGGTAAGATCCCGGTTATAATGCGCTTTACATAAGTCAAAGGCTTTACGTATGCAAGTCAGCATGCCCAGCGCCAGTACATCCACTTTTAAAAATCCCAGCGCATCAATGTCATCTTTGTTCCATTCAATATTCGTCCTGTCGTCCATACGTGCGTTGAGGATAGGACAGAGGTCGGTCAATTTGCCATTGGTTACTACAAAGCCACCCGTGTGCTGGCCCAGCTGCCTGGGAAAACCCATCATCTGTGCAGTCAGCTGCAAGGTCTTCATCAAATGCGGATCCTTTGGGTTCAGTCCCTGTTCTGTTAAGCGATCGCCATCAAACCACTCATCAGTAAACTCCCAAAGGGAGCCCGATAACCTGTTGATGGTATCCACAGATAAACCCATCGCTTTGCCTACATCACGTATAGCCCCTTTCTGGTGGAGCTGCGTCACGGTGGCAACAATGGCTGCACGGTCCCGCCCGTATTTATTATAAACGTACTGGATAATCTCTTCACGACGTTCGTGCTCAAAGTCAACATCAATATCCGGTGGTTCATTCCTTGCGGGGGAAATAAAACGCTCAAACAACAGATCGAATTTCATCGGGTTTACCGAAGTTATCCCCAGGCAAAAACAAATGGCAGAATTTGCGGCCGATCCGCGTCCCTGGCATAAGATACCGCGGTTGCGCGCTTCCCTTACAATGTCATCTACAAACAGGAAATAGTTGGCATAATCCATTTCTTTAACAAAAGCCAGTTCACGGTTCACCATGCCCACAACTTTCTCCGGAATATCCTCACCGTAAAAATCATGTGCGCCCTTCCAGGTAAGGTGCTCCAGTTCTTCCAAAGGGTTTCTGCCGCTGTTGTTGATTTCCTCGGGGTACACATATTTCAGCTCGTCCAGAGAAAATGTGCAGGCTTCTGCTATCGCCAGTGTATGGCGGATGGCTTCTGGATATTTACGGAACAAACGGTATATTTCTTCAACGGGCTTTAAGTAGCGCTCAGCATTTTGGTGCAGGCGAAACCCTGCTTCCTGGATGGTGCACTTTTCCCTTACGCAGGTCAGGACATCTTGTAATTCCCTGCGCATCGGAATATGGTAATGCACATCCCCGGTTGCTACAACAGGAATACTGTAAAAATCTGAGAGTTGCTTGATCCGGAAGATCAGCTTGTCATCATTGCCCAGATAACTGCGTGAGGCAGATAAGTACAGCTGGCCAGGCAAGGCGTCTTTGTATTCGCCCAGGTTTTCTACAAAGTCGTCTTCAAAATTAAAGCGGCGGTTAAGCTGATTGGGCATCACCAGGGTGAACAACATGCCTTTAGCATGCTCATATACATCCGCCTTGTTCAAGTGGCACTGGCCTTTTTCTGCACGCAGGTTTCCTTTCGTGAGCAATGCTGAAAGCTGTCCATAAGCTTCGCGGTTAGTGGGGTAGGCGAGCAGGCTTGGCCCATCCAGCAGGTCAAGACGACAGGCAGGGATGATGCTGATCTCTTTTTCTTTAGCAGCTGCATATGCCCTTACTATTCCTGCAAGCGTATTGCGGTCAGTAATGGCAATTTTTTTATAGCCGAAGGCTGCGGCCTGGTCTACCAGCTCGTTAGGGTGAGACGCCCCTCGCAGGAAGCTGAAATTGGAGGTTACCTGTAGTTCACTGTATTCCATTGTTTTATCTGTTAGGCAAAAAAGCCGTGAATAAACCATTTGTATTTTTGGCCACCATCATAATGCCCCGAGCGGTATAGCCAATACCGCTGGCCTTGTTCATCTTCCACCTGGTAGTAATCGCGGTGTTCCCCTTCATCCAGCCACCATTCGCGTTCTATGCGTTCAGGGCCATCAGCTTTCAGCACCAAATGCCTCACGTTTTTATAAATAAAGAATTTCGGCGGATGATCGGGGATCAGTGCCATCACTTCAATAGGATCAGGCTTTTTAAGCAGCTCAGTAGGGCGCGGTTTGTCCATGCGCCATTCCGTATCCGCTTTTTCAGTGATGTTATTTGTTCGGCGGATAGATCTTTCAGGCCAATAGTGCGAGGCAGGGATATACCGGCTAATCACCCCATTTCCTACTTTACCCGCAACACGGTCAAGGAGTTGAATTACGCTTTGGTGGTTCAGGCCTGGCTTTCCCATCCACAGGGATTCCTGCCCGGGAGTAACCTCATCTACTTTCGGGGCATCGAGCACGAAAAGTTCAATGCCCAAGGCCGGGCGTATCTGATCAATTTTAAGCTGGAAAAGTTTAAATAAATGGCTTATGCTATGCGTAGCGCCGTTGGTACCAATTTCTACCTGAACAATTTTTCCATCAATACGATAGCAGGTGAGTATAGCGCTCCGCAATCCTTTGCCTTCATTTTTCAGCTGCAGGCAAATACTTTCGAGCAACCGCGTGATCGCAATCTCAATGCCCTTGCGTGTTTTTATAGGTTCCAGGCAGGGGAGGCGCTGTTGAAACGGCACTGGCACCTGTATAGGAATGATCAATTCATCTACTGTGCCCAATGCCTGTCCCAGGCGTGCCAAAAAAGCTTCCCCAAACCGTCTTCTCAGCACCGAGCGTGGCATTCCCATAAAACTTTTGATCTGATAAAAACCCAGCTTCCGCAGTTTGGCAAGTGTTGTATCTTCAATACGCAAGGCCTCTGGTGGTAATGATAGTAGCGCCTCAGTATGCGCTCCAGGTTTGATCAACGGTGTACGTGTACCAAAGCGCGCGATCGCCCAGGCAGCACCAGGCGTATCTGCCATAGCTAGCCTGACGGTGTATCCTTTTCCTTTAAACCTTGATATGATTTCTTTCAGGTACTCCTTTTCACCGCCCCAAAGATGCGTACAGCCGCTGGCATCAAAAAATAGCCCGTCCATTGCAAATTCGTCTACCATCACAATTGGCGAGTACCTAATGCACCATTCCGCTAATCCGTTCAATAATTTTTTAGCCCTTCCTGGTTTATCGTCCAATAATTCAATTCCCTGACAAATAGCCTTCGCGTCTGCCGCGCGCATCCCAATCTCAATTCCCTGCGATTGTGCCAACGGACTTACAGCGGTAATCATATTGCGGCCATGTTCGGGTGCAGCAAAAGCAAAAGGCACATCTCTAAGCTCTGGGCGGCGGATCAATTGCCAGTCGGCCAACAGGTAATGGAACCATATGGATATAAAACGTTTTTGCATTACTACCCAATTTGACGTTGCTCCCCATTAAATACTGCGGTAGATTTTTGCACTGTTTCTACTTCCACAAACTGGTCGGCAGCCCATTCAAGTGTCCAGCTGCCGGGGTTCCCATTTCGGACTTTCAATAACTCTACGTTCCACCTCGGGAAACCAACGCCCGGCATTTCGTCTGCCATTTCACTGGCCACCGGACTGATCTTCCAACGTGCTGTTGCAACCGTACTTACTGCTTTTCGGGCATCTCTGCGCAGTATAAAACCGGTAACCCCGTTTTGTTCCACAGCCAATTGCAGCCTGCGTGATTCTATCAAACTTACCTCATTCAGTTCGGCCACTACTGCTGCAAGTCCCTGGCACTTTAGCGCTTCTTCCAAAATCCAGAGTACATCCTTTTCACTCGATACATCCATAAAAATGACACGTTCCGGATCTACATTGAACATGCGAAGGGAGCTGGGAAACAGTTTTCTGGAGGTACTTACCCAAACACAGGCTGCCTCATTTTCCATGAGTACAGAGAGGAGGCCGCCGATAAATCCGTCAGTGGCTGCACAATGTTCCGGTGCCAGCGTGATAAATTCATGAATGGCCTTCTTTGGAAACACGCCATTTGGAAAGGCCGATTCGATAGCGCCAAGACCAATTGCCACGGCGGCTCCTGCACCCGGGGGTTTAAAGCCCTGCCAAAGCAGTATGTCCTCCCGTAGTTTGTCAATTAATTCTTTAGTCGCATTCATGGCCCCTCCGTTTTAAACTAATAATATTAGTAGGTACACAAAGTTAATACTAATTAAGTTAGTATTATAGTGATGTTGAAAAAGAATGAAAATCTCTGCGCTAAGCCATTAAAAAGCACATCTTTGTGTTTTCAATAGCTTAATATCCCTTTATCAAAAAATTAATGACAAAAAGAAGCCGCAATATAAGTATCATAACAGCCTGCACAGCGCTGATATTTTCTCTCGCTGGTGGTTGTTCAGCTTATAAATCCCTCGGGGATAATCCTGACGGAGAGGATCTCAATAAAATAGAGAAGTTATCAAATTATAAGAATCAGGAATTCCAGAACCTGGACAGCGCAGGTGTAGACTTTAGCAAAGTCAGCAAGATGGCACTGATGAAAACCATGTATAACCGGCCCGCTGATGCAAGGCCATCGAAAAGGCTTCCTTCTGTAAAAACTAACCTGGAGAGTAGCTATGCAACACCAACGGTCATCTGGTTTGGCCATTCCTCATTTCTAATCAAAACTAAGGGAATTAACATACTTGTTGATCCCGACTTCAGCGGATATGCCGGGCCCAATTCCTGGTTTGTTAAGGCTTATGATGGGAGTGATGTGTTCAAGTTGAAAGATATGCCACGTATTGATGTGCTCCTCATTTCCCATGATCACTATGATCATCTGGACTATCAAACTGTAAAAGAACTCAAAAAAAGGGTTAATCATGTAATTGTCCCGATGGGAATAGGATCTCACTTCAGATATTGGGGTTATGAGGCTTCGCAGATCCATGAACTCAACTGGAATGAGTCTTTCCAGGTTTCGCCGTCAGTAAATATTACAGTAACACCTGCGCGCCATGAATCTGGCAGAACCCTGTCAATGCGAAAAACACTTTGGGGATCATTTGTTATTAAAGCAGACGGTTACAAGCTCTTTTATAGTGGCGACAGCGCCTATGGTAGGCACTTTAAAACCATTGGAGAAACATATGGACCATTTGATCTTGCCATGATGGAGTGCGGACAGTATAACAAGTTATGGTCGCGCAATCACATGTTTCCAGAACAAACTGCTTTAGCTGCTTCAGAAATTAATGCAAAGGTTATATTGCCAGTGCATTGGGCAAAATTTACAGAAGCTGCCCATCCCTGGAATGAACCCGTAAACAGGTTATTGCCGGCAGCGAGGAAATTGCAAATACCTGTCACGATACCTAAAATTGGCCAGCCTTATAGTATAGGCTCTGCAATTATACAAGATAACTGGTTTAACTAGGGCTTAGACGCCATTGAATGAAGATGAATATTAGGTTTTTGCCGGTATGTTAACTGATACAGCTGACTTGTGATAATAAACAAACCCATGACCAATATAAACCAACCGAAATAGCTCTTCAGGCTTTTTGTATCCAGATGCTGGGATAGCTTTTGGCCTACCAGGCTTCCAAGGATTGCCAGGAAGCTGACTGTGATGAGCAATTGCCATTCTACGTTGCTCGTGCTGATGTCTGTAAGGAAACCGGTTAGGGCGTTAATGGCTATAATGTATAAAGAGGTGCCAATTGCCGTCTTGATATCAAGACGGAAGAAAAACATCAGCGCGGGCACAATGAGAAAGCCTCCTCCTGCACCAAGTAATCCTGTAATTAGTCCGGTTACCATTGCAGATAAAATGAGTGCTATGTGTGAGGGGGGCGGACCATCATCCGTACTTTCTGTACGTTTCCCCATGATCATTCCCTTAGCCGCCATCAACATGATCAAAGCAAATGCGATCATACTAACCGCAGCATATGTAAGCGTAAAGGTGTCAGTTTGGTACAACACAGGCGGGATTGCAGGCAGGAGGTATCTTCTTGTCAACCAGATCACCAGCATAGACATTAATCCGAATATACTACCCTGAAAGATCAATACCTGACCATTCCTCAACTTTGGGATGGTTGATGACGCACTGGTTATGCCAACCACAAGCAATGAATACCTCACCGCCAGTAACGGATCAATCCTGAAAAAATACACCAGCACCGGCACCGTTAATATACTGCCCCCCGCACCTAAAAGGCCCAGTGACAGTCCGATTAATACTGAAAAGATATAACCAAGGGTTTCCATTCAATTATGCTGAAACCCTTGGTTTGGCAGACTCCAGGATGTTACCAATTGCCCTGACCGCTGTGTCAATATCCTTTTCGCTTGTTTTTTTACTAAAGGAGAACCGTATAGTTGCTCCTGGTAAGTTTTTTTTCAGCGCGGCGATTACATGGCTGCCAGCTTCTTCACCGCTGGTGCAGGCGCTGCCGCCAGACGCGCATATTCCTTCATGATCCAATAAGGCTAGAATTAAATCGGTATTACTTCCTTCCGGAAAATTGACGCTTAAAACTGTATAAAGTGATTGCGCGGTACTGTTGAAGCTGATTTGAGGCGATAAAGCCGAGAGCTGGTTGCGCATCCGCTCATTAAGTGCCTGGATATGATTTTGATCGTTGACCTGATTTTCCATTGCCAGTTCCAGCGCTCTGGTAAATCCAATAATTCCGTGTACGTTTTCTGTGCCTGCCCTTTTTTTACGTTCCTGACTGCCCCCATGAATGAGTGGAACAAATGAAGTTCCCTCTCTTACATACAGGATGCCGGTTCCTTTTGGACCATGAAATTTATGGCCAGATGCGGCCGCAAAATGTACCCCCGCAGAAGCCAGGTTAATTGCATAATGACCAATGGTTTGCACACAGTCTGAATGAAATATTGCCTGGTAACGCGAACAGATTTGACCTGCCTCATCCATGTCTAACAGAGATCCGATCTCGTTATTTGCATGCATTAAACTCACCAGGCATTTTATACCCATTTCAGATTTTTTCGCCAGCTGTTCTTCAAGGTCCAGCAAGTCCACCGCTCCGGCAGAATTAATTTTCACAAATGAAGATGTGATGTTGAATTGGCTGGCGTAATGATCTATGGTATGCAACACGGCATGGTGCTCTATTGGCGAACTGATGATATGGCTGCATCCAAGTTCAGTAACAGCCGTGGCTATTGCTGTATTGTTACTCTCTGTACCGCCGCTGGTAAAATATATGTTAGTTGGTTTTACACCAAGCAGGTCGGCTACTTTTTTTCTAGCCATTTCAATTGCAAGACGGCTTTCACGTCCTATAGAATATCCCGAAGATGGGTTCCCGTAATAATCGCTCATATACGGCATCATTGCTTCAAGAACCTGTGGATCTATGGATGTTGTGGCGGCGTTGTCCAGGTATATTATCGAATTCATTTATTTTGCTTTTGGAATAAAACCTATTATCATTTTCAACAAATATCCGGTATTTCCATCTTTACTGTCAAGGATGAGCTGAAATTCCGTATTTTTTATGGAAATATGGTTTGTATCCGAAGATTGTGATTGTTAATCCTGAATATGATGCTAAAAAGCGTAATTATTACAGGCGCAACCAGAAGGGTAGCTGTAGTCTAACACCTGCTATACTGTTTTGGGTTGAGCCCCGTATGCTCTTTGAAGACTTTTGAGAAATGGCTGAGGTTTGTGAAGCCAAGCCTGTATCCAACATCAGAAACAGACAGCTTCTCGTGTTTCAATAATATTGCGGCTTCTTTCATTCTGAATTCCTGATAATAGCTAAAAATGCTATTGCCAAAAATTTGCTTAAAAAGACGTTTCAGCTTAGTCGCACTCATTCCTGCGTAATCTGCTAAAGTATTGATGACGGGAGGGATTTCCAGATGTTTTAGGATTTCTTCTTTCACTTTGTATAGGGTGTTTATATCCTGACTATTCAAATCGTAAAGACGTTTTTCATCCCGCTTGTCCAGCTCCATTAAAAGCCTGCATATCAATTCCTCAGTTTTTACCCTAAGAAAAAACAGTTTAAAAGTTTCGTCAACAGATTCTGATAGGATTTCGTCAACGATTTTTTGCACAGAGCTATACATGAGTTGTTCAAATAGTAAGGGCTGCGTATTTTGTAACAGACTTTTTAAAACCGGCGACTTTTCCCGCGGGTCGAACAACCCGTTCAGATAACTGGCATCCACTTCGATATTAATCGTGGAGGTATTGGTATGGATAGGAATAACTGCATCGGGTCTTAAATTTTTGGTAGCAACTAAAACAGAAGGAGGACCTTTTAATTTTTTGACTTTTGCGTGTACAGCTGTTTCAGGGAAAATGTTCTGGAACTTAAAAAGGATGGTGCTGGCAGGCGTGTTGACGTCGGAATCTTTAACAATAAGGTCTTCATCCAATTCATAATTCATGATCAGCATCCTGATATATTTATTGAATACATATCCTGTGCAGTACCCCTGGCCAAATTTTTCAGGGATATCCAATCTGTTACTGATCACTTCAGTTCCTAATAGGTACGCAAGCTTGTGCAGGATATATGGTGCTGATGATTCTTCTTCTCTCATAAAAGTCTTTTACGACTATTTTTAAGTCTTAAATGGTTATTTTGACGCTAAGATAAGCAGCAATTTTGCATTATACTCAATACACAACGTCATGATATTAAACAATAAGAAGGTAGCCATTATAGGAGCTGGGCCGGGCGGGTTAACCTTAGCCAGGCTATTACAACTCAGGAAGGTGAATACAAAAGTCTATGAAAGGGATGTTAACGCATCTGCCCGTGTGCAAGGTTCACCTCTTGATATGCATGAAGGGTCGGGATGGGAGGCCTTGCGCAAAGCAAATTTAGTAGAAGCATTTAAGAAGAATGTTAGTAAAGGAGCAGACAAAAAGGTGATTGTAAATGAACGTGCAGAAGTTATGTATAGTGATCACGAAAGCCTCCAGGCTGACTATCTTCACTATGAACCCACCAATCCTGAAATAGACCGAGGGGCGTTAAGGGAAATATTTTTAGCGTCTTTGCAACCGGAAACCGTAGTATGGAACAGTCATTTTGTTTCTATGGAGAAAAAAAAAGAAGGCTGGATTTTACATTTTAAGAATGGTTCATCTGCTTATGCAGACCTGGTCGTTGCTGCTGATGGTGCTCATTCAAAAATCCGTCCTTACCTGACAGCTGTCCAGCCTGTATATTCTGGTATTACTATGATAGAAATTAATATCGATAATGCAGCACTGAAAGCACCGCACCTATATGTTATGCTAAACGGTGGAAAGTTATTGGCCTTTGGTAAGGGTAAGAATATATTGGGAGGTCAGAAAGAGAACGGTGGTCTGGGTTTTTACATCAGCTTTAAAGCCGAAAAAGACTGGGCTGCAAACAGCGGTTTAAATTTTTCTGAAAAGAGGCAATTGCTCGCATGGTTCAAAAAGGAATACAGCGAATGGAGTGATACCTGGTACGAACTCTTTGAAAATGCGTCAATGCCAGCTATACCGCGGCCTATATATCATATGCCTCCAGATCAAACCTGGGAAACCCTGCCTAACTTAACCTTACTTGGGGACGCTGCACATGTTATGCCGCCGTTTGCAGGTGAAGGCGCAAACACTGCTATGTTTGACGCCCTGGAACTGAGCGAATACCTAACGTCCGGTAAATTTACAAACTTACAGGAAGCGATATCTTTTTATGAATTGAGTATGCGCAAAAGGGCAGCTGTCGCAACAAAATTATCACTTGAAAACGGCCAGCGCATGCATTCTGAAAATGCATTGGAAAAGATGCTGGCTATTTTATCTACTCCACCTCGTGGTGGTAATTTGGGAGGAGCAGTTGATCCGCTTAAAAGCTAATGTTGTAAGAATTCTTAATTTCCGCCATGGCAAAAGTACTATGTGTACTTCCTATGCTTTTAACCGAGCCTAATTTATTAAAAACAAAATCCTGGTAATGTTTCATGTCCCTTGCATACACCTTTAATATGAAATCAAAATCGCCCGAAATGTTATAACACTCTACTACCTCATCGATTTTTAAAATATCTTCAACAAATTGGTTCCCGATTTTTCTATCATGTTGTTTGAGCTTAATATTACAGAAGACCACAAATCCCTGATTAAATTTTTCTGGATCCAGTATAGCAATATACTTTTTGATATACCCATTGCTTTCCAGTCGTTTTACGCGTTCAAAAACCGGTGATGGCGATAGGTTTACCTTTGCCGCTAGGTCTTTTATTGTGTAATTTGAGTTGTTGCCCAGTATCTTCAGCAGCAATAAATCAGTATCATCAAGTTCATCCATAGAATATTTTTCCGTTAAAATGGTAAAATTAAGTATTTGAAAGTATATTATACTTAATTAGTGGATATATAAAGATAATTATACTTATTTCTGTCGCCTTATCAGGTTATATAATCTTCATATATACTTTTGTGAAGAAAATAAAACTGATTTGTAATTTTATAAAGCACAGTATCTTGATAAATGAACTGTAGCTTTTTACAATGATTATTAACCATTTAAAAAGTTGAAAAAGATGCAAACGCAAAACCTCGGCTACCCGCGAATTGGTAACCAACGACAACTAAAAAAAGCCTGCGAACAATTCTGGGCGGGTAAAATAGACCTGCCAGAACTCAATGAGGTTGCCCGGAAAATTAAGGATGAGAATTGGCAGACCCAGCTTAACGCGGGGATTGACCTGATACCCTGTAACGACTTTAGCTTCTACGATCAGGTACTCGACACCAGTTTATTGCTCGGCGTTATCCCACAGCGCTACGCACCTGTACTGTCACAAGTGAAAACCAATACGGAAACAGACCTTTATTTTGCCATGGCACGCGGTTATCAAAAGGATGGACTGGATATTACCGCTATGGAAATGACCAAATGGCTGGATACCAATTACCACTATATTGTGCCAGAATTCACTGCCAGCCAGGAGTTCAGGATTTTCAATGAAACTATATTCAGTGAATATAACAGTGCAAAACAATTGCTCGGCGATAAAGCCAAACCTGTACTTCTGGGACCGGTGAGCTACCTGCTACTGGGCAAAGAGAAGGAGCTGGGCTTCGAAAGAATTGACCTGATCAAAAAACTGGTACCTGTTTATGTCGAGATCATTAATCGGTTAAGATTGCAGGGGGCCAAATGGATTCAGCTAGATGAGCCCTGTTTATCGCTCGATCTCTCCAAAAAAGACAAAGAAGCTTTCGAATATGCCTATCGTGCAATAGCTAACCGCGTCAGCGGTGTTAAACTACTGCTGGCTACTTACTTTGAAGCATTGCTTGATAATACAGCGTTGGCGGTAAACCTTCCTGTTGCCGCGCTTCATATTGACCTTGTGCGTTCGCCTGAACAATTGGACGAAGTACTGGCACTGGTGCCCGAGGGCCTTCAGCTTTCCCTGGGTGTGGTTGACGGACGTAATGTCTGGAAAAACGATTACCAAAAATCGCTAAACCTGATCAATAAGGTTGTAGAAAAACTTGGCGCTGACAGGGTAATTATTGCTCCGTCATGCTCGTTATTACACAGCCCAATCGATCTGGAACTGGAAACAACAATTGATCCTGAAATCAGGAACTGGATGGCTTTTGCGAAACAAAAATTGAATGAGGTTAGTGAATTAAGGCAGATTGCCGAAGGAAACCACCACTTGTTGCAAGCCAACTTAAACGCAATTGAAAGCAGACGGATATCACAAAAAGTGCATAAACAGCCGGTCAAAGATCGTGTTAATGCAATTACTGAAGCTGATGGAACCCGTCAAAGTGCTTTCCCGGTTCGTCAGCAATTGCATAACGAACGTTTTAAATTACCGGCATTTCCAACCACTACCATAGGTTCATTTCCGCAAACTGATGATATACGTCAGTTGCGTGCCAGATTTAAAAAGGCTGAGCTAAGCCTTGAGCAGTATGAAGCAGCTATCAAGCAGGCTACTGTAGAAGCAATCCGCTGGCAGGAGGAGATAGGTTTAGATGTGCTGGTACACGGTGAATTTGAACGCAACGATATGGTAGAATATTTTGGCGAGCAACTGGATGGCTTCCTGTTCACCAAAAACGGTTGGGTACAAAGTTATGGAAGCCGTTGCGTAAAACCTCCTGTAATTTACGGTGATGTAAGTCGCCCTAAAGATATGACAGTCCGATGGACTGAATTTGCTGCCTCACAAACTGAAAAACCAATGAAAGGCATGCTGACTGGTCCGGTAACCATATTGCAATGGTCTTTTGTACGGGACGATCAGCCCAGGGATGTGACGACCAACCAAATTGCTTTTGCAATCCGTGACGAGGTATTAGCTTTGGAAAAGGCCGGTATAGGAATTGTTCAGATTGACGAAGCTGCTATACGTGAGGGGCTGCCATTAAGAAAAGCCAAACAACCCCACTACCTTGACTGGGCAGTAAAGGCTTTCCGTATAACTGCCAGTGGCGTGCAGGATATAACACAGATACATACGCATATGTGTTATAGTGAGTTCAATAATATCATTGAACACATCGCTGCGATGGATGCGGATGTGATCACCATTGAGACATCGCGCTCACAGATGGAGCTTCTGCAGGCATTTGCCCATTTTGAGTATCCAAATGAAATAGGGCCTGGTGTATACGACATCCATTCGCCACGAGTACCAGGTACCGAAGAGATGGCCTCTTTATTAGCAAAGGCAGCAGATTTGCTTCCCGCGCGTAACTTGTGGGTAAACCCGGATTGCGGGCTAAAAACGCGCAAATGGCCCGAAACAAAAGCTGCCCTGGAAAACATGGTGGCCGCCGCCAAACAGGCGCGCGAGCAGATCAGTGTAGAAGGCATAATTTAAATTGTACGGGAGCGGGACTAAGCGCCCGCTCTTTTAACAGAACATTCCTTGGTAATAAATTATAGCACTATAACTGATGTTTTTAGACAAGATCAAATCCGGGCAATCCGGTATTCTAACTTACGGTATAACCCCTCCAAAATCAGAAACAAGTCCTGAACGGATTGCTGAAATTGCCAGCAGGACAATTGCGAGATTAATCCCACTGGATATCGATGCATTGATTGTGTATGATGTACAAGATGAATCTGCACGTACATCCGAGCAAAGGCCATTTCCTTTTTTGAAAGCCCACGATCCTTTTGCCTTTGCCAGCGGATATTTGCATGGTATAGAAATTCCAAAGATTATTTACCGCCCTGCGGGACGGTTTTCAAAAGAAGAACTAGCCGACTGGCTCGACGACCTTCATCAACACAATTTTTACCCTGTTTTTGTTGGCGTGCCGGCGCCGGATTTTCCTGTTCAAACCAGTTTGCCTGAGGCTTATCAAATCTGGGCCAAACATGAAAGTACTTCTGTAATTGGTGCGGTGACTATTCCAGAAAGGCATGCAACATTGAAAGATGAGGATAAGCGCATACTTGAAAAGGCAGGTTGTGGAGTGTCTTATTTTATTTCGCAATGCGTATTTAATGTAGCTTATGCCAGGCAGGTAATCAAAGATCTGGCTGATACCTGCCGCAAGGAAAACCGGAGCTTCCCAACGTTGATTTTCACGCTTACAGCTTGTGGATCGTTAAAAACACTTGATTTTATGAAGTGGCTGGGTATCCATGTGCCGGATCAATTAAAGGAGGACTTTAAGAATGCTGAAAACATGCTGGAAAAGTCTGTGAAGATTTGTCTTGATATTGCATCAGAACTAACTGCATTCTGCATAGAAAAATCAATCCCTTTCGGGTTCAACATAGAAAGCGTTGCAATCAGAAAGGATGAAATCGAAGCTTCAATTTACATGGTCAACAGAATAGCAGAGATGTTAGATAAAAAAGGGCTTCGGAAAAAAGAAGCACCTGGGGTTGGAGCAGAGGTAAACACCAAAGGAGACCTAAAGATAGTATAGTGTTTTTTGATATGTCTGGAGACTACCAAGTTGCTCAATGTTGTTGCTATTGTGTTGCATTTGTAATATGATATTCTATCTTTGTCAAGCATTGACCTTTGTTCAGCCTCATGTGCACTATTGATAGCATTTACATATATTTTACCATGGCAAAAGAAAACAACTTTGAAGTAGTCATCATAGGTGGCAGCTATGCTGGCCTGTCGGCAGCAATGGCGTTGGGACGATCGTTGCGTAGTGTTTTAATCATTGATAGCGGACTGCCTTGTAATCGGCAAACTCCTCATTCCCATAATTTTATAACCCAGGACGGTGAAAAGCCGGGAGTCATCGCAGCGAAAGCCAAGGCAGAGGTATTAAAATATAGTACCGTGCAGTTTCTTCATGGACTGGCAGTTGGCTGCGAGAAAAATGAAGCCGGTTTCCTGATTACTACGCAAAAAGGCGAGGCTTTCCAAACGAAGAAACTGATTTTCGCAACAGGAATTCATGACATTATGCCCAGCATAAAAGGCTTTGCCGAGTGCTGGGGAATTTCTGTAGTTCATTGTCCTTATTGTCATGGATTTGAGCTTAAGAATCAGAAAACAGGCATATTGGCAAACGGTCCGAGAGCGGTACACCTTGCTTCATTGGCAAATAACCTGACAAATGATATTACAATCTTTACCATGGGAAAGGCAGATTTTAGTGCCGAAGATCTCGCAAAATTTAGCAAGCATAACATAAAAATTGTAGAAACAAATATTGCTGAAGTAGAACACGAAAATGGGCAGTTGAATCATCTGGTATTGGATGATGGAAGCAGGTTAAATTATACCGCATTGTATGCCGCGGTTCCATTTACTCAACATTCAGACCTTCCATACGCTCTAGGTTGTGACCTAACTGAACAAGGATATATTTCTATTGACAATTTTCAAAGTACAACGGTAAAAGGAATCTATGCGTGTGGTGATAATTCCGGGATGATGCGCGCCGTTGCAAATGCTGTATATAGCGGCAACTTTGCTGGTGCAATGGTAAACAAAGAACTCACTGACGAACAGTTTTAACAGTTTTGAAATTAACGTAGCCGGGTAAGCTTGCCTTTATTTAAAGCTTGCCCTAAATTCTAAAGGCGATAGATGGGTTTTCAGTTTAAACAATTTGCTGAAAGATTGTGGATGTTCGAAACCCAATTCAAATGCAATTTCACCTACAGTGAGATCGCTGATCGTTAGTATTTCCTTGGCCTTTTCAATCAGCTTTAAATGTATGTGTTGCTGGGTGTTATGCCCCGTTAAAGTGCGGAGCATATCGCCTAAATATTTTGGCGATATGTTTAATTGTTCTGCAAGAAACTGGACAGATGGTAAACCGAGTCTTAATGCCGTTTTATCATTGAAGTAGGTATCAATTATCTTATCAAGTTTCTCCAGCATTGCGTTATTTAATGGCTTGCGGACAATAAACTGTCTACGATAAAAGCGCTGACTGTAATTGAGCATCAATTCTATCTGTGAAATAAGTACATCCTGTGTGATGTCGTCTATAGCTGTTTCCAGTTCGTCGCTGATATTTTTACCTATGGCACTAATTATTGCCCGTTCTTTACCAGACAGGTGAAGCGATTCATTTACCGAATAATCGAAAAAGCCATAGGATTTAATTTTTGCATCCAGTGTATAGTTTCGCAGGAAATCCGGATGGATCAGTAAGGAAAATCCCCTCGTTGCAACAGCCGATTCTATGCTTGTTAAAGGCTGGCCCGGTGAAGTAAAAAACATTCCACCCTCCGTGAAATCATAAACCGTTTGACCGTATTTCATTCTGCAACCCGCCGATTCATTGTATGTAATATTGTAAAAATCCATTACAAAAGGATTTGCCAACATCTCATAAGTAATCTGTGTGTTGCTATAATCTATCATGCTGATTAAAGGGTGAAGCGGCTCCGGTAATCCGAAAGTGCGGTGCATCTCAGTGATAGAATGAAAAACCCTTATTTTATTTCTATGTTCCATACATATAAGCTACAATTACTGCCGGTAAATATCGTGAAAGGTATTTACCGGCAATGTAATTTTTCTTCATCTACTGACCAAGCATTTGTTTAATGCCCGTACGGAAAGCTTCGTCGCCATTGGCCAAACGTTGTGCATACAGGCTTTTTGCGTCTTCGCCGCAAACATAACGCAAAGTATCTTTTCCGTCTGTCGCAGCGCCATAAACCACTTCAGCTATCTCTTCTGCGGTAGTCACATTTTCATTGTATTCAATAAGCGCCATAAATTTAGACGATATGCTTTCATATGCAGGATGAGGCACAAAATCAGATTTCTCGCCAATTTGCGTCTTAACCAGACCTGGTTCAATTGTTTTTATCACAATGCCAAATTCACTTAATTCGTACGACAAGCTTTCACTCCAGCCTTCAATCGCCCATTTACTGGCATCATACATAGAACTTACAGGGAAACCCATCAAGCCTGCAGAAGAACCTGTAGTAATAAATATTCCAGATCCCTTCTCCCTGAAATATGGAATAAAAGCCTGTGTAACACGGACAACGCCAAAGAAGTTTGTTTCCATTTGTGCAACTATATCCTCGTCGGATATCGCTTCCAGAACGCCCAGTAAGGCATATCCCGCATTGTTAAATACTACATCGATATCGCCTAATGACAATGCTTTTTGTGTCGTTTCTTTAATTTGCTCCTTATTTGTTACGTCAAGCGGCAACAGGGTTACGTTATCTAAGAGGTTCAGTTCCTTTTCATTTTCAGGCTTGCGCATGGTAGCTATTACGTTCCAGCCTTTTTCTGCGAAAAAAATTGCTGTGGCCCTACCTATCCCTGTCGACGCCCCGGTTATAAAAATTGTCTTTGTCATTTTTTTAGGTGTTTTAATTACTAACAAAGTTCCGCTAATGCCGCAAATCACATGTAGCGAAATCGGAGTATAACGTAGCCAAAATGATAACAGGGTTTAGCTAATAGCATAGAAAGCAGCAACGCAGAAGGAGAGAAGCAGGAAATCTTCGAGAAATTATGTTGACTTATCTTTGTTAAACAGATATTGTATTACAATAACAAAGAATCCCAGGACATTAATTGTTGTGGTGCCGAGCAGCGCTATAAGAACAGACTCAGGCAGCTTTAACCATTCCAGGCCAACGGCAACAAGGATGAAAACTACAGAAACCAGCCATCCCGTAGTAATGATAAATATCCGATGGGAATATCTTTTACGTGCCTCTACATTCTGCGTGAAGTTTAGCAGTGTAATGGCATCATATTTATCTTTATAGGTGCTATTCTCACTTCCCTGAGTTTCCACATCTGCAGTGGCAGAGGTATTGGCTACACTATTTCTTAAGTTAGCAGTGAGATTATCTGCCATTATTTTGAGCCTATGAACGTTTCAAAATAAGATTTCATTTCGTCATTAGGTATAACTGGAAGACTTTTCTCCTTGGCTATGGTCCATGGCGAGCCTTCTTTATGCGTCCAATTGGAAAGTTGAATGCCATCAACTCCTTTACCAACCGTCCATGCATCGTCTATAGACTTTTTCGCATTGTCATCTAGTTTTACCTCTGGAATCAAGCCCTCAAATGCGTTAACAGAAATTTGGCTGCTGCCAAATATTTTGTAGTTTTGATATACTGATTGGACAACAGGCCCGTAATCCCAGGTTTCGATTGGTTCAATGATAAGTGGCTGTCCATTTCGAGCCAAATGAATTCCATTAGCAATGTATATTAGCTTTTGAAGTTTCATGTGGGTTAGATAAGATTTTTCTTTTATAGCCTTATCTACAAATGCGGATGCAATCTGATTAGCTGAATACATATTTCTTAAATTCCTTTGATGGATGGCAGTGTCTCTTATAAACACCTCGTAAATCAAATATAAGAATATTACTAAAAATTATAGTATAACATTCTTGTTACATTTGTTAGGATGGTGATTAATTAGTCTATCGTATATTCCCGCAAGATATATTTATCCAGCCAGTGCAGCATCCTCGTTGTCAGTTTATTTGAAGGGATAAAAAAGGAATTAGTTGAGAGAAAGTCCTAAATTAAAAGCGCTTTTCAGTTAATTTAGCACCCAGCCTGCGAGGGGTAGTTAATTTGGAAACCTTTGTGCTGCATAGCTGTTAAAATAGGACTATGCAAAAAAAGAAGGTAAAAGGCAAGATAAGAAAGGAAGGAAAATCGGCTGAACAATCCCTGCGCGGATTTATGAAAAATGGCGATCAAAATAAATTGCATCAGTTCAGGGTAGGCGTTAAGAAATTGCGGGCGGTGGCTTCGCTCATTGAGCAAACAACACCCCTTATTAATGTTCGGAGCGAGCTGAAACCGCTGAAAGATACCTATCAACTTAGTGGTCAGGTGAGGGATAGTTACCTGCATATGAAACTGGCTGAAAATTTGCATGTTGCTGATAAGGAATATCTTTCCAATGAAAAGCGCGTGATGAAAAAGTCCAGCCGGAAATTGCGTAATAAACGGCCTCAGCATTTTAGAATGCTGCGCCGCGCTAAAGCGAAATTGCTGAAACGGATCCCTAAAATCAAAGACAAAAATGTAGGTCTGTTTTATGAAACCGAGCTATCAGCAATAGGAGGGTGTTTGAGTTCCAGCGTTGAAGTGGAACAAACGCACGAATGCAGGAAGCGGTTAAAAGTGTTACTGTATAATCTGCCGTTGGTAAAAGGAATCGATGGAATCACTGTCAATGAAGAATATCTTGATCAGGTGCAAAGAGCTATCGGCGACTGGCATGATCATGTTCTGGCAGCAGAGCAGTTCCCAGGGTTGGGTGGCAGATCAGACGAGATGATAAAAGAGGTAAAAACTCTTACTGAAAATTTTTATGAGCGGGCAACAACTGTTGTTAAAGCATAACTAAAGGGTTATAAAACTATGGGAGTAGAAATCGAGCGCAAATTTTTAGTCAAAAAAGAACTTTGGCTGGCACTGCAAAAACCAGCGGGCAAACATTACCGCCAGGGTTACCTAATGAACCGGGAGGACCGCGTTGTTCGTGTAAGGATAGCGGGGGATCAGGGTTTTTTGACCATAAAAGGTGCCATGTCAGGGATAAGTAAGCTTGAATATGAATATGAGATTCCAAAATCAGATGCTGAAGAAATGCTTGATCAATTTAAACCTGAAGGTACTGAAAAGATCAGGTACCGTATTCCGGCGGATAGTGGTCTGGTCTGGGAAGTAGATGAATTCCTTGCCGAAAACCAGGGTTTGATTGTGGCCGAGCTTGAGTTAAGTTCAGAAGATCAACCGTTTTCACGCCCTGAGTGGCTGGATGAGGAAGTGACATATGATGAACGTTACTCTAACGCTAACCTTGCTTTAATGCCGTTTGGTACTATAAATAAGAAGTAGTGATGATTGGATATACTTTATATAACAATGAACTTCTGGATCTTAAAAGGCTAAAGGGAGATAATCAGGCCGATGATTTTATTCAGCAGATATTTACTGATGCGACAAAAAAGCAGCAACTACAGCAGTGGATGAGCGAAAAGTCTGGTGCCGGACATTTGAATCTATTAAAAAAACAGTTCCCTGGCTTCGGGTTTATTGATACGGCCGATCAATTACCATCCTGGGCAGATCGCCGGTTAATCAAGGCAGGTGCTATCTTTTTTGCCAGGCATTCAGAGGTGATGATGAGCTTGCTAGGATTACTTTCGCTCCCT
>Ga0247734_1001080_pt1 | contig 21613 bp, 20 predicted proteins | sample UWRJL103311B2_FD_180933 | JGI IMG/M metagenome (GOLD analysis project Ga0247734, IMG submission 180933) | Plant litter microbial communities from Arlington Agricultural Research Station in Wisconsin, United States - UWRJ-L103-311B-2 | ecosystem: Environmental > Terrestrial > Plant litter >... | reverse complement strand
TGAAGAAGTTTAGACTAAATTCAGTTGCAATTGCCTTCGCAAGCAATGTCTTGCCGGTTCCAGGAGGTCCGTAGAAGAGAATTCCAGATCGTTTCTTCATACCTTTTGCAAAAAGCTCAGGTCGTTCAAGAGGAAGTTGAATTGTCTCCATTACAGCATCCTTGACGTTTGTGAGACCACCCACATCATCCCAACCAACATTGGGGATTTTTGGTGCTCCAATTGCGTCTGCAAAATTCTTACGGGCAGCATCAACTGCGAGATCAAAGTCTGACTTGATTAGGCAGCGGCCAGCTGGCCCTCCCGACACTAATACATCTCTTACAGTCACAACAGTTTCGTCAGTAGAGCATGACGATGCGAGAGACTCCAGCCGGGAGGTTCTCGCTACAAGCGCTCGATCAACAACATCCACAAGGTCGCCTGCCACAAGCGCTGCAGTTTTCACAGCCACTCCGCTAAGATCAACATCTGGAGCAAGAGCTACGGGCTGATCATCCAAAATGCTTCTCAAAATACCTTCTCGTTCCCACTCATCTGGAGCATTCATCTCAAGCTCATGCGTGAATAAGCCACGAAGCCCGTCGGGTACCTTATCAACCTCAGTAGTAGTAGCAATCAGAACTCGGACACCTGATAATATTTCCTTTAGAGTGGTTATCATCCTGTCAGCAGTCAACGCTTCGATATGCTGAATTAACAAGCTACAAAACTCCGGGCCACAACTCATCGCACGCTCAGCACGGGCTTCAAGGAAGCTTGCAGTCTTCACATCACTCCCAGCGCCACCCTCACTTACGATGTCATAAGCATCAATATTGAAAGTGTGGAGACCAATATCAGCACATGCTCGCCTTGCCATTGTAGCTTTCCCAATATTTCTTTGCGTAGAAACTAACAATATTGCCAATGGTTGTAACTTTAAATAAATTGCTCTGGGACTAGTGGCAGCTGCCATCAGTTCACGTAGCCGCCTCTGAAGTGTCGACACATGATGTTTCTTCAGCTCGGGTATTGATGTTGATTCCGAATCTGATTTCGAAATCTTTTTGAGTCCTAGGTAATACTGCCACGAATTCTCCAGCGTTGTCGGGAGACGACTTGTCTCACCTCCAGACTGTGTCATTCGAGTTGCGGATGCATCTACAGCAACCACTCCACCCCACAACTCGTCAATATCAATCTCATCTGTATTTTCTTTTTGTGTCCCTACGTAGCTGATTCTAAACCATGCCACTCCAGTAGGTTTCTGGCTGCTTGAAGATTTAGGACCCTGCAAAGATGAATTGGCCAGTAAGTCATCTATCTCCAAATCTTCTGTGGGCTGAGAAAGAGTTCGGCCAAGTCCTTCGTCGACGGGGATTGCAACCAGATCGCCTTTCCTGACAATTCTAATGCGGCTAGCAAAGTAGGCTTTCAATCCTGCAAAAAGAGCGTTTTGCACTGTTCGGTCGGAGGAAAATGGCGTCAAGATCTTTTGTAAGGTAAGCTCTCGGCTAAATGGAGGTCGAGAGAAGCTTGTAAGCTTCGGTTGCTGTAATTTAACTGGTTGATCCGCCCTCTTAAGTGGCGATAGTCTACAGTAGGGTGTATTCTCCATGTTCGCTAGAAGTATAGGAGATAAATATACTGTGGGATTAGAAGGTTTCTGAATCTGAGCGTCGAAGAAGGAGAGCCGACGGCCAGGAGGCTGCTTGTGATTTGGCACTCTGGCAACAGGGCGATTAGAGTAACTTTCAGGCAGTCCAAAAACCTTTACAGGTCGCCATATTGATTCGTCCTCTTCGGACAATCCAAAACTACCCAGTCCCCAAAGACCCCCGCCATTTGCTGGTGGTTCAGGGGCTGCTTCGAGACGAACCCAATCGCCTGAAAAGCAACCAATTTTGCTCAGCGAGCCGATATCAACAAAGATTCTTGCTTCTTCGTCATCATCTGCACTTGGTTTTGGGTGCAGAAATTCTTCGGGCAATCGCTTCACCAAACCCTGTACTTTAAAGAGTCGACCGCGCTGGCCACCAGCTCTAGCTGTTGTTGCAGTGAAAGTCGAGTAGACAGAGCCAGGTGTGTTTATTCCATTTGTTTTTCGGCCGACGGTGCGTGGCGATCCTCCTTGGACTGTGGATATTCCACTTGCGTTGTGATTAGGCAGCATTGGAGCTTGAAGTGAGATCATATCATCCATTGAGTCATCTGAAAGGTTGTCCGAATTTTCTTCACTTGACATATCTTCTCCAGTCTCTGTCTGGGAATCTTCATCCACCGTAACATCAGTTTTGTATCTATCCTCTGCAGCTGAGTAAAACTGATCATTTGCTGTATCTTCGTCTTCCTCTTTGAGGTCATTCAAATGGCGATTTAACGGAGTGACTTTTCTGGCTGTTCTCACACGATGGCCAGTTTTAGTGATAATAATCTTGGTTCGAGGAGATAATATCCCCTGCCCTACAGGCTCGCACAATGTAACCTTTGCGGGTGGAGGAGGAACATGAGTGATGGGGTGTGGAGGCAGTGGTAACGAGAAGAAGTCACCAGTATGGACAATTTTCAAGGAACTAAGCGCTTCTCGAATACCAGCTGTCAAACGGTCTTCAGGCGCCTTATTCGACGATTTCCCATTGGCATAGGAAGAGATTGGAGTATTGTCTGCATGAAAAGTCCCTTCCCCGTTCTCCAGTCTCCCAGCCAATTCTCCTTCGATTGTCACAAATACAGTCTCTAGAGGCAATGGCATTACGTCCAATATCCTGATCTCAATTCCACTTCGGCTATGACTCGCAATTTTTGACGGAGATATTTTCTGTAGCGCTTCGGCGAATCCCTGCAGGGCAAGAGACAGAGGAGAAAACTGTACTGTTGAACGTGCTAACGCTGATGAAGGTCTGACGGGCACAACCGCCCAAGCTGAGTCTTCAACAGTTGTGGATGGTGCCCAAGGGGCAATTGCAACATGATGGACATCCTCAATTTTTAAACTACCATTTGCGTTCTCGCTAGCTGTGATACATAGTCAGAGAAGATTCGGCAGAACTGGGATGTTTGGAGTCTAACCTTGTGCTGCAAAGGGGAATAGCTCTGCGAAGAGATCTTCAGAGAGAATTCCCACGTCCCCTTTTACATGATCGTCCAGCACTAATCTAGCAGAGATGGCAGACTTGTCCTGACGCCGGCGCTTGCGCTTTCTGTGATGCGGTATTGGTATACGTTCTGCCATTGTCGTGGCTTTCTTCTCTTCGTATAAAGTACGTGGTTCGAGTGTCCTAGTGTAGCTATGCTCGCATGTTTAAGGAACCGTTGCTTGAGAGACGTTAAAGAGAATTACTATGACAGAGTGAGTATTATGTCATTAGGGGCGAAGCCAAAGGAATGTACTATGAACATAGAGTACTGAGAAGATGCAATATCTAGGAGCTTGAATTACTGCGACACAACAAACTCACTATGAGATTCGGCTTGTCATAAGCCGAGGCAGCAAATGCTTGGCATTGAGCCTCTTAGTCACGTGGCAGAGCTCCACTTCCTTTTACCGTACCTTTATCCCTCCTTGAGTTTGCTTTGAATAAAGAGAGGAATATAACACTTATGTTTCTATTTGAGCCTGTAACAGTCTCCAAGTTTTGCACTGCAAGTCAAACCTGTTATTGGCTAGACATGCTAATATATATAATGTCGACATATATACTCTTGCCATGCGTACTTCTATACTTGGATAATAAACTTAGACATTTAGCAACTGAACAGGAATTGTGTGATCAGCTCAGCTTCTTTACAAAGCTCTGCAAAATGATTTCACATGCTAGACAAGCCCCAGCCTTCTTTTATAACCATCTCCTTTTTCATTCTGATAAGAGAATAGTGCAATTTAAAGCCCCTTTTACAGCTATCTGCTAGCTCTTCCAGTGACCAATCATAATATTTCTTGAAAATGCGCCGGTGCCTGTCTGAAGTTGATCAACTCTGCAGGACAAGCGTGCAACGGGACGTACCTAGCCTCGCACAGTGTCAGGATGACGCAGTGTGTACTGATTGTTTAAGCTTGGGATATGTAGCGCCAAAGATGGTTAGACTGACGTAACTTTAAAGTTCATCAGCCGCATCTTACAATGCCTACTGTATCCGCGTGTGGCTGGCGACGACACCCCCCAAAAAACCTTCGAATTTACTGACTGAAGCATAACTACATCTTCTTGGTCTGTACTTATTTCCAGCTGATCTTTCCTTGTCGTGCGACCGGCTACTGTTAAATCCCTCACGATGGACTGCACGCGTCAGCCAGCACCTCTAAGAATATAACGATGTAGATCCAGCGTCTCTAGCCTTCTGTTCAACTTTATGATTTCGTAGTCTGGTAAACATATCTTCTTCAATTGATTCATTTTGTCCTACATAAATCTAAAATTCCGCGAAGCCATCCTTGAGAGCCCCTCGACAATGCTTGACCAAACCAGCTCGGAAAACAATTCTTCTGCTGCCATCGCGAGTTCAACTACCACTGTGCCACCGCTTTCAGAGATCATACATTCTCAACAAGCTGGTGAGCACAATGGTGATTCTGTGGCTACCATTACAGTCAATTCCATGATATTCCGGGATTCTGTCAGCACGCTCGATAACGGGGGCAAGTTCTCTGGGGTACATTTGGTACAAGGTGAACGAATCGTTGCTTTGAGGGACGAGATTGAGATGCTTCCGGGGCACGACTACAACCATACACACAAACCTGCACAAGGAGGCTCTGGTTCAGAATTACTTCCAGACCCGTCCACCGTGCAAAGGTGTGGGGAAGATTCTCTTCGAATAGCAATGCCACCCTCAAGTACCAACCCTTTGTTTGCTCCGCCTCCCTTATACGGACCACCCTCCTTTAAGAGGCATATTCAATGCTACGTCTTCCGTGTATTATCTTTTGTCTTGTCCTTGACGTTTATGGTCGTCGTTGTCGTAGGAGCAGTTTTTTCAAGTATTCCGACTATTTGTAAGAATACCTGGATCCAGTTGACTCTCAGGAGCCCAGACAAGAGAAGGCCGCATTATGAAGAAGAGAAGCTGAGAGAGAGAATCAGAAAAGAGTCTGATGAAGCATGGAAGAAGCGATCATCTAAAGAAATATCTGGAACACGCTTAGATGGGAACGTGGAAAGCGATGTAGGATTTGAGGAATTTACACCAACAGAAGGAGGGCCAGATCCGTTGATACGTGATATTGGGTATTACGCAAGGCGGGTAGGGCTTGATGCTAAAGAATTCAAGGTGCAGACTGAAGACGGTTTCATCATTTCTCTGTACCATGTCTTCAATCCGCTTGACTTCGCTCCTCTAACAGAAGCTGAACGTGCTGCCCAAGGATCCGACACTCTCGTAGATTCTCCCGCGTTTGGTGCCTCAAGATCGTTCAAACGGCCAAAGTTTCCCATTCTCATGATGCACGGCCTTTTACAGTCCGCAGGCGTCTACTGTGCTAATGATGAAGAGTCCCTGGCATTTTACCTCTGCAAAGAAGGTTATGATGTATGGCTTGGAAACAACAGATGTGGTTTCCAACCAGAACATACGGTATTCAACTATGCAGATCCAAGAATGTGGGCATGGAACGTTCGTCAGATGAGTGTTATGGACTTGCCAGCACTCATATCAAGAGTCCTTTCTGAGACTGGATTCGAGAAGCTGGGACTAATAGGCCACTCACAAGGTACAACTCAGGCATTTATCGCGTTGTCCAAGAACCAGCGCCCTGATTTAGGCGACAAGTTGACAGTAGTTTGTGCTTTGGCTCCGGCTGCCTATTCTGGATCGCATCTCGAGAAGCCCTACTTCAAATTCGTGCGCCTTATTTCACCTAGGGTTTTTAGGATGATATTTGGTATCCACGCTTTTATTCCGATGATGTTGACGACGTATGCTATTGTGCCAAAGAGAATATACGGTGCCATGGGTTACCAAGTCTTCTCCTTTCTTTTCAATTGGTGTGATGATAGATGGGATCGCGGTCTTCGGGATCGAATGTTCCAATTCAGCCCTGTATATTTGAGTGCGGAGCATATGCGCTGGTGGTTGGGACGAGACTCTTTTGCCGAGCAAAAGTGTATACTTGCTACTAAGGATGAATGTCTTGCAGAAGATGAAGCAGATGAGATTGAAGATCTCTATTCCAACGGAACGGAAAAACATTTAAACGAGAATGAAGAAGAGAAACAGTATCTGGACTCTACGGGAAAGAAAAAAGAAGGGAACTCTAAGGGAAATCGTGCCTGGTTCAATGATCAGGTACCTCCGTTCGCCTTATGGGTTACTGGAAATGATAATTTGGTAGATGGTCGTCGTCTTTTGCGTCGTTTTGAAAGAGGAAGAGAACCGTTTGTTAGAGTGGTTCACCAGAAAGTCATTGAAGAGTATGAGCACTTAGATGTGATTTGGGCTATAGATGTTATTGAAAAGGTTGGTCGGGAAGTTAAGGAAACTCTTTGGAAAACATGCAATGTTAGAGACAAAGTACGAGTTCCGAGAGGATGTGAACATATTGCCCCTTGTATATATGGCAGCAAAGAAAAATAATATAGATGAATACGATTCTCACGGAGCCAAAGTGGAAATAAGGCGAGAAATCTCGTTCATAGACCAGATAGCATGAATGGACTCATATAACATCAACGTGCAACTTTGAAAAAGATGTTCGTTCATACTCGTGCTGTCCCTTTGTTTTAGAGGCTTCCGTGCTAACTGCAAGTCGACAGCCCCGATTCGACCTCAGTTGGCGATGATATCGTTAAGTTTTTCACCACCTTCACTTCCCACATGACATCCATCATGGGACCAGGTTCCCCGATATTGCAGCCAGATCAGATATCTCCCACTGCTTGTCACCAAGCTCATCTTCGCGCACCCAAAGTTTACACCTCAGCTCACGAACGTATCTGGATCTCAACCTGCTTAATGTCTCTACTCCAGGAGGGCAAGCTAATAAATGATCCTCAACGTGAAGCACAATGGGTCGGCATCTCACTCATAAAGCGAATGGTCAAAGCTATGACCGAAGAAGCTTTTGTTTCCGGGACTCGTTCATGGGACTGCACAATCTCCAAGTCATTAAGCATTTTCCTACTAAGTTCCCTCGGGTCTCGTGGTGGAGATATAACCCTCAGTAAAGGATACAAGAATGCTAAATATCTTCGTTGAAAGCATACTCACATCAAACTCAAGCCAGGGATGCAGAAGATAACAAATGCGCATCACTCTGGCATACGATAAAAGCAAAAAGCAAGTTCAACTGATGGTATCACGCGCTTATACATAACTCAATTCTAGCGATCAAACTTAGGGACAAACTGTCTCGCAATCGGATCGTGGAATTGACGCCCTTAATTCTCCCCAAGATACCGCTCTTTGCCCCGTGAAATGGCTTCTCATCCACGCATTGAGACATGGCTGCGTCCAAGGCAAAGACATCAACGATGTTATTACTCGCGCATCGCAGCGTGTGGACAAGACCTTGGTCTAGACGCATCCGGAATATCCTGTGCTTGCCAGCATGAAGATCGCAGGGGTTTTCCTTAACCTCTCAAAGCCCGCGATCATGAATCAGTTCAAAACACCGTCAAATATACGGGTTGGACTGCGGGACTGCTTGTGAATAATCTTCTGACTCGATGGTGGCATGGGACTGAGTCTTCTTGCTCCAAGCATAGAAATCGACGCTGCTGATTCAGCCGTGCGTGGGAATGAGACTGGGAAAGCATAGCTATAAAAAAAACCAAAAAAAACTACATTAGTGTAGCTATAAACCCGCTATAATTGGTTAGTAGAGACACAAGATTCACATAGTTTTTAAAACGGTCTGAACAATAAACTCATCATGAACCTTCGACATTCAACACCTGCTTTTTGATTGATTGCCATTTGTAAAACTCTTCATTAACTAAAATGGGTTTCACCCAGCACTACTTGGTTTCTTGGCCTTACTCTCGATCAATTCGATGTTGTCCTCTGGGATTACAGGGTATTTCTCCAGCAAGAATTCCTCGATCTCCTCGCTGACATCGCCTTGTACCACAATCTCCTCTCCTATTCCAACTGTTAGCCACCATTATTCTAGCAGTGTTCCTAAACTGCTCTAAAAAGAAGGCCAAGGCACAAGGCCAAGTACATACCTCCACTAGGAATCTTCGTAACACTCGCACCAGTAGCAAACTTCTTTCCAAACTCCTTAGACATCTTCTTGTTCTCCAACCCAAATGCTTCTAGTCCTGATACAGCAGTCACGTATTTCCGTTTATTACGCTCGACTCGCTTTATTGTAACCTTCGATGAGGCAATCGTAGCTAATGCTTTGGCTTCTTGTGCTTCGGCTTTCAGTGCTTTCTTATGGGCATCTTTTTCAGCACGTTTGCGGGCATCAACGGAGAGGGTGGCGGTGGAAGCTTCTAAAGCATCTTCGAGAGTTTCAGTGACCAAATACCAGTGAATCAGTTTGGGAGACACTTACCAGCAGACCAAAGGCGTTCATACATAGGCGGATTGGCTTTTTGGAGCCAGTCCTGGCACTTTTTGACCGTGCCACCAAATTCGCAGTACTACTTCCTCATCCAGTAAGTTATCTCTATATGCAAGAGGAGACTGGGTGTTTCTCTTGTACCTCAGGAGGTAATGTGCAAACTTGGTGGTTGTAAGTAGCTGATGGAGGGGTAGTTGAGGCGGGGTGACGACTTACCTCCGCAATAAACTACATTTCGCGACTGGGGCTCTGCGGGCGCAGCAGCTGGTTCTGCGGCTTCTGGTCCTGCCATTGTGGTCGTATATTTGACACTGTTGGGTTTAGAGAAGAAGTCTCTCGTGAGTTGTGGTGTTGTCCCTTGTGGAACGCATAGAAGACAAACATGGAGGAGGGGCAAATTTAGAGTATCCGCTAGTGCCCGCCTCGCCAAACTTGCTTGTATGAAAGCTTGCTGTAGTCGCAGTAGCTGCCGGCAAGAATTAAGAAAGAGGCTTGAGTAGCTTCGTCCTGGCTAAATATTAACAGTATAAATACATACAGAGAATTTTAAAATTTGCGAATATTGGAAATTGTTATAAGTTATAGAAAACATTACATTCCTCGCTATTAGTTAGTTGCGTGATAGAAATCACATTCAGCCGCGAGTCTAGGCTTGCTAGGGAGGAACAGAAAAAAGAGTTGAGATCATAAAAAAAGAATGACCTACAGAAATTCGGATATGGAACAAATATAAGAGTTCTATACATCATTTGTTATCACAAGCTTTTATCTAGTAACTGCTGATGGTGTATTAGTTTAACAAAGAATTCTTGGCAAGGACAATTGCGGACTTTGATGCTATAATCATAGTTCCTTCGGGTCGGTTCCCACTTTTCTGTTCCTGTCTTCAATTAGTTGGGCCGCGAAAGTACAACTTCGAGTTAGTGGAGGATGAAAAACGGAAAAAGGAGCCGCAGTTGGGTTGGGTTAGGGACGTTGCATTATACTGGTGCGTAGGATGAGTTTAGCAGAAATCGGGTTAAGGGAATTCGGCTTGGCAATATAAGTACTTGGTTTGGATATTGTTTGCCCTGCCACCTAACTTTGGCTCTCGCCAAGTAGACGCAAGTGCAAATGCAATTCGCACTCGCACATACCGAACACATTATTGCAAGCTTTCGACATTCACGCAACTTGCATGATATTGGAGTGTGTGATAAACGGAGAAACCGTCGGTGCACAGGATTCACTATCAATTAATGAATTTACACGTCATAGAATCAATTTCTCCAATTTCGTAGTCCCAAACTCCGATGCTAATTTGACCAAAACCCCCTTAAAATATATTCCAGCCAAAACAATTTCCACAGAAACACCAACATCGCCATGAGTCAAGCAAGCTCTTGCGATGCTTTCAAAATATTCGTGCAACATTTAAAGCTCAATTTCTCTTTCTTAGAACCCTTCCACCCGTTACAGGGGCGGCCACCTTCGGACCAGGCGCCTTTTTCGAAGCAGCTCCAGCTCCAATTCCTTTGATTGTGTTCATTACTGTCCTTTTCGTTACAGGTGCAGTTGACTTTTTCGCTACCGGGGCGTTCTTCCTTATAACAGTTGATCCACTGTGGTTACTCGAGTCACTAGTAGCCCTTCCACGAGGTGCTTTTGGTACTGGAGCCACAGCTGCGGTCCTCTTTCCTCGACCAACCCCCGCCGCCGCTGTGGTCACTTCTGTGGCTTTTCTTGTTGCTGCCCCGCGTGTCGCTTTAGCCTTCTCTACCATGTTCGTAAGAATGCTTGCTGCACCGCCTGTTACAACTGGCGCAGTGGCCTTGACGGGAGAAATAGGACGAGCAAGAAGGGATTTCCCTGTTGGCGCAGCTGAACGAACCGGTGATTTAGGATAAGTTCGAGAGTTCGCTGATCGTGGGGAGAGGACCTGATCAGGTTTGAGGTTTGCTCGGGAGGTTGTCCGGTCCGGAGGCTGTGGCGCCCCGCGAATTCTCTTCTTTGGGTTTTCAATATCTTCATTCTCTTTATCGGTGGCAATGTCATCGCTGCAGCGTGATTAGCAAGCTTCTACATAAAAGGTATTGGTAAACTCGTACCTGTGGCGTTTGGTACGGCGCTGGGGCGAGGGACTGGCGCGACTCTGCTCTATCTGAATCAAGTTTTTCGCTGGCGATTGGTGCTTGCCAGGCGAAATACGAACTGGACCAGCGTTCGATCTGTTCTCACTATGCTTTAATAGCAGGTCTCCCATCTTAGCCCGTCGAAGCGCCGTCGGGATGCGGTTCACTCGAATTTCAATACGCGTCCTTAAACCCTGCGCTTGCATCATATACTGTGCGCGAAGCTTCCTAGCTCGCTCAGTAACTATTGTACACACAAGTTAGCCAAATCGCCGTGTGTTTGGGGGCGTTTTAAGACTCGGGAAGCCATACTCTCGAGCTGTAAATTATCGATCAACGCTTGCTTTTGACCAATGGTGATTCCCATCGCTTGCTTTCGTATAGGACTTCTGCCAGTAGGAGTTCGTGTAGGGCTTTGCATCTTTGTTGGGATAAGGTGAGGGGGTGCAGGAAAGCTCTGAACATCAACAGAGGTTGATGAGTCGGAAGAATTGCGCTTTTTTGGTCGCGTCGGAGCCATGATCAAAGGAAAGGGTTTTTGGATATTTATGGTGCAATTAGTTGACGGTAGTTGTGGAAAAGTAATTGCGATAGAGCAATATGTTTCTGGATTATCAACGTTGAGTTTTCGGGGAGATGTCGGCACCGGTGGAAGTTGCGTGGAGGTAATGTAAACAAACGATTGTACCACATCACATTTGGATACTGCCGCCAAGGAGTTACCAAGACAGGGGTATTTTAACGAATGCTTGGCAACAACTTTCTTCCATGGAGGGAGGCTCTTGTTTCTCAAAAGTACTTGGTGTAAGATAATCGATGGGAACCTAGGTACTGAGGTTGGTTTCAAGACCCAAGTTGTTGAAGCCGAAAGCAAACCTTACTAGATGACCGAGCTCTTTAAATTCGACCATTCCACCGGCTTGCGAGCTGTACTGCTGCTGTTTGATACAAACGCAGATAGATTAGCAGCTGGAGAGGATGAAATCTCTAGGATTCACGCCCTTGGTTGCTAGTGGATTTGATTTCTCCAGCCTAATCTGGGTATTAGAACGACTGGTGCAAGTATCAAATGAGCGTTCAAATCCCTTTCTTCTTCTTGTTTTCCTCCCACAACTGTGGTTATAGTTTTGTAATGTTATATATTTGTATAAGCCTTTCTTATATGCCACACACACTAGTTTCCAAGTGCGAAGGGTCTGTCCTTCACTTTCTTTTTCGATAATAATAAGTCATTCAGCCATTTAGCGGTGAGCTCAGGTTATTTACGGGCAAGAGTTTTACATGAGCAGAAATGAGCTGAGTTCTGACGAGATTGTTTTGGCTTTTGGCTTTTGGCTAACTAGCTGATACACAAATTAAGTGGGAAGAGTTGGGAGCATTTTTGTTGGTTAAAAAGGAGCCTATAAATTTCAGACTACGGGAGAGGATCGGCACATCGTTGATGTATATAACATATCCCCTTGGTATAGCTTTCAAATAAGCAACGGACTCGGCTGTTTCCTAAACTGTAAGGATGCTGCATTTATACCACTTATAGTGATGCATCATGCCCAGGGCCAAACATATCCAAGCGCCTAAAAAGTGCTTAAAACATAGGTTCTGAATGGCCTTCCCTTTCCTTAACTCACAGCCCGAGAATGTTATTTCTACTTTATGAGTATGGTCCAGGCTAGCTATTCACCTTTCCAAACAGCTTCAATGACCGCAAAGAATGTTAACGGATCCCAGGTGACCTGTAATACATCAAATCGCTCATCCGCTTGCTTGAATATATCCCTATAAGCCTCGGCTGATCGCTCCTTTGCGTTGAACAACGCCATCATTCTTAGATCTGTCGCTGTTCCATATTGCAAAATGGATCTAGGCATCGGTGGAGCTTTATCCTCATCTTTTGCACCTTCCTCCTTCTTTTCATCTTCGTCCACTACTTTCCCAATATATTCGATCAGAACAACAGAATTGCCGGTCTTCAAAGCTGGAACCAAGTTCCTTAAGATCTGTGAAGCAGCCGGTGCGGGATAATCATGTAGAATCAGCTTCAGCAAGTATATATCAGCATTAGTAGCTTGTGGCTGGAACATATCGGTTGACACGTAGGAGACTCGATCTTTTAAATCTTCAGGGAGATTCTCCTCGAAAACAGGTTTGACTTTCGGCATATCTTGGACCACAAAGGTAAGCTGGGGAAATTTTCTCGCAAGCAGTATGGAATCATGACCCGCAGATCCTCCAACCTAGCTCGTGTCAGTTTATCTATGGTGGTTTTGGTAATGAAGGTGCTTACATCAACAACTGTTGCCTTTCCTGCGTCTTCCCACTTATAGCAATCTGCAACTATGCTCTCTAGGCGGAATATGCCATTAAGAAATGCCATGAATTGGACAAATTCCTTCTGTCGCCAGCCCTGATTCACACCCTCACCATCGTACTCCATGTAGTCCCAAGAGTTACGGAATTTCTCACCATGAACCAAAGCGAAAGCAGTTTCGTTCATCTCTTGTGACAAAGCTGGCTTCCCCTTCGTGTACTTCTCCAGAGCTTGGTTCATGACTAGTAATGGGGTGCTAGAAATGTCTAGAACTGAAGAGACTAGAGAGCTCAGGCCTGCCTGTTTTGCAAGTGCTGCTGACCGAGAGGTGTGCGCAACACCTGACGCAGTCTCTGTAAAAATGCGTTGGTTAAAAGCATGTTGCAGTAGCCTTTTTGTTACATCTTCTGGAAGAGATATGCGTTCTGCAATCTCTCCATAAGAGGCAGAACCATCTAATGGTACAGCATTCCAGACCTTGAAATGATTGAGGGTGTTGAGACACGCAGCATTGGGGACAACACAGTGGACAAAATTGAATATGCTCTCAGTTGGGCCCTGGACCAAAATTGATAAATCATCTACAGCGTCCAGCAGCTTAGACCTTATAACAAAAGCTTCTGCTGATATCTTTTCTCCATAACTTATTGGACTGTCAGCGGCAAGCGTTGGTTGCGCAATATGGCTCTCGTGCAGAAATTTGGAAAAACTGGCTGTGAGTTCGGATATTTGAGCAGCAAGATCATTGAGGGTTGGCTTCAATTCTGACATTTTTTTGTGATTTAATGTGGAAAAATTACTGTCCAAAGGTATGATATGAAATTTCCGGTGAATTTTTTATTTTTGTTTTCAATCGGACATCCTCCCCTTTATTAACTATACGCAGTTCCGGGGTCGGCCATCCTCGTTGCCAGCCAAGAGGGTGATGAAATCCAGCAACAGGCTTATTTCTGGCATATATTCCTGGACCCCTGATTCGTGCGTCCCAAGAAAATTGTACATATAGTACAGTACAGTACCAAAGATCGCTCATCAAACTAAGATATTACATAAATGCGGTCAAAAGAAGGATCTGCCGTGAGAAACTACTGAAGGGTGGGCTGAAATCTGCGGTAATTCTTGTGATTATGAGCTAGCAATGCATTAAGTAAAACAGTATTGCCTTGGGGTCACACCACACAGGGTCAAGCCAAGGATGAATCGTCATCACTGTGGGTCTGAAGTGGAGTTTTGCCAATCTGATTAGATCAACCTGATTAGATTGTGGACATCTGATAAAAAGACTCACCCGAATGACCCCTCCCGCCTCCAGTGTGCCCCCGCGGCCAAGTGTTTATGGACGTTGCCAAGCGAGCTTCAGGAGCTAAATACTTATGACGAGAACCATTGAATCAGATTCTTCAAAGCCGAGCCTTACTAGCTGCCCTTTAACATCGAGGAACATGCCATAGCGCCAAAAGAGAGTGATCATATCGCAGTCTTTTCTGGTCAGAGGTATTACCTAACGCACCGGCAAAGGTCACCAGTAGAGAGGTGCAAGTGCTTAGGAATATGTAGTGCCTGAAACTGAAGGGTATATATTTACTATACTTTAAATGGTCATACGTTTCAGGAAACCTTAGAAGGGCCGTTTTTGATCGTTAGCAACTAGTACTAATGTAGCCGGAGGGGAAAGAATAAGAGGTGTCTATGGAACAAGCTTCCGCCGCTTTGTCGGCCGTCAATCTTGGTCGTTCTTAATGATGTGATTATTTGTGTTACAAGGAAAATTGCCGTCGTTGGGATCTTAGTTGCTGTTGTCCTTCATACCCAATCGTCGTTGAGCAAGACCGCTTCTCTCTTCGCCCCTGCGGTTTAGGCTTATCCTCGCCCGCCCTCCGCTGCCTCTTTTTGCATCATTTCTTATTTCTCCTTCCCCTGCCGACTGACAAGTGTAAAGGCACGACCGAGATCATCTAAGCTGTCCTTATAAACCATGATTTGAGTATGGCCCCGATCAGTGTAAGGATGGAAGAGGTCAATGGAGGGATGGCGAGGTAATCGAGACTATAACGTGCTTGAAGTAGAAGCTGGCAACAACTTCTCTTGATCTCCCAAACCTAGGTGTATTTGGCTCTCAAACTGAGGTTGGGCGTACGGAGAGGCCAAGCTGTTCTGATCGAGCAAAGGAAGGGGTATAATCCCTGTTAACACAGGAGCCCTTTTGACCATCCAGCCAATTTTCATGATTAAATGGACAATGCTAGTAACTTGGGACTTAGGCTCGGGCTAGGATAAGTCGTCAACTTCCAGATTTACCTGTTTATACTGGGCCAGGAGACTGCTTACTAGATACAAAAAAGGAAGCCGGTGAATATGCTTTGAGTGCCTTATTCATTACCTTTACTATTACCTAAATTGGCCTATTTCAGCCCAAGAGGCTTTTATTTGTTTCTAGTACAGTTGCTTTCAGATATTGATAGTGTTTCTCGGAATTCTGGTCTTTTATAATGAAGATCCATTTCTTGAACACTGCCTCACAAGCTCGACAATTAATGCTAAGCCGTTATTTGTAGTATTATAATCGCAGTTACGTACAGTATTGTCACGGTCTGTGTAAAAAAACATATTAGACCTGTTCAATAGGCTAATTCTGTGGACTGGCTGTTGAGCTAGGTGTTCCACACTTCCCAGTGTGCAATAAAGTAGTGCGCTGCTAAAGGAAACCGGGTCTAATGGGAGCCTTCAGAGTTGGACTTCACTCATATTGACAGTAGCCACTGTTCTCATATCAGAGAGTAGAAAGAAGGAAATTAAATTTGAAAATTACTAACCCAAGACCTTATTGATCAGGGGGGAAATAGAAGGTTCATATGGCCGGATGTCAAGTAACGCTAAGCTATCCATTTTCCCAACTCGCCTTGGGTACTCGTTTTCGACTCACAAGCGCCTTTGTTTTATTACAAATCAGATAGAACAGTGCATAAATAAACTGTCTAGCGTTTCCTATCTCCTTTCAGAGGTCTAGTCGACCCTATACTCACAAAGTTGCATTTCTCCATTAAGTCTAACCTTTGACGCTTAGGTTACTTTTGCAATTCTCAGCCCATTTCAACACTCTAAGGCACAGCTTTTCTTGTATTCAGTGTCCATTATCCTTCTGCAGTATTTTATAGCACCTCCCACCGCGAACTGTCTCGAGGATCTCTTTGCAAAGCTCCAAGAAACGGCGCATCCGAATTCAGACTACTCCGTATGTATAGCCTTTTCAATGATCGAAATATATGTTGCGGTCATGAAATCCAACTGTTGCATCATTTTACTCAACGCTTGAGCCAAGGCTAATTGCGTAGCCTTGTGCTAATATACCACATAATATTTTACTAGGCCAGCCTCCTTTTATCTCCTATGAGGTAATGTCATTTTCTTCGTTGATCGAGAGATCTTGCTGCAGTCTGTAGTTCCTGCCTCTTTCCCATAATTTAACAAAGCACCAAGGTGGTAATATATTCCAAACATAGAGATATTTTCAAACTTGGCTCGTCCAGCCTAAAGATTAAGGCCGAGAGACGCCACAGTTGAAATAGGAATTGGATAATAGCCAAAGAAGGGGTATTCATACTGAACCTCGAATTAATACCTTCTCGTGTGGGCATATTAGGTCAATATTCTCGTGGGGAAAGGTTAGTAAGTGAGGAACTGCGCACCGCTACTAAAATACAGATTTTGCTGAAGAAAAACTCTACCAGCTACAAACGTTTGGCTCGATGTTCAATTAAGAGGAGTTTTCCATTTTTGGAATGGTGGTATATATTGATAGAAGTCCTGGACATCAATTAGGAAAATCTGTGGTGTACGAACACATCATGTGACTAGAGCTTTGTGCCAAGCCAATGATTTAAGGTTCATACACTAGTACGCGCAGGCCAGAGCTACCTGAATGTTGACATGAGCTTCCCAACCTACCGTCTGATAACTCCCCTTCCTATAACAATCAACCACGCCCAAATTCTTTCGATATACTAGAAAGTCCGTAATCATGGTTCTCGAGGCGGTTATGATTGTAGTGGATAATTCTGAGAGTAGCAGAAATGGCGACTATACACCAACCAGATACGAAGCTCAAGCAGACGCCGTTTCACTCATCTTCTCGCACATTACACAAAGCAACCCGGAATCTTCAGTTGGTCTGATGAGCATGGGAGGGAAGCAACCGGAGGTGCTGGTTACGTTAACGACAGATCACGGCAAAGTCCTCGATGGATTACATCGTACAAAGGATAAGATTCGGGGCGGAAGTCATTTAGCTACATCAATTCAAGTTGCAGGTGTAAGTGACTAGAATCAAGCTTCCTAATTATCATTTACTTACTAAAGTTGCATAAACAGTTAGCACTCAAGCACCGCCAGAACAAATCTCAACGCCAACGAGTAGTCATTTTCAACTGCAGTCCAATTTCCGAAGACGAGAAGACACTGGTGAAGCTGGCAAAGAAGATGAAGAAGAACAACGTTTCAATCGACTTTGTTTCGTTTGGAGAATTAGATGAGGACGTGTCAAAGAAGCTGGAAGCTTTCAATGAGAATGTTAAGGGAGGCGACGGATCACATCTCGTTGTTATCCCACCCGGGCCATATCTTCTCAGCGACCAGCTTTTAGCATCTGCAATACTCAACGGTGAAGGAGGCGGTCCAAGTGGGGCGGGGGCTGCGGAAGGCGGAGGAAGTGCTGAGAACTTTGAATTTGGTATCGATCCATCTATTGACCCAGAGTTGGCGTTGGCACTACGCATGAGTATGGAGGAGGAGAAGGCTAGAGTTGAGAAGCAAAACAAGGCTGAGGCGGCCACCGCTGACCCATTGCCTGAGATTAAGGAAGAGGACGAGGCGAAGGAGAGTTTACTAGATAAGGACGGGAACCCCAATGGTGAGAAGGATGGGAAGAAGGATGATGATGCAATGGACACAGCATAGAAGGAACAACCATTACGTGGCGTTGGGCATGTACTATATTGATGACTCTTGGCAATCAAGATCTTTGCCTCAACTATTATACCTGATAAGTGTAACACCTTGAATGTTACGTCCTAGTATCTGTTTGGGCGCCGTCTAACGGGTAGCCTTTCGTATCTCGTATGATCTGGCTGATTTCTGCGTTCCTTTTTCCCCAGAACCTTGATGCTTTAACCTTTCATACCCTCCTCATGCCATAGGTGTTAGGGTAATAATCGCCCTCAGCTCTTGTGTTCATACAGCTTGCTTTATCATGATTGTTCGACCTCCTTTCACCTCGAATTTAATGGCCGCAAGTATCCCACGAGTCTCCTATCGAATCCTTCGCATCTAATCGGCATCTCACTCTGATAAAATGGATTCTTCATCACGTAATCACTGTACAGCTCATATATTTTCCTCAAAATCGTCTCCACATTCGCCTGCTGAGGTTCCGTAAACAACAGAAACTTCGTTCCCGTGAGCGTGTTGAAACATTGTAACCTAAAATTCTCCGTTTCGAGCACCTCGATACCAGAGGGGGGTTCAGGACGCTCGGTATGGGACACTGAGGAGCGAGTTGTTTGGTGGGAAAGGGGATGTAATCGGGTTGTGATTGCGTGGACGCCGTGGAAGGTGCCTGCGAAGACGAGATAGTCGTTTGATGAGAGCTTATTGAGACCTTCTGCGAAATCACGTTGGTAAATTAGACCGCCGGCTTTATTGATTATCATCAGAGCGAAGACGACCCTGGGGTTGTTAGTTGTTTACTGGTTACTTGTACAAAGAGGAAACGCACATTGTGGATGGTCCGGTACGGCTTATTATGAGCTCGGATTGTTTTGCGAAAGAGATATCTATGGGTTTAATGTTTGCAATGAGTACGGGCTGTATTGTAGGTTGTTTGGATGCTGTCGGAAGATTGGCGCATTGAAGCTTCTGGTGGACTCGTCGTCAACGCGGCTCAAGTGACCCCGGATTTGTCCAGCTTGAATTTCTTTCTTCGACGCGATTTCACCAACCCCGCCACATACCTTCAACAACTCCAAAAACAGCTTCCCTACCAAATCCCCAAAAGCACCTCTCGCAAATCCCGTCAAATCATACGAAGAAGCAGAAAAAACTAGGCTTTGATTTTAGGAAATGGCTACTCCGGCACCAACCTCCCGCACGCGAGAAGCGCCCCAGGGGGACGAGGAAGCTGCTGCGGAGCTCAAGCTTGGGGAGTTCCAGGACGTAGATACTTTGACGCATAGTGAAGCTGCGCTTGTCATAAATACGCTGATGCAGAAGCGGCGCGAGGGAAGGAAGGGGTTCAATGAAACTGAGTATGTGTCCCCCTCCAGGGTGGCGCATGTCTGCTGTGACGAATTGTCACTGCAAAGAGGTTACTACATTTCGGTTCTTCTTTGGGCAATCGATTATGCAGGAAGAGAAGCCATAAATGGGATACCGAGTTTGTGAGGATGCTAGGATACTAGGCTAATTTGCTATTTGCAGTATTTACCAAAAGACAACGGAATACCTAGATCATTTTGCCCGATTTAAGCAAAAGGAAAATATTGAAGCCGTGGAACGTCTACTTGCTGCGCACAAAGAGCTTGCCAAATTTGAACGTGCTCAACTCGGTATGTTTTGTTGCTCCATAGCCACCAAAACATGAGACCGCGGGAGTTATTGACGAGGGCATAGGATCATTATGTTGCGATACAGCCGAAGAAGCCAAAACTCTCATTCCAAGTCTTACAGACAAAATTTCAGATGATGATTTGCAAGAGCTGTTGGATGAGATAACGAAGTTGATGGGATACGGGAGCGGAGTATGAGGTGCATGCTATCAGCAATATCACAAATAAGTGGAGGGACGGGACCATAAATTAAAATCGAGAATCCGTGATTTAGGCGTTGCATAGGAGGGAAGCATAGCACTGGCGTGGTTAGGAAACTTTGGCGTTTTTCTTCAGTGGAGGGAGGAATTGACAGCTGTGAGACATTTGATCCACGTATGCTTGGATACACAACTTAAAGAAGATAATGCTACCTTCTTCATGTTGCCATTTACTTTCACTCTCTATCATCATCATCACAGTCTAGCAAGACTTCAGTAAGGTGGTACGTAGATCTAGTATATTTTTGATACTAAGTGCAGCAAGGGTTGCTTTCCATGTCTTCCATGATGTTCCAAATCTCGCCTGAACAGAATTTGGAATACAATATAATGCTAATACAACTCCGTTTGCAAGTTTTTTTTTCTCATGCGTGTACATGTGTTGTCACTTCAGGACCCCTACTTGTATAGCCAGCTGGATCAACTCTATAATCACTCAATTTAATAGTTACAGAGCCAAGAGCTCCAATATCCACAGCATACTTCCATACATGTCAACCATCGTGATGACAACTCTAGCAATGCGTGTCGAATCTAGTTCAGCAGCTTGCTCGCCTTCATAATCTCTCTCTCTATTAACTTCCTCGTCCATATTCACATGAATCCTTCCTCATTACTCTTAAGCATAGTGAGTATCTTTGCACAGGAGAGGAAGATGGTGCTCTGCCTAGATTTCTCATGGTCTTAAAAATAGCTAAACTACTCATAACACAGTACGAACTTAGTAAGCTGTGAGTGTTTGTTACAATTGAAAACTTGCAGTCTGAAATTGGCCCGGTTCCTCAGCTTAAACGACAATCTATATATTCATGTTCCACCACATGCTTTTCAAAATTAGAACTCCAGACTCTAAAAACTTTTCAAAGGTTGCTTCTGAGATTCAGAGTTTCTGAGATTCAGAGCAGGTTTACATGGCTGTTAATTCCAACACTTTCCTCAATGTTGCTTTCCGACTCAAGAACTAGCTTAAAGCACTTCAACCTATTCATTCACTTGCCTAAACGTTACATTTCTTGCTGCCAGTACACTTAGATCAAGGTACTGGTATTGGTCTGCAATTTCAACTTCTCCGCGGCAAGTTTTTCAGAAATGGTTCACGCACGATCCGAATCCACCCAGCAGCTTAGATTTCCAAATTCCTGCAAGTAAAGCTTTTGTTACCACTGCGCCAATTCCTCCACCTCAATCCTGTGGGGAAGGCCCCAAATCCAAAATAGCATATTCCTGATAGCATTGCGGATCCAAGAACAAGCCTCAGCAACACTTACGTTAAAGTTCCGCTAGGCAAAGCGTCACCATCGCAACCCCCAGGTCTTGGCTAGCATGCATTGGAACCGAAGCTATTCATATCCTCAATCGATCTACTTCCCCTCCTCTTCATCCCTCTCTCGCCGCGCAACGTAAAGCATTCGGATACGGAAATACCCCCACTAACCGGCAAGTTCATCCTTTCCTACATACATGTCCTCCCCCTTCACGCGCTCATAGTAATGGTAATGCCTTATTAGACATTCTCAGCAAGCCAAAGCCAGAGGCCCAAAACACCAAGGATAAAGCCGCCTCAACTAACGCAAGAAAGATCATAGTTGTTTTACAACACATTAAAAAAATTCCCCCCAGTTTACATGCCTTCCCTTTTTCCCCCCTTCTTTCTTTCACATTAATACACGACTCGCTCTTCTTTTCTCACACCTTCCCTTTTCCCCCTTCTCGTGTTGTGCGTCCCCTAGTTCAAAACCGTGGCTGTCTCAAATCTACAAACACCCAATGTCATGGGATGGTGAAACACTTACCTCCAAAAGTCTTTTTCACGTAAAAAAAAAAAAAAAATGGTTTTGCCTCATTTT
>Ga0247734_1001079_pt1 | contig 21616 bp, 15 predicted proteins | sample UWRJL103311B2_FD_180933 | JGI IMG/M metagenome (GOLD analysis project Ga0247734, IMG submission 180933) | Plant litter microbial communities from Arlington Agricultural Research Station in Wisconsin, United States - UWRJ-L103-311B-2 | ecosystem: Environmental > Terrestrial > Plant litter >... | reverse complement strand
CGTCGACATCGGTGCATCGGGCGCGTTCGACGGACGATGCCAGCGGCCCTTCTGCGCCGTGACGATATCACCTTGGTCGGCCGTAAAGAAAGGATAGCCTTCGATCTGATAGCCGATCTTGCCTTCCATCACGAACCAGAATTCGGTCCAGTCGACGTGGAAATGCCCCTTGTTGGTGACAGGCGCGATCGGCTGCGCCTTGCCGCGCAGAATGTTCGACGTGAAGTGATCGTCCCACACGAACTTGCCATTATAAGGCTTGTCACCGTTGCCGACCTGCTTCCAGAAATCGACATAGATCGGGTTGGTATCGCGATCCTTCGACGGCCCGGGCGAGCCCGTGACTTTCACATAGGTGCGACCCGGATACGCATCCGGCGTCACGTCTGCGGGATAGAGCGGCGGTGATCCGGCCTGACGCACTTCGAACCGCAGCGAGGGACGGTCCCCGACCGTCTCGATCGAATAGAAGTGGCGGAACGGCACGTTGACCATGAAGCCCTTGGTGGCAACGAACGGCTCTACGCCGTCAATCGACACGCGCATCGCGCCGTCTTGCACGATCCAGACGACACGATCGTCGGCATACATCTTGCGCTTGGTCTTTTGGCCTACGCCGAGAGAGATGTAGTCGGCATCCTGTTCCGGATTGCGAAGGATCGGCTGGACCCAATCGCTTTTGCCACGGTGCGCGGCGAGGATCTCCGACAGCTTCCAATGAACCTTGTTGGGCGCCGTGTACGGCGTCGCCTTGGTCGGCTTGGCAGACCAATAGGCCTCCGCAATCTTGGGGGCCGTCACCGGCATCGGATCTTCCCGACCGGCAAATTGCGCGTTGGCCGAGGCCGCGAGCGCACTGAGGATGATCGCCGATCCCGCGAGCCCGAAGATGGTGCGCCTGCTCATGATAGTCTCTCTCCTGCCGATTCTTGTTGTGATTAGCGTCTGTTGGCTGCTGGCACGGTATCGACGGATCCCGCAAGAGGCGGGTGGAACGGCTCGCCAGCGGGAAGAAAGGCGATCGGGATATCGCGCACGAACCCGCGCAGCCATTCCGCCACCAGGCTCATCGGGCTGTCCTCCGTGCCCATATGACCGAGGAAGACGATGCCGCGCTTCTTGCCGAGCGTCGTCATGTCGGCCGCGAATGCGCTTTGATCCATCGTCGGTATCGTACCGTTACTGCCCTCCGCCGATTCTCCGCCGACGATCGCGTCCACATCGGGCACCGCCAGCAGGCTGGGGAAAGCATAGCCGACGCCGATCGCGACCTTCCGGACGATCATGTCGGGATCGCCCGTCACACGATGCGATTTCACACCGGTACGCGCGGCCGCATAGCGCGCGAGCGCGCGCAGCGTCATCGGCTCCGGCAAGGTGACGATCGGCATTCGCGGCTCCGGCTCGATCCGATCGGCGGTCCAGCCGAGCGTCCGCAACTGGCCGGCGAACAGCGGATCGGGCCTCATCCGGTGCGCGAGATCGTGATTGCGCCAGATGATCAGCTTGTTGCGGTCGATAAACGCCTTCTTCGCCAGGTAGATCGGATCGTCGCCCAGGAAATCGACGATATCGTTGTCGCGGAACCAGGTGTCTTCATGCGTTATGATGAAATTGCGACCTTCAGCAGCCGCCCGGCGCAATACCCGGAACGTGGACATGCCGGTCGTGGCGATTCCGGTGATCTGCGCATCGGGATCGCCCATCTTGAACGTATCCCGTCGCGACGGGGCGGGCGCAGGCGGTGTGTCTTCGGCGGCCGCCTTGCGGTAGATGAGATCGACCAACTCGCGCGGTGTCATGCCTGCGCCCTCCAGAACGGATCGGCGCTCAGCAGGCTCTGCAGCTTCACGTGCGGAAAGGCCTGTTTCACCGCCAGCGCGCATCGCTCCACGAATGGCTGTTCCGAAAGGATGCGGCCGGTTGCGACAAGGCCCTTCGGAAAGCCGGCTTCGGCGCTGTCATGCACATATTCCACCAGCTCCCATTCCCGCATATCGCCAGTGAGCAGCGCGTCGGCATGGCGCAACCCCTGCGTCGTCGAGACGGCCTCGGCCGTGCCGGGAACCAGCAATACCGAAGAGAGCCGCAACGCCGGATCGCCGATAAAGCGTAGCCCCCCATTTGCGCCGAGCCGCTGATGCGCCAACGCCACCAGGGCAGCGAGCGTGAGAGCGGGTGGACGGTAGATAGGATGAGCGCCCGCTATGCGATTTCCGGACCAGCCGAACTGGCCGGCGAGCGCTTCTACGGACGTATCGGCCCCGCCTTCGGCGCGCGGGGCAACCCGATAGATAGTAAGCTTATGCTCCGCGATCAGCGCCTGCTTGGCGCGGAAAGCCGGGCTGTCACGAAGCGCCTTCGCGGCAGCTTCGGCCATTGCCGCAAAGGGACCGCTGGCGGCAGGGTCCGCCGGCTTTCCATAGAAGGGCGTTTCCGGGCTGACGATAAGCGAGCAGCCTGCTGCCACCGCCTTGCGCAGCGCAGCCAGGCTGGGATCGGCGATCAGGGCTACGCCGGCAACCGACGCGCCGGGATCGCCAGCCAGCAGATCCGCGCTGCCGAGCTCCGCCAGAGCCGAAGCGACATCCTCCGCGCGCGGCACGCCTGATCGTGGCCGCTGCGCCATCGCCGGCCCAGCAAGGCTAGTGGCAACGATCACCTGCCCCGCAGTCACACACAGATCACGACGGCTCAGCATCGTCATCGGCCACTCCTCTTTGCAGCGCCGGGCCGATCGAAATAGTTTGATGCAAATCGAATGAAGCAGGGCCAGTTCGGCTTGGGCGTGTGGCCGAATTGATGCTGGCGGAAGCCGATGTCGCCGGCGGTTAGACAGGCAAGCGGCGGTGGCGGACTGGCGTCCGCCAGCCCCCTCCGACCCAGCAAGGTCCAGGCCGGGCTCGCCGCGACCGCCGCCTTGAACATACCGGGCGTGTCCGTCCAGGCATCCCCCGGCACTGCCTCGGGCGGGGACAGCATCAGCGCGCCGCCGCCGATGAAAACCGGGCGGGGCGCCACCATGGCGATCAGTTCATGCGCATCGACCGGCATGTCCGCTGCACTACGCCCAACCGCTGCAAATTGTAGGAAATTTCCGGCGAACCAGTGAAATTCGTTGGCAGCGGCCAGGTTCGGAATGCCCTCGCCATAATTGCGGCGGTACAAGGTAGCTCCGCCCGCCCCGGACGAGCTGATATAGCCTGTGGCGAAGCGCTGGTCGTAAGCCAGGGTGACGAGCGCGGCCTTGCCGTAGCGGGAATGTCCGAAAATCGCGACGCGCTTGGCATCCACGTCCGGATCGGTCGCCAGGTAATCGAGGCCCCGGCCAGCGCCCCAGGCCCAGGCGCGCAAGGCGCCCCAATCATTCAGGCTGCGTGGCTGCCCTTTGTTGACCAGGCCGATGATGCCTTGCGTGAGACCGGCGGCGTTATCCGCCTGAACCGAACTTGGATCGAGGACGACAACCGCCCAGCCCTTCGCAATGACCTGCTCGCGTTCGCTTGGGCCGTCCGGTTCGCTGATCCCATACGCGCTCAGCGGGCGCGGATGCGGGTCGGTCGAGCCGAACAGCATCACCGCCGGCACGTGCTTCCGCCGCGCCGCAACGGGCACCGTCACGGTCATGAGAAGATCGACCGTGATCGCCGGGGCGGCGGCATTATCGACATGCCCGGTCAGCTTCCTCGTCTCTACCGCGACGCCCCCGACCTCTTCCCGAACCGTCTCCGTCACACGCCAGGTCACGCCAGGAACATGCTCCGGCACCTTCCCGTAGAGGTAGCTGTCGAGCAGGCGGGCGATTTCAGGACGTCGCATCTGCCACCAGGCGGCGGGCGTCGTCACGTCTATGCCCGCGCCGGTCTTCAGAAGCGGCGGCAGATCTGAAAGCGGGTTGGCCTTGGCTTCATCGAAATTCGCGAAATTGGGGGCTGCCGGATCGCGAGCCGACACGCCCGGTCGCAACGCGCTTACGCCAAGCAGCTTGAGTTCCCGCGCCCGCTCGGCCTCCGATCCCGACTGGATCTGCGCACGCGTCGCGTCGGCGGGCGGCACCGCGCGTTGCTGGGATTGCGCCGACACGAGAACTGGAATGAGCAAGAAAGCTGACGGGGCGGCCAGCAGGCGAAGAACCGTCCCTCTGTTCATCTCGTTCCTTCCGTCCGATACTGCGCCGGTTCGACAAGCCTTCTGGAGGATTCGCCGCTCATCTGCCGCCCGTCCACCCATCGAATAGCCGAAACGCCGATGTCGCATCAGCCAAGACGTTGGTCTCTCTCCGCAACAAAGAGGACTAGACGCCGATATGAAAAATCTGCCGCCCGCCCGGAGGCAGACGGCAGTAGCGACGCCTTAGAACTTAGCGCGCAGGCCCAGCGAGATGAGCCGGCCGATCGGATTGGAGACGAAGCCGTTATAGCCCCATGCCCCGCCCAGAATGCCCGACGTATTGCCGTTGTAGAAGGGCGGCTTCTTGTCGAAGAGATTCTGCGTATCGACGTAGACCTGCCAGCCACGCAGGAAGTTCTCGCCCTGGAACTCATATTGGAGATGCAGGTCGAACGTATTGCCTGCCTTCACCTTGTCGCCACCGCCAGTTGGATTGCCCACGGAGTCGACCGTGATCGGGTTGACGGTCGTGCTGATCCAGTTGCGATACGATCCCACATGGTTCCAGAACAGATCGGCGGAGATGCCGCTCATCTCCCAGCCCAGCTGCGCGCGGTTCTTAAAGCGCACCGACGGGAAGGTCGTGTTGTAGCCGGACGTGTTCAGGATGCTGAAGTCCGTGCCGCCACCGAAGTTCTGGATGAACTTGGTGAAGTAGGTGAAGGCCGTGCCGACCGTGAAGCGTCCGAGTTCACCGACCTTGTTCTGATAGGTGAACTGCCCGTCGATACCCTGGACCGTCAGGTTAAGGGCGTTACGCGAGCTCTGATCGATGAGATAATAGACTTGGGACGGCACCGCCCCTGAAATCGTGGCACCGTTCGCGATGTTTGCGAAATCGTTGATCTGGGCATCGCTGCAGCCTGTCGGGCAGATCGTCAGCAATGGCCGCAGACCGGCCGAGTTGACGATGGCGCTGGGGCTCGGCGAACTCACGCCACCGATGAACTTGTTGTGGAAGAAGGTGGCCGCTGCGACGAAGCCGGGCAGGAATTTCGGTGCGAAATCCACGCCGGCAGACCAGCTGCGTCCCTTCTGCGGCACTTCGTTGGTGAAGCCTCCGCCAAGCTGACGCCGCAAGCCTTGGACGGCGCTGGTGCCGATCGTGCAGGTCGTGGCGCCGCAGGTGACGCCCGGGATCTGGGCGACGCTCGGATAGTTCGCTTTCGGAACCGCGATCTGCGAGCCATTCACGCCGACGCTGCCCGAGGCATAGAGATAACCCTGCGTCGGATCGCCGATCACCGCGAGCGGTGGGGCAACGAAGGCGCGGGAGTAATTGCCCCGGAACTTCAGGCCTTCGACCGGTTCCCAATTGGCTGCGAACTTGGGATTTTTCGTCGATCCCACATCGTTATATTTGTCATATCGACCCGAAATGCTCAGATCGATGCGATGCGCGAAGGGAATTTCCATTTCCGGTGACACCACCGGGATATACAGTTCGGCATAGGCCGATTTGATGTTGCGATCGTAATTATAGACGCGGAAGTTAGATCCGGTGCTGGTTGGCCCGGTATTGTTCGAACCGGAAATCTTCTGAGTTTGCTCGGCCCAGTAATATTCGCCGCCGAACGCCAGTTTCACTGCACCGCCAGGCAGATCGAAAAGACCACCTTGGAAATCGAGCTTTACCTGGTTGAACGTGTTGTAGTTCGTATTCTCGGAATTGGCGCGATAGAGCGAACGAAGCACCGCATCGGACGTCAGCGCGCTGCCATAGGGGCGCCAGACATCGAGCGAATTGGCGCGTGTCAGCGGCAGGTTCAGCGCGATGACGTTCTGGCCGGCAATGTCGGTGGTAGTCTGGCTGCCGCTGCTTTGCGCGGTGCCGTTGAGCGCCAGCGTCGCGCAGGCCCCGCAGAAGCCGTTAATGGTGTTCAGGGCCGACCGGTTCCAGCCGAATGCGTCGCTCAGCGTCGCAGTCCAGCTGTCGTTGATCTTATAATCGACGACGGCGGTCGCGTAGATTGAGTCTTCCTGCGATTCCCCTTCGCCATATTTTCCGTCCTTGGTCAGCGCGAGCCAGCTGATCGTCTCACGCGTCGCTCCCGGCGCGCCGGCCGGCGCCACGAAGAACGGATTGATCTGGCGCGGATCGACCGAACCTGGGCCGAACACGGTGACGTTGGTAAGGCCGCCGGGAGCGTTCGGTGAATGCGTTTCCTGCCGGTTATAGTTCATCATGGCAGTCACGGTCAGCTTGTCCGAGAAGTCGTTCGTGACCTTGATCATGCCATTCGCACGATATTGGCTCGGCAGCAGCGTTGCGTAGATGGAATTGTTACACGGCGCGTTTGCAGTCGTGTTCGCGACCGCCACAGCCGATCCGGGCGTCAGGAAAACGCCGGTAGTGCCCGGCACCTGTATTGTCGCGGGATTGCACTGATAGCTATTCGTATTGGTGCCGCCAACCGAACGATAATCGCCCAGGCTGGAGAAATCGCGATGGCGATTCATCAACTTGGCCTGATCCGAATAGGAACCCGCGACGTAGACGCCGCCCGTTTCCCACTTCTTGCCCCAGATGAAGCTCAGGTTGGAATTGTGGTAATGATCGCCAAAGCCATATTGCGCATTGGCCTCGAAGCCGTCGAACGTGCGCCGCGTGATGAAGTTGACCACGCCGGCAACGGCGTCCGAACCGTAAACCGAGGATGCGCCATCGGCCAGAACCTCGACCCGCTGGATCGCGCTGACAGGAATGATGTTGGGGTCGGTCTGCGCGAACTGCGTACCACCACCGGGAAGACGAAGCCCATCGAGGATCACCAGCGTCGTATTGGACGATGACCCCGCAAGACTATGAATCTGCGGCGAGTAATAGGAATAGGCATTCTCGCCCTGCGCGGCCGAGCCCGCCGTCGAAATGGACGGAACAGTATTCACGAGTTGCGAGACGTTTACTGGCGCGGTCTTCTCGATCGTCGCCTGCCCGACCGAGATCAGGTTCGATCCAACCGGCGCGACACCCCGGATCTTGGAACCGGTGACGACGATTTCCCGGATACTCTCAGCCGACGTGTCCGCGCTGGTAACCGGCGTCGGGTTTGCAGGCGTTTGATCACCTGCAGTCTGTGCACCCGCCGTGCCGGCCGCGAGCACAGCCGCGGCAATAGCCAATGCAGACCCCTGATAGCTTATGAATGACGAACGTCGCATGTCGGACCCCTCTCCTGCCCATCCGATCGTCAGAATTTTTTATCCTATACGATCATGTGTCCGGGTAATTGCGGGATTGTATTCCGTCAAGTCTGGTTAGGACTCGATCGTGGCTTCTTCGATCAGATTCTATATGATCCTATCATGCGCAAGCTCCTTGCTGCATCGCACAAATGGGTCGGACCATCACATTACATGGCACCCGTATTCGGTTGTGCAGCTCAAGGTGTCTCGATCGTTTTTGTGCGCTCTATATACGGCTACAATTTGGTAGATGAGCAAGGTCGCTTTCGCACATTCTATCATCAAGGATAGCGCTACCATTGTTGCGCAAACAGTAGCTTACAGGATCTTACTCAGTGGATCGATACGCTGCCCAGCGGTGGACATAATGGAATGTGAAGATGCCGCGATACTGACGATAATCAAATCTTTTCTGGATTCGATATCCAACATCCAGCATAAGGCTCAGCGTGATGAGTTGGCGATTTCTACGGATTTCAGCAGGCGCCCAAAGCACCTCACGCGGCGTGCAATACGATCGATCCCGGTGTTATGTCGCACACGGCGACAGCGGCCCCGTTCCGCAGCATCATCCCCTCCCTAGCCTGTGTCGGCTTATTGTTGCATCGTATATGATATGATGCTTGTGATTGCGTCAAACAATAAATCGGTGAGGATTTCATATGCCAAGGCCAGTAAGCATAATTGCTGCAGGTATGTTCGCGGCGGTAACCGCATCTGGGCACACGGCTGCACCGCAGGCCTTCGCGGATTGCCGGGTTTTGACCGATGCCGCAGCGCGGCTTGCTTGCTACGACGCGCTAAACGCGCAGGCATCGCCAACCGCTACGCAGCCTATCGCCCCGGCCGTTCAGAGCCAGGCGATGCCGCCTGCGAGCGGATATGCTCCGCCCATGCCGGCCCCAGCATCCAAGCCAGCCCGTCGCTCCGACTTCGATAGCCGGATCGCCTCCGTAACGCCGTTACGGCATGGCTATTACCGGCTCGTACTGGAGGAGGGCAGCGCCTACTTCACGACGTCGGTCGCGCCGCCGCCGGCAGTCGGCGCCGAGGTGCATATCCGGCGAACGTTTGCGGGAACCACGTATCTGGACACAAAAGGCCGCGATCCCATTGCGATCCGGCTGGCGCGCGGACAATAATTTCGGAGCGGCTACTGCCCGATGCGCCCAATCACCGACGGGTCGTCGTGCCAGCGCACGTAGAGCGTCTTGCCGACGGGCCTTGGCACCTGGATGGTGTTGCCGGGATAGCCATCAGGGATGCTCGCCGAATTCTGGAACCCCTCACTGGCCGAAACGGCTGAGATCAGAAAGAGATTGTCGCCGCTGAGTTCGCACGCGGCGGCGGACGGATCTTCCGGGCAGTGCAATTGGCGGATCGCAGGAAGACGAACCAGCGTCCCGATCGGCAGCCACTCGCCCGCTACTCCGGCGTGCACGATCCTGGCGCGGAGAGGGCCGTAGGCAGACGTACCGAGAGCCACCGCAGGCTTAATTGTGGCAAGTGCGACCTGCGGGTCCGCAATCGTTAAACCGCTTTCGGTTGTCAGGGTGGCGCTACGTCCGCCCGATCCTGCCGCAATCTCGATCGCGTCACCCGCGGCGAAGCGCGCATTGCCTGCCGCGCGAAACGAAACACGCAATGTCGCGTCCGAGGGGACCTGATCCTCGGAACCGAGCGCCACGGGGACAGGTGAGACTTGCGGCGCGCGCTCCAGGTGGCGAGCGATGACCGATGCGGCAAAGCGTGCCGGCTCGGGAGGGGCAGCAAGAGTGATTTTCTCGACATCGGCACCGGCTGGTCCACTGATCTCGATGGTCGAGACACCTTGCTGAGCGGATACCGCAATCCGATCTGGCGCGAGCCGCTTCCAATCGGCGGGATCGGAGCCGAAAGTGACACCCGTGACGCACGCCGCCGCGCCCCCGGTCAGTTCGATCTGCCCCTTGTTTTTGGCCGCCGTCTGGCCCGGCGCGACGCGCCACTTGCCCGCTTTCGCCGGCTGGAGATGCACGCTGGGCCCATCGAACGGCTGGAAGCCCCAGTCGCCATGAATGGTCGCCTTTACGGGCGCCGTCAGATCTATCGGCACTTTACCGCCGGTCTGGACGACCAGTCCGCCGCGTTCGACATCGGGCACGGCTGGCAGGTCGATCGGGCCTCCCGGCAGTTCGACGCGTAACACCATATTGTGGGCATAGTGGGTGGCGTAAATCAGCGGTGCGCCGGTGATCGGCAGGACGATCTGCTCCGCTTGCGCGCAGATTGCGAGATCGGCATCGGCGATCTCCAGCAGCGGCACGCGGGTGGGGGCCACGATCGGCAGCGCCGCGACCAGCACCGACTTCGGATTATGGAATGACGGGGCTGCATTGAGCACCAGCCGCAGAGCGTCCCCGTCCGGCGTGCCGAGCGCGGGAATATACTGATACTTCGCCGTATGCATGGTGCTGAAAATGCCGATGATGTCGCGAACAGCTGCGATATATGGGCTGTAATAGCCAAGCCCGCCCTGCGGAGTGGAGCTGATCTGCAGGGCCAGATCGACGCCGGGGCCCGACAACGCGTCTGTTATCGCGTTGGTGTGGCCATCATTCAGAACGAGCGCATCTTGGTTCTGGAGCAGGCATGCCGCTTGCAGTTCGGGGGCCTTGGACAGGCAATCGGAATTTATCTTGATCTGCAGGCTGCGCGCCAGCAGCGGAGTGATACGTTCCAGCCGATCGGGATCACCCGAAACCGGTTTACGGACGGCCGTTAAAAAGGCTTCCAGGCGGCGGCGATCGAGCGATGCCTGTGCAAGATCCTGAGCCGCCCGAACGAACGCGCCGGGCTTACCCTGCACCGCATTCCGCAGGGTCGAAAAGTCGCCGCCAGTTTCGGGAGCAAGAAACAGTATCACCTGCTGCGCACCATCTGGCACAATCAAGGACAAGCCCTTGCGACCCTTCTTGGTCCACGTTTCGGATTGGGTGAACCACTTGTCCGGCGGCGGGTTGGTTGAGCCCCGCAGAAAGGCAGCGACCAGCAGATAATGGGCCGACTGATCATCCGGCAGATCGGCGCGGACATCGATCCTGTCGCCTTCTGCCAGTTGCGGAACATTCGAAATTGGCAGGTCGCGTCCCCGATGGGTCACAGTCGCGCGCAACGTGGGTCCGACAAGATCGAACGGTGCATTGTCCGCGACTGCAGCGGTCGCCAACACGGCGCCGAGGGTGGCGGCTAGGCAGGCAGGGATACGCATTGGCCTACAATACGTCCGGGCACATGAACCGATCCTTGGCTAGCGAGCGGCTGCTTCCGTGGCACGCGGAGATCGAGCAACGGTACGTTCTCCCGGTTTGATTGCTCCGTCCAGGTTCGGCGACGACTCTACCGTGGGCAGACATCGTCCATGTTTGACAGCATCCGCGCGTCAGTGCCTAAGCCTTGTACGGGCTGAAAGTCACCGCGACGCGCAGATTCAGCGAATCCTCCGCATCGGGCGCGGCAGGAGGATGCGGTAACTGTCCGCCCCCAAATGCCTCAATCGTGATGAGCTTCGCGTCGATGCCTTGGGAAACCAGCACCGCCTGAATCTTCCGCGCCCGTTGGTCACTCAGCTTCAGATTGACGTCCGCGCTTCCGGGATCGTCCGCATAAGCCGCGAGATGCACGGTCGCGACGCTACCGCCCGCCTGGGCGAGGACCGCCTTCAAGGCATCCTCCACCGTGCCGAGACTGCTCCTGTGCGGATCGCCGCTGCCCTTCAGATAGAAGAAGATGATCCCCGGCTCGGCGAGGCCGAGATAGATGAACATGTCGAGATCGGCGGCCTTCTGCGGATCGCGTATACCGAGCAGCGATTCGCGGCTGGTCACCTTATCCCGCGTGCTGAGATGTTCGGCGTTGAGCCAGATCCGCCTGCGCGTCTTCGGGTCGTCTGCGAAGATCAGCGCGGATCGCAGGCGGATGCTGCACAGCACCCGGTCCAGCGGTGGATTCTCCCAGCGGCCTTCCTGCGCCCCCGATCCGAACCGGTGGTACATCGCCGTGGTGAGCAGGATCCGCGCGTTGTCGCTCGGCCGCCAGAGTATCGCATTCTCTTCGATCCGGATCGTCCCGTCGAGGCGGATCGTCTGCAAGCCGAAGCTGCCCCACTGTTTCAGCGCGCCTTGCACCCGCCCGCCTTCGGCCCGATGGAGCCAGTAGGAGCCCTCCTGCGGAAATGTCGGATAAGGCACGTCGATCGCGATCTCGGCGACGGGATCATAGGGCTGGACGCCGAGCTTCAGCGCGAGCGTTTCGACCGCGTCGTTCTTCCCGTCCGCAGCGCCGGCATCTTTCGCGCGGGTCGACGGTGCGGTGTCGGTCACGGCGGCATTGCCGCGCTTCGGATCGATGGTCACGGGGCGAAGCCGATCCAGCGATCGGCACCGCCGCGCTGCCCTTGGCGACGCCAAATTCAAAGCGGATGCCGCTCGCCAGAGTTATCGGCAGAACAGCCAGTATATGAATGCGGAGCGCCGAGATAACCATCAGTCCCCGGAACAGGGATACCATGTCGTGGAGAGCATCGGGCGTAACCGGACGCGCACGATTCATTAGAAATCGTTGCTCTCGGACTGCGATATCTACAACATCGAATATTGTCACACGCCCTACGAGATCCGACTAAACGGCTGGAGTTATATAGCTGGATCGGCGGATCGTTCATCGCAGCGGCGAAGAGGCGTATCTCACGCGAAAGGAGAGCACTGTGCTCGTCATCCTCGCCACAAATTCGGGTTGCGGGCGGCCGAGCGACCGCCCCCTGATCACCTCCGCTGGGCGATTGCCTCGCCTTGCCGAATTGGTTGCCCCTCCGCGATGCCATCCGCCAACGTGAAACCGTCGGGCAGAAACATCACGATCGTCGAGCCATGTTCGAACCAGCCCATATCCGCGCCCTTGGGAATATCGGCCGATATCGAAACCGTACGATTGCCACCTGCCCGCAACAGCCCACCCCTATCGAGAAAGGTCAGCCGGATGCTGGCAACCAGGATCGCCGCGACCGCCACCAGCAGGATCGGCGCGCCGTCCGCGTTCAGCCGACAGCTTAGCACGGCGCGCTCATTGCGACAGAACAGCCGCTCGACACGCTTCAGCGCAATCGGATTCACGTTCCAGCAGTCGCCCGAAAGGTAACGGACGCGCTCTACCGTCAGATCGTGCGGCGCGTGAAAATGATGGTACATCGCCGCCGTTAAACGCAGAGTGACGTAGGTGCCGCCCATGACCGGCGCTGCATCGGAGGCGTCGCCGAGCAGTTCGGCCAGTGAATAGGGCATCCCCTTGATCTGGTGGATCTCGTCCGACGCAATGGTGCCGTGCGCCCCCACAATCGCATCGCAGGGAGACGCAAGCACGTCCGCCCGCACATCGATTGGACGCGCGCCGGGCTTCAACGCCCTCGTAAAGCAATCATGCAGGCTGCCGAACCGAGTTTCAGCGGCTTCCGACAGATCGAGATCGGAAAAGATCCGCCACCCGGCGATAGAGGCGCGGGCGACGATCGGTTGCTCAATCTTGCTGAACCAACCGACCAGCTTGGTTACGAGCCGGCGCGGCAGACGGTTGGTCAAAAGGAAATTCACATCCTCCTGCAAGAGGACGCGCATCAGAGCTTGGCGGACTGTCATCGTTTCGTCTGCTCGATTGTCATAATTGCGTGTCCCCCGCTGCGTAGGGCTGCGTCATGATACCCACACTCGCTCTCGTCGCTGGCGCCGCTGCGGCCGCTTTCGGTGCCGGCAAGGCTCGCCGCCGTCTCATTCTCTCCCGCGCCAAGCATCCATCGCTGGCGGGCCATGTCCGCTGGGGCAAAAGGATAGCGGGCCAGATCCCGGCAACGCGCTACGACGAGGCCGAGGCATTTCGCATCGACGGCGCGCCGGACGATATCGCCGCCGCACGCCGCGCCGGATTCGATCGGCTGGCGATGGTGTTCGCTGAGCGATTTCCGAAGAGTCGTGCGCTCACCGCCGAAACCAAGTTGGGCCTCTCCGATCTGCAATTCACCGGCAGCTATCGTGTGCCGTTCCAGTTCGCGCAGATGGTTTCGACCACCCTGGCGGCGGGCACCTTCTACGAACGCTCGGACGGCCCGATCCTGACCGATCTCGACGGCAATCGCCTGTGGGATCTGACCGGCTCCTATGGCGTGAATTTGCTTGGCAACGAGACCTATAAGAGCCTCATGCGCGATGCCGTGGAACAGGCGGAGCCGTTGGGCGCGGTGCTGGGCGGGTTGCATCCGTTGGTCGCCGACAATGTGCGGCGGCTGAAAGACCTGTCCGGCATGGACGAGGTGTCGTTCCACATGTCCGGTACCGAAGCCGTCATGCAGGCGGTGCGGCTGGCGCGTTACCATACGAAGCGCAGTCATCTCGTCCGCTTCGTCGGTGCCTATCACGGCTGGTGGGGCGAAGTGCAGCCCGGCATCGGCAATCCCGTGCCCGCGGACGGCACCTACACGCTGGCCGACATGTCCGAAAAGTCGCTCAAGGTTCTCGCGACGAAGAAGAATATTGCCTGCGTGCTGGTCAATCCGTTGCAGGCGCTGCATCCGAACAAGGGCGCTCCGTCCGATGGCACACTGGTGGCGGGGCGGCAGCTGCCGGTCGTGGACCACGACGCCTATGCGGCGTGGTTGAGGCAACTTGCCGACGTGTGTCGTGCGAACGGGATCGTGCTGATCCTGGATGATGTCTTCACCGGCTTCCGGCTCGCCCCCGGCGGCGCGGCCGAATATTTCGGGGTGACGCCCGACATGGTGACATATGGCAAGACACTGGGCGGCGGCTTTCCCATCGGCGTGTTGTGCGGAAAGGCGCAGCTGATGCGTCGCTTCCGCGAGGACCGGCCGCTGGACATCTGCTTTGCGCGGGGCACGTTCAACGCACATCCCTATGTGATGGCCGCAATGAACGGCTTCCTGCGCCTGCTGGATCAGCCCGCGACGCGCGCGCTGTACGAAGGGCTGGATGCGCGCTGGGACGCGCGCGCCGCCTCGCTGAATATGCGGCTGGAAGACGCCGGCGTGCCGGTGCGCATCGCCCATCTTTCGAGCATCTGGACGGTGCTTCACGATGCCCCCTCCCGCTACAATTGGATGCTTCAATATTATCTCCGCGCCGAAGGGCTGGCGCTCAGCTGGGTCGGCACCGGGCGGCTGATTTTCAGCCTGGATTATGACAATGCCGCCTTTGCCGAAATATCGGATCGGTTTGTGGCGGCAGCGGTGCGGATGAAAGCGGATGGCTGGTGGTGGCACCCGGAGGGGGCGACCGACAAGGCGATCGGGCGCGTGCTGCTGAAGGAAGCGATCGCGAAGCGGCTTGGCCGTCGCTGAGGCCCGTTCGAACTGAAAAGTACGAACGAGCCTCGGGTAACGATCCTCCGGCTTTACCGCCCGTAGCCGTGGTCCAACCGCTCGCCCTGCAACAGGCGCAGCGGCGCGCGACGGTAAAGCCGGAAATCGTTGAACGGATCGGTGACGATCTTGGTAGCCCAGACGAGTCCCGACATCACATCGCGGATGAAGAAGAGATGGATCGTGCGGAACAGCAGCCCGCCCGCACCGACCGCCAGCCAGAGATAACCGACCGAACGCAGCACATCCCGATAGCTTTGCGGCTCCGGCGTCAGGCCGAACAGGGTCGAGCTGACGAACAGGATCAGCGGGCTCAGCGCCCAGAGAGTCATCAGCACGACCTTGCGGAAAAGGTTGTAGCCGACCTTGATCTCTTCCTTGTGATCATGCGTCGCGTGATTCACATGATCATAGCCCTTGGGCTCGAAGAAGAAGTGCCCAGCCTGCCGGCTCGTCATCGCCACGCCCCAGGCGAGCAGACTTGCCAGTGCAGGATCGGTGAACAGCAGCACATAAGCGGCCAGGAACGTCGTCGCGCTGACGAAGTGCAAGCTCTGGTTGATCAGGCTATGGTGATAATAGCGGTGATCGTCCCAGCGCTGTTCGGCGAGTTGCGCCTTGAAACCCTGACGGTCTGCCTCATCGTCCGCATACATCTTGAGGGTCTTCACGCGGTCGCTCCCGGCAATTTACGATAACGGATCAGTTCGAAATGGCCGAGCGGCGGCAGCGGCGAACGCTCGACCAGCCGCACTGAAGGCGATGCCTTTTCCCAGGCCGCATAGCGCTCCCAAGAGAATTCGGTACGAAAGCCGAGCCTGCTGGTGATCGGCATCAGGAGTTTCTCAATGGAGGCGCGCGTACCTTCGTCGGCGCCGATACGCGTGGTGATGATCACCTCGCCGCCCGGCCGAACGACACGGGCCAGTTCGTCCAGAGCCTGTTCCGGATTTGGAACGGCGGTGATGACATATTGGGCGATGGCGACATCGAAGCTCTCGTCGGGGAAGCGCAGCGCCTCGGCGTCCATCACTTCGATCGCCTCGACATTGTCCAGCCGCTTGGCCCGGGCACGTGCCTTGTCGAGGATCTTATCGGATATATCGATCCCGAAAACCCGGCAGTTGCCTCCATACAGTGGCAGCGAGATACCGGTTCCCACGCCGACTTCCAGCACACGGCCGCCGATCCGCGCCGCCGCTTCGATCGAGCGCGCGCGCCCGGTGCGAAAGACAGGACCGAAGACGAGATCGTAGACTGGCGTCCAGCGGTCATATGCGGAAGCGACGCCATTGGTATTCATCGTAAGTGCCATTTCGGGCTCCCTGATCGAGATGCCTATATCGGTCAGACACAAGACAATGCGGCGAATATACAATGAAGGTTCGATGACTAACGCCAGAATAAAATCGGCCGATCATCGAACTGTCATGCAGACGAAATGAGACCATCACCCTCCCTGTCTAAGCCGACTGGCGAATTGCAAGGAGAAGAGGCGCGATGTCTCAGCCGAAAGCGAAGCGCGATCTGCGTCCCGCAATCCCCGTTCGCCCCGTTGCAAAGTTTCCCGTTGCGCAAATGCCGAGCTGGCTTGTCGCACCGGAGCATGAGCCGAAGGGACCGCACCGCCCGCGCCTCCGGTATCGCACGATCTGGATCTCAGACATCCATCTCGGCACACCGGGCTGCAATGCCGAATTGCTGATCGATTTCCTGAAGTCGGTCGAGTGCGAGACGCTGTATCTGGTCGGCGATATCGTGGATGCGTGGCAGCTCAAAAAGGGCTGGTACTGGCCGCCCCGCCACAACGACATCGTCCGCCGCATCCTCAAGATGGCGAAGCACGGCACGGATGTCGTCTATGTGCCCGGCAATCATGACGAGATCTTCCGCGACTACGTCGGCCTAGCTTTCGGCGACGTGACCATCGCGGATGAAGTAATTCATACGACGGCCGACGGGCGCCGCCTGTTGGTGCTGCATGGCGATCAGTTCGACGGCGTGGTGCTCTATGCCCGCTGGCTCGCCTTCCTCGGCGACAGTGCGTACACGATGCTGCTGAAGATGAATGCGGGCGTGAACTGGGTCCGCCGCAAACTGGGCCTGCCTTACTGGTCGCTGGCCGCGCACCTGAAGAAAAAGGTCAAGAACGCCGTCCAGTTCATCTGCCGGTTCGAGGAGGTGGTCGCCCATGCCGCCGCCGAGCGTGGAGTGGATGGCGTCGTCTGCGGGCATATTCATTCGGCCGAGATCCGCCAGTTCGGCGACGTCACATATTATAACGACGGTGATTGGGTCGAAAGCTGCACCGCGCTTGTCGAACATGCGGATGGTATGATCGAGGTGATCGACTGGGCCGAGAAGAAGCGGCTCGAGGCGATGGAGAAATTGTCCCAGGTCGCGATTGCGCCGCGCGGCGAACTGGTTCCCGCATGAAGATCGCGCTCGTCTCGGACGCCTGGTCGCCGCAGGTCAACGGCGTGGTACGGACATTGGAAACGACGGCCGCAACGCTCCGGGCACGCGGGCACCATATCGAACCGATCACCCCGGACGGCTTCCGCACAATCGCCTGCCCTACCTATCCTGAAATCCGGCTGGCTTTGGGCTGCGGCCGTGCCGTGGCGGATCGGCTGGAGCGCGCCGCCCCGGATGCGGTCCATATTGCAACCGAGGGCTCGCTTGGCTGGGCGGCGCGGAAATGGTGTCTCGCGAACAATCTTCCCTTCACCACCAGCTTCCACACGCGGTTCCCGGATTATGTAGCGATGCGGACCGGGCTCCCGGCATCGTGGTTCTGGCCGATACTGGAGCGCTTCCACCGCCCTGCCGAAGCGATCATGGTTGCGACCGAGACGCTCGCAAGCGAACTGGCGGCCCATGGGCTGACGCAGACGCGCCGCTGGTCCCGCGGCGTGGACCTCAGCCTTTTCCGGCCGGGCCGCGCGGCCCATCCGGCTTTGGCTTCCCTCCCCGGCCCGATCCAGCTCTATGCCGGCCGGGTCGCGTGCGAGAAGAATATCGAGGCGTTTCTCGCCTCGCGCGTCCCGGGCACGAAGGTGGTGGTCGGTGACGGCCCTGCCCGTGTCCCTTTGCAGCGGCGCTTTCCTGAGGCACGCTTCCTGGGCGCGCTGCACGGCGAAGCGCTGGCAGCCGTATATGCCGGCGCGGACGTGTTTGTCTTCCCCAGCCACACCGACACGTTTGGGCTGGTCATGATCGAGGCGCTGGCGTCGGGTGTACCCGTTGCCGCCTTCCCGGTGCCGGGCCCGCTCGACGTGATAGGGGGGCTGGGGCGTGGCCTCTCCGGCCGGGCAGGCGCGCAGATCGGCGCGCTCCGCCATGATCTGGATGCGGCGATCATCGCGGCGCTGGATGCGGATCGCATGGCGTGTGCGGTGGAAGGCCGTCGCTATTCTTGGGATGCGTGCACTGATCAATTCTTCACCTCGCTAGCGCCGTTAAGCCCGCCTCTCGCCCGCGCTGCCTGATCATAACCGCCTTTAAACGATCAGGAGAACAGTCTCCGACGGGTTCAAGGCGAGAGCATAACATCGTTACGATTAGGGCACGGCGCCCGCCCAACCGGATGGTGGCCGCGACCGTGTTTACGGCCTGAAAGGCAGCGTGGGAAAACCAAGCTTTTCGGTCAATGCTACATCGGCTGCGGCAACTTGCCTTCGCAATGCAGGCTTCGATCGCCGCCCGACCGTTCACCACCGCTTGTGCTCATCGGCAATTCGAGCAAACGTCAGATTCCGGGATCAACAGCGGGCTGGCTGAGCGACGATGTTAAAGGCTAAACCGCCTTTGAAACAAACGCGAGAATTAGCCTACCAGATCACACGAACCCAACCGACCGCAATTATGCGCTAACACAGGGTCGATTTTTTGCGCCACCGCTAACCAGTTGGCCAAGCGCGGCGGAATTTAGCGGCGATCGATGTTCTCGATCGTGACGTCTGTGCATATCAAGCCTAACTCATCGAATGAAGGCTGAACTGCTGCCTGCATCACGTGACGGACGTCCTTAGACCCAGTAGCCGAATAGGTGCTGGCGCCTAGAACCGAGGCGGCGGCGAGCGCTAGCGCAACTCTCAATTTTGACTCTACTATGTCCAGCGTCAATCTCGGCGGTGTCCCGCATGCGCGGAGAAGGGTGGCGGGATCGGCGATGCGGAAGCCGTATCTCCCGAACGCTCGTATATTCTTATTTTGACCTGCCTCGTCCTGTACCATGATCGGTTGCGCCGTTCCCCAGGTAAGCGACCGCCGATCACGCGTAACGACAAAGAACACCTCCGAGCGAAACGGTGAGCGAGTGCTGCGTGGCCACTCCATCAGCGTGGTTATGAATGGCACGTTGGAAGTCTCAAGCCTGTGGCGGCCGGGTGGGAAAGTCTCCAAGAGCCTGCCGTCTTCGTACAGGATGGCCGCCTGCCCATCCCGCACGATCAGCGTCGATCCGGCCATCAGATGTCGTCGAGGTGACACGTAGCGCGTCGCCAAGACTCCGGGTTCGTCGACCCAATCGATGATCTCCGTCATCTCGCGCCGAAGAAAGCCCAGAAGGCTCATATTGCGGGACCTGAGATGTGATGGCTCATGCGTCTTGCACTCCGGGCCAGGTAAACCGCAAGTAACGGTGAGAGCCTGTCACAATGCCCAGATCCCCGTCGGGAAAAGCGGCGATCTCATGAGGAACGTTGAGATCAACGCCGGCGTCGACCTTGAAGTCCGTCATGTCGATGCTGTCGATCTGGTTCCCCTTGATCCGAGTGACCTCCGACGACCAAGGATCACTGTGGTAAACCGTGCCGTCGGCGGTTGCTGCCAAGCTACCGAGATATTTCTGCGCAACTTCGATCTTGCGTAGGAATTTGCCGTCAGCGTTGAAAACATAGATCCCCTCGCGCGTGTCATATTCTTCCTCCTTGTGGAGCAGGAGGTACACGCTCCCCACGCCGTCGATAGCGAGACCTGCAATGCGCGGAAACTCCGCGATCGCTGGGTCCGGGCGGAGGACCGCGCCAACAAGCGGCCCAACGGCCCGGATAAGTTGTCCGTTGGGATCGAAATACGCGAGACGATCATCGGGGCTGCCATCAGCTTGATGGAAGCGGGAAAGCCCGTCTCGCGAATAGTAGATGGCGAAGCCTCCATCTGGCGTAGTGGCCGATCGTGTCCAACCGCCGCGTATGCTGTCGTCTGGTCCAGGCGCCGTGGCGATTATTCGACCGCTTACCGGATCACGACGCTCAAATCCGTCCGGCCCATCAAGGATCAAATCGCCCCCAGGGAGCGCGGCGATCAGGCGAGCATATTTGCCACCGTTTACCCAGCGCGCGACGAATCTGCCGTTGGCATCGTGCAGTTGCACCAAGGGGGACGAATTGAAGGAGAGCGCTGATCTTCCCTGGCCGTCGATTACGAGGTCCAACACATAATTTCGAAACTGGCCTGGACCTGCTCCCTCACCGCCGACGACCCACTTCGGTGTGATCTCAGCGCGCTTCCGGTCAGACTTCTCCGATCCTCCGGACACGATAAGGCTTGGAATCGCAGCAAGGCCACTGAGGCCGACAAAGGCGCCGCCGCCGATCAGTGCTGCACGCCGGCTGACCAATGGCTTTGCTTGCGCAGGCTCTGGAGCGCCACGGATTTCGACCGTCAGATGTGAACGATCAACCTCCTCCAGCAAGTAGGTTGTCCGACAGTGGGTGCAGCGTCCGTAGAGCCCTTCATCCTCTACATTATAGGTCTCGAGGCCTGCGCCGCACCGGCCACATTTCAGTTCTTGCATAGTTTGTGTCTACGTTCCTCGGCATGCGTCGAACGCCATTCTAACGATCAAGGATGTAGAAGGAAGCCAAGCCAGGTTAGTAGATTTGGCCTCATTTCACTTAGTCACGGGATGCGCCGTCGCAGTGGCGAGCAGCTCAAAATCAGCAGCCCTCGCCCCCGCTCGCCAAGCAAGTCTGCATCGGCTCATCAAGCGCCTACTCACCTGCGGAGCACCGTTCCTAGGTCTCGGCCGTCACCTGACATTAGTCAGGACGTTCGTTGATCCGGAGGTAGGTGATAAACCCAACCGATCCGAGCGCCCTAAGGCAGCCGCACGCGGCCGATCATGCGGGACCGCTACTCCGGTCGTCGAATGGCGCGCACGCTCTCCTGGCGGTTGTGTATGTCACGGAAGGGAGAAGTCTCTTCTTGGCGCGACATGTTGATGAGGCTGGCGAACCGAGCCCGCACGAAAATGCCGCGCCATCGGAGACCCTAAAGATCGAACTGTAAGCTGACTCGAAGCGACAGAGCCGCGCGGCCTTGCTGCTGTTCGGCGTTGAACTCGCTCCCAATCCGGAAGGCGGCATTGCCGCCGGTCGCCCGAACTTTACCGGTCCAACCGCTGGTCCGATCGTCCGGGACCAGCACAAACGTCTGGCCACCCGCAAACTTCGCGGTGGTCGATCCAATAGATCCCCCGACAAGCTGGCGCCGCCCACCTTCCACCTCGAAGCGGAGCCAGCCGCTGTCTTGATCGTATCCGCCGAAATCCAGCCCGGCAGCCAGGCTACCCGTTACGGCCAATTCGTCGCTGGTGCGTGAGCTGATGATCAAGTCGAATGCCTGCCCTCCCCCGGTCTCGGCGTGGCCATCTTCCTTCAGTCGATAATAATCGATCGTCGCAACGGGGCGGAGGATAAAGGCGCCGGAGCCGATCTCGTACGAGACCCCGCCGGCAGCGGAAACCAGATCGCCGTCCCAATTGCTCTTCGCGCGGCGCGTTACAGCCTCGCTCCCCGTATTCCCGGAAAATGCTCGTGCGCTGCTGAAATCGATCCTTCCGACCGAAGC
>Ga0247734_1001076_pt1 | contig 21632 bp, 15 predicted proteins | sample UWRJL103311B2_FD_180933 | JGI IMG/M metagenome (GOLD analysis project Ga0247734, IMG submission 180933) | Plant litter microbial communities from Arlington Agricultural Research Station in Wisconsin, United States - UWRJ-L103-311B-2 | ecosystem: Environmental > Terrestrial > Plant litter >... | reverse complement strand
AATGCATTCAGAGTTGAGAGAGAGAGAGAGAAAAAGGCACGTTGGGGGTGTTGTTTGGTCGTAAGACCTACCATCTCCACATCTCAAACGAATGCCTTCGCTACGTGGACATTAGACAACAAGTAAAAGCCACATCTCCTTCTACTTTCGTAGTACAGTACTACTGTATAGTATGGCATAATCAGGTCCACAATTAGATATATTTATACTCTCCCACATAATCCGGCCAAACACTAAAGTGCGAAGTAGTCGGTGGACTGATTTGGCGCCCATCATTTATTTCCCCCTCCTCGGTTCTAGATCTCGCTCGCCATGTAGCTCCGTACATTACAATAGTACTCTCTGCGGTAGAGTAGAGTAGAGTAGAGTAGAGTAGAGTAGAGCAGAGTACAGTACAGTACAGTACAATAACGCGTTGATCCAAACTTAATCGACAGTCCCCGCAAGTAAGCAAGCAGCAAGCCAGGCCAGGCCAAGTATCCTCTCCTCTCCTCTTCTCAAAGACCCTGAAAGCTTGATTCTTTGATGATCGTGGACGGAGGACTTGCGTACCGGTTGCATTTGCATTTGCATTTGCAATAGATCAAAGCATCCCATCCCCAAAACAAGTCCAGGGCAGTGCGATTCAAGGAACAAATGCGTTTCCTGTGTTGCAATGCAACACAGGCTTCATCATCATCATCATCATCAGCAATTAATCATATCATGGAACAACAGGTGAAGGGGCCTGGTTATAACTGTAACCGTAACTGTAACTGTACGTGAACATGGTCCCATCGTCGTGGTGGTAGTGGGGGATGATGCAATGACGTAGTTAGCCCCTCCATGCTGTTGATGGTTGAATTGGTGATGATGCACCACTGCAGTAACCATCAGCCACCCCACCAAAAACACTCCGCAAAACACGCAACCAGACCAAGGCAAACCAAGCAAAGCTCAAAGGAACATCATGCACCTCCCAAACCAGCTGAGGTCCGGCATCCAGGCTCCCCAAGCTCCATCAATCTCAATCAATCCCCATCAATCAATCGCCCGCCATTGGTGTGGAAGCTTGTTTAGTGGCTTTGGAGAGAGGGGACTGAACCCGTTCCCGTTGGCTGTGGTGGTGTGTGGTACGGCGTAGTCGTAGTAGCAGGAGTAGTACACATGGAGTTAATGAGAGGAGAGGAAAGTTGATTGAGCAAAGCAGGCAAGCAAGCAAGAAAGCAAGAAAGTAAGCTAGCCAGCTACAGTATTGATTGTGACTTGAGCTATTTAAGAAGACCCCTCTCGGCCGCCCTTCCTCGATCTTCCTTCTTCCTTTCTTCATACCATCATCATCATCCATCAACTTCCTTCCCTACACTCACAACACACTTCGTTCCAATCAATCTACCTCAATAACAATGGATTTCATCAAGAAAGCCGGAGAGTCTCTCAAGGGAAGCAGCAGCGGACAGCCAGCTGCCGGTAATAACGGTGCCGCTCCTCAACAAGGTGGTGCTCCCGCCGGCCAAACCCAGGACTATGGTGATAAGGGTACGTTCTTTCATCTATCTCATCTACCTCTCTCTACCTCTACCTACATCTCTCCAGCTCTCCACATCTCTCTCTCCATATCTCTTCACCTCACTGCATACCTCACCCATGCATTCCACATCCAAACCCCACGGTACAGCTAGCTAACCCTCTCCACAGCATTCGACTTCGCATCCAAGAAGTCCGGCCATGATTTCGCCCCAGGAACCGACGAGAAGATCACCGACGGTGCTCGTGGCTTGTACGAGAAGGCTACTGGGTACGTGCCTTTCCCTCTTTCCCCAATCTACCTTGTATAAATAAAGTGTACACCAGCTAACAACCAAATACAGAAGCAAGATCGACTCCAAGTACTCCAACTAGAGAATCTCCTTTTTCACCTCCTCAAACACGAGACGTGTAGGAATTATGATATATATTTTCTCGGGGATTTCTTTTGCTAGAACTTGCAAACTTTCAAACTTTATGATAAATGGGATGGGCGGGTACCGGTCTCTGGATGGACGGCGATGGAACGGCGTGTTTGGTACAGGAGGGGGAATACTGAAATAAACAAACAAATAAATACATATAAAAAAAACTTCATTATTTAATCTCCCAACTCAATTGCGCTTGGGTTTTGATGCCTTGTATGTTGTGACGACGTGTGTACTTACGAACGAGGGAGACTATCTCTCATCATCGGTTTGATGATATCCCGTCATCATCACTTCGTCCCCCAAAGCTAATTAATCTGAGTGTCATATACACTTTTATTGAAACTCTCAACTTTGGAAATACCATATCGTAGAAGGGTGGAAGGGGGAGAAGTAGTAAAACATACCCTCTTGGTCAAATTCACAATTCCTATCGGTGATAAATAAACCTCAAAACACAAGGGATATGTACCTCGATTATTCAAATAGATACATGAGGTATTTCATTCCATGTATGTACTCAATCCTGCTATCGCTAAACCGTAGGCGATAAACAATGCCAATTCCCATAATTCATCCCGCTCCGCGTCCTTGCTAGCTACATTAATACATAGCAAATCCCATTCCCCATCCTATCCGTATACCTTAGAACTCCATATATGCTCCTGATCCGATAATGTATGCACTGTTTCGCAATCAAAGTCCCCCCTTATTTCACACATCCTTCTTCCAATGCCCGCATCTTGTTTTTCTTTTCTTTTTCTTTTTTCTTTTGCGTGGTTGTATGATGCAAGCTCATCAGCCTCGATAGACCTGATATGCCATGACCATCATCCAGAGCAAGAAGATGCAGCCCACGAGTTGGAATGCCCACGCTGCTGTCCAACATTGACCTATATATATATATCATGCGTTAGCCACCCGTCGACACAATCATCCGTAAAAATTCCGGACGCGAGACAAAGGTAAATGAGAATAGGGATTACTAACAAATACTTCTCTGCTGCAACCAAGCCAAGGTTTCTATCGATGCACCTTTCGCCTGGTTACTCATAACATAGATATTACAATTGCCATTGACGCTCCCGCTAGGACCCCATAATTGCACGCTGATAACTATCAAACCAACCATCCAGAGCACGAAGCAGATGAAACTGCCCATGATAACGATACCAGGGAGTAGTTGCCGTTGGTTGATGAGCCAGAGCATGACGAGGATGAAGGCGAGGGTGAGAGATGCCGTTGCGACCCAATATGGGAAATACCTATTCCCAAAGCACAATTAGCACATTCTCTTTAATACAATATTGGTATAAAAGGTAAGAGAGATGGGTTCCCTATTCCCTCCCAATAGCCAAAAAAGCGCAAACAATAAACCAATAAAACAATTGAAAGAGGCAGACATACCAAGGGGTTCCTAGTAGCAATTGCGTTTGTATCGTCATGAAATTCGCAAAGATTCCCAATATCGTCGCACTGCCCACGATCATAATCAACAGCCAGAAATTCAGCTGGACGGCTGGCCAATGGTATTTTGTTTTCGACCGCCTGATGATCACCTCTTCGCTCACTGTTGTTGCTGTGGATGCCATGACGGGCGACTGGTTCTGCGTCGCAGAAACCGAGAGGCAGGGCGGCTTTTTCTAATCGTTGATGAAGTGACGTTTGCGCGTGGCGCGCTTTGTGCTGAAGGGTTGACTTCAATGTTCAGTGTCGTGAAGGTTGTTGTTGCTTGAACGTGGTTGAATGTTGTTGTGGCCGCGCACGTCGTAAATATCTTGGTTTTGACGTACAAATCCGGTCTTCCCTCTCTGTCTTCTCTTATAACCAAACACAATCAGAATGTATGTAGTAGGTAGGTATGTATAGCCTCGTTCTAGCCCAAAGATCAAGTTCGTGGCAGACGTTCGCCCCACCTGCCAACTGTATCCAATCGCTCCTCCTCTTTTCTTCCTCGAATTGTATTTCCTTGTTTCCACTTCTGCACTGGTAATTCGTCCCAACCTCGGCGGATGCGCTTCCAAAACGGACACACTGCGTCAATATTCTTGCGACAAAGTTGATGATGAGAAAGGGTGTGGAGTGGAAATTTTGCGCTTAAAGTAAATAATTTAAATATGACTAGAGGTGACAAAAGAGCGACTCGAATTTCAATAATCGCGACAATACAAGAACAGAATGTAAGAGTAACGAACGATGGTGGAGTGATGGCTTTGGTGGGGAAAGTTGATCGAGTCCCCCAGGTGGGTGCTGCGGAGATGACGCAGGCCCGGTAAAGGCAAGCTTTTTGGGGGGGGCTGGTAAATCACATTTGACATCGTAACCACCTCCAAAAAAGAGGTGGCAGGGCTTCACCGCTACGCTTTTTAGGCTTCAAAAACAGCGACATTGGGTATTTCTGCCGGCTCTTGGACGAAATAGTATGATGATAGCATCCAATCTAATATAGATATGTCAGGGTTTGGGTATAAATGACAGCGCAGAGTGCCGGTATCTTGTTGACTTGCTTGGCAGAATACAGTGCGTTCTCCGAAAATACGACACCTACTCCACCTTAAACAACTGCAAAAGGAAGCTGTCAAGGAGAGAGAATCACATCTTTAAAATGTTGCGCATTCCTGTGTAGAAACAAAGGAAAGCGTAGAGAGGACAAGCAACTTTAGGAGGCCTAAAGCTTCGCTTGACTGACTGAAAGGTTTTGTTGTAATGATTTAAATTACTTAGAATTAAGCACCCAAATTTGGAGCTGTCATACCATCGATTTGACTAGGTTTGGTTGCACGACATGTTTATCAGTCTAGTAGTAGTAATTACCTGTGTCCGAATTGCTTATGTTACTTGATAATCCGTTCTGGAATTATCGGGGAATCGTAGCACTGTTAACTAATCCCAAAAGATGCCAGCGAGATCCATATCCACACGAAACCTCCCTATGCCTTAACAATTTGCCTAAAGCAAAGACTCCCCAAGTGCACAACGAACCAAAGAGCAACCTGCCCGTACAGTCTCATGGGCTCCAATATCATTGACTCCGGGCTCGAGAGTCGGGTTGACCTCGACCAAGTCCATCGCTACAAGAGAGCCGGTCTCATGGACACACTCCGCGATATAGTCACCTTCTCTGAGCGTCAAGCCACCACGAACTGGTGTTCCTGTGCTTGGTGCCCATAAAGGATCAAGCGCATCGACATCGAATGAAAGGTGGATAGGTGTGTCATTTCCAATATGACCTAAGGCCATCTCCATGACTCTTCCGATTCCATGACTGCTTCGTCAGCTGGTATTCTTCAGTTTCATGAACAAATTACTCACCGATCAATATCGTGCATGCTGAAGGCGCGGATGCCATGATCTCGCAAGATTTGCTTCTCTCCCCTATCAACATCACGAAGTCCGATATACACCAGCTTCTTGACACTAATCATCATTTCTTCCTTCAGCCATCCAAACACATCCTCTCTCTTCTCCTTTGCAAGACCAGTGAGGAATGCAACGGGCATGCCGTGGATGTTCCCACTGTCGCTGGTTTCAGGAGTGTTGATATCCGCATGTGCATCTACCCAGATGACTGCCATCTCTCGCCCAAGTCTCTCTCTAATTGCTTTGGCAGTCCCGCTGACCGTGCCAATGGCAATTGAGTGATCACCCCCAAGAGTCAAAACACATCGTCCTTCTTTGGCATGTGCATATACCTGCTCAGATAGCTTCTGCGTGACAGCCGAAACCGCGAGCGGGTTCTTCATGCCACGCACATCAGGATCAGCTTCGGGCATGAGCTCCTTGTACGAGTGGACCGTATCATCGTGATGCAATTTATAGCCCAGCTCGGTGTGCAATTGGGTAAGGAGACCGTTCGCGATCAGTGCAGAAGGCGCAGCATCAACTCCTGGTTTGCACTTGGACATGTTAGATTGGTAGGGATATGCGGAGGGGATAACATCTTTACCTGTCCACCAGAGAAACCAACAGCTACGACCCCGAGCTCGTCGGGCTTTGTGAGGAATTTTGGCTTAATCATTGAGGTGGTGGTCATCGTGTTAGCGGTTGGGAAGACTGAGGCTCTTGATGTTGAGTTTTCGGCTTTGTGGTGTTTCGCGATGGTGGAATGGCGGGGTTGACGGCGGGGTGAATATTTTCGAGAAGTTGGGAAGTTTGGGAATGTGGGAAAGAGGAAAAGGAAGAGCAGAAGATGGCGGACGAAGGAAATGAAAACTGGGAGGGGTGGCTCCTTCCTAGTTGCGGTGAGTTTTTAGTTTTTAGCTTTTAGTCGTCGATATTCCCTTAAAAGCATTTGGACGCGATATCACTGAAGTCTCGCGTCGAAATGCGCTTAGGGGAACTTTTCTTCGTAATAGAAATGCGATATCAGCGGAGGCGTTCTGCTGGTGCCGCGAGAATTCCGATAAGGATGCAACATTGTGGATGGAGTGCATGAAGAAGGAGGTAACGGAAGGGCGCATGAGAATTGTAACCATTTGGTTATACAGGAGGGAGAAGAGGTGGTGTTGTGGTGTTGAGCACGCGCATTTGAAGAATAGGTAGTGGCACGGGAAAATGAAGAATAATGGATGGGTAGATTGACCGGATACATGCTTGTGCACACCGGATAGAAAGGCTTAGGGTAAGAAATTATATATATTTTGGATGAAGCGACAGGAAACCGACTCTCTGGGATATCAGAATAAGATCTTTGAAGGAGAGGGCGCCGGTGTGAAGTGAAATGATGTTGGATGTTGAACAAAGACCGCGAAATGGCACAACAACATCAACCTCCTCCGCCATCGTGCTGAGAGTAACGTGACCGACTATTCGCCATTCACCCCATTCACCCCCATTCTCCCATTTTTACTTATTGATGTTCCCAAATGGCAAATGAATGCGACACGCCAAATCCCAATAGGAGGAGGTGGGGGGCTTTTGTGCTTCGTTATCCCAGTGTCGATCGTCAGATGTACTTCGTAGCTTACGTTGCTCCTTTGAGTAGTGTAGTAGTGTAGTAGTAGGTACCGCCACCCGTGCGTGATAAATACTCCGTTGGTACGGTACAGTACGGTTTTGTTAATCTTACGGTTTGGTCAGCCATGCATCAGAAAGGTAATATAAGTAATGGTACTGACTGGAAGGTAACGTAAGAAAAAAAGGAGGTGGTAAGGTAAGGTTATGAGGAAGCAGGATGTTCATAATGATAATAGATAGGTATTATGTTGCACCCTCGTTGGTGGAGAGAGAGATATATATATATGTACAGTACCATACGTACAGCCAACACACATGAATTCAGTTGATAGTTACAGTAGTTAGTTACATATATGAATCTTCTTTTTCTTGTTGTTCTTGTTGTCGTTGTTATTGTTGGTTTCGTGATTATTGCTAATCTCAATCAGAGGAGATGATGATTGATTCCCACCGTCCACTGTGAGAATCCTTCCAAGTCCCGATCCTTGGATACTCAACTCAACTCAGTTAGTTTGTTCACGAATCTGTGAAATGCAACCCTGGCAAGGAGGAAACAGACGTATCATACTCTTAAGCAACTTAGCACCTTGGTAGTTGGAAATACAAGGAGAAAAAGCAAGTAGCCGCGGTGATTGGTAGATAGTGTCGTACGTAGCGCAGGCCTGGGCTGGAAGCAAGAGCTGGGCTGCACGGCTAGACGGCTACAATGGAAGCGCTCAAGCTTGTACTGTGCTTGGAAGAGAAGAAATAGAGAAGAGAGGAAGAAAGCCACACGTCTTTGTTGCTTCTATGTATGTATATATGTATGTGTGTACGCGTATCTGCTTGGTTCATGTACAGCAGTATCTGTAAACCTTATATAAATGTGAGCGCCAAGACGAGGCTCATCTAGTTACTGAGCCGTCGGTAGACCATCTATCTGTCCATCATCCATCCCATCTATTACCAAACCTAACTGACGATACCCCACCACCACTTTCCTTAACCTTTCGTCTCAAATTTGATCTGATCTTATTGTAGCAGTATGGGCCAACCAACAGCTCCCCTTGCCCGCTATGTTTAGTACTGTATTCACCCCTGTTGTGCCAAGATAGTTGGAGAAACAGGGGGGGAGGATGGGTGGGCTGGTGGGTCAACGGAACGGCATACCAATCCAACTCTGCACTTTATTACCGGACGTACTCTTCTTGTACTGCATTTCTTAGCTACGCTACCTTCTTGATCCCCTTGATCCTCAAGTATTAATAAATTACAAGTCGTCGTCCCTTCTTTCCTTTCTGTCGTCCACACCCTTCACTTTTCGTCGAGCTGGCACGACGCACCACCACAGAAGCACAGGAGAACACGTCCAAGGTGCTTTGAGAACCGGAGCAGACTATGATTTACCTGCCCTAATAATTGCCATCATTCCTTAGGTTCACCAGCAAGCAAGCGCCTTCATTCCACGATACCCCATCAAATTTACGAACCAACGTCCTCAGCTTCATCTTATCCTGTCCCAGCGAGATAGATCTGCTCTTATGAAATTGACCTCTCCTATAACCATGGCCTATACTGGCCCTCGAAGACGTTCTGGTGGCTTGGCCCGGTACACTCTGTTCGCCATCATCATCCTCACTATCATCTACTATTATCGATCCGGAGATACTGCAGCTGTCCCACGCCCATACGGTGTCACACCCAATCGTCCTCTTACACAGTCTGGCGTCGCAGATACACCAAAGCCTCCACCTGTGAAGCTGGAGAATCCACAGAAGATAGCAGAGAGCACCCCGGAAGTTCCAACTACAAGTCCTGCAGGACCTGCCCACCCCATCGACACTTTGATTAAAGGGGCGGAAAAGACATACCAGGATTTGTTAAAAAAAGAGAGTCATGACATCAAAGCTGCTGCAGAAGAGTACCGGAAGCGAAGAGGGAGACATCCACCACCAGGATTCGATCAGTGGTTCAAATTCGCGCAGGACCACAATGCTGTGATGGTGGAGGATTTTTTTGATCAGATTTATCACGATCTGGGGCCATTTTGGGGACTACCTGCGAACGTAATGCGGAAAGAGGCTGCGGATTACGAAATGACCATTACTGTACGGGACCGAAATGCATCCACAAGCAGTACATGGTTTTGGACGGCAATCTGGTTAAACATGACACAAACAATCGAGCACCTGTTGCCTGATATGGACATTCCCCTGAATGCCATGGATGAACCAAGAATATTGGCCCCATGGGAAGAGGTCAATGCATTAATGAACAGGGAGAGAGAGACACGCAACATGCCGCCTCCCGGTGAAGTGATTCAAGAGTTCTCGAAGCTCCCTCCACAAGCTGATGTCGATCCTGATATCAAAGTACGGGAAAAGGAGTGGGAGGAAGAGAGTATGTCTTCTGTCTATGAGGGAATCCATGTGTAGTGCTAACATTTTGTAGGACCCTTTTGGAATCTCGCAATACGAGGGTGTCCACCTGATAGCTTAGCTCGACAATCAGCGCGGATGAGCGATTTTTCGGGTATACCAGCTTTGTCAACTCTTCACGCAGCACCACATTTACATCAAGGATACGTCTCAAATTTCTCTCTCTCCAATGACTACTGTCATCAGCCTGATCTCCAAGCTCTCCATGGTATGATGATTGATCCTCTTTCGGTATCATCCACCCATGTCATGACCCCGATGTTTGGAGGTTCGAAGCTTCCCACAAACAATGAGATTTTACTCCCTCCCCCAATGTACTGGAGCGACGAGGAAAGGTTCACTGGCGGGGATGATCATGGTGATGAGTGGGCAAGTAAAAAGGATAAAGTAATTTGGAGAGGAGTCGCAACTGGTGGACGGAATAAAGAGTCGAATTGGCGAGGATTTCAACGCCACCGTTTCGTAGCAATGACCAATGCAACTCAAGTCTCTGGCGCCGAATCTTGGAAACTGATTCCTCAAAATTTTGCAATTCCACCGACCCAGTACAACTTAGCGGCTCAACAGGAGAATCAACTAGGGGCTTGGATGGAAAATTGGTCAGATACTGGATTTGTTGACCTGAATTGCGAACCTCAGCAGCCCAACGGAACATGCAACTACACATCCTCATACTTCGACATCATTCCTGGTGTGAAGATGGCAGCTCAGTTCAACGCCAAATACCTCCCTGACATCGATGGAAACTCTTTCTCGGGTCGTTATCGTGGATTTCTGATGTCAACATCTCTCCCAATCAAAGCCACTATTTTCAAAGAGTGGCACGATAGCCGGCTGATTCCGTGGAAACATTTCGTACCAATGGACAACCGGTTTTTGGATTTCTGGGGAATCATGCAGTACTTCATCGGATACGAGGGCAAGAATACTAAGATCGCAGGCCACGATAAAGAAGCAGAGAAGATCGCATTAGAAGGCCAGGAATGGGCGAACCGGGTCTTAAGGAAGGAAGATATGCAAATCTACACACTGAGGTTGTTGTTAGAATATGCTCGTTTAAGTGATGACCGGCGGGAAAAAATGGGATGGGTACAAGATCTAATATGAGCAGTGTAACAGTATGGTTTCTTTTGTAGTTTCGGACAGCTGAGCATGGAAGTAACAAGCATGGGACCGTCGTGGGGATTAGCAAATCGCGGCGTCTGGGAAAATAACATGACTAACAATACCCATATTGATCGAGCACGGAAGGGGGCGTTCAGGCAACATTTGAATGGCACATGTACATAAGTCGCACCACGGTTATTCTGGAACCCCTATAGCAGCATGAAATACGAAATTTCTCTAAAAGAGAACTTCTACAATATTGAACAATGTTTGCTGGCTAGTTCTCGATGTTCGTCAATTTTGATTATCGCTTAGAAAAGGGGCTTGGTTCTAATGATTGTGATGGCTTGAGGCACTACCATCACACTCTTCTCTCTAGCCATTGTCCCGTTTTACTTTCTTGGTACGACGGATATCAAAACAAATGCCTTGCAAGATATTGTCAGGTGAAAGTTAGAAGCAATGAAAATAGCTTCAGGCGATCATCACTAGAGAGTGTCTTTAGAAGGTGTCAGGAATAGATGGAACTTTTATTGAATGCTAATAATAGCTATCCCCAAAACGCCGGTTTCCCCCTCCATCCCCCATTGAAATGAAATATGAACCACCACACACACAGTTGTAGGAAATTCCCAAAATACAAGAAGGATAACCAAATTCGCCTAGCCTACACAATTCTCCCTTGATATGTTTTGCTTTTCCCCCTCTGTTTTTCGCTTTGGTGGGGATGTATCAAGGTGGCCGACAATGAAAACGAGCAGCCCGGATACTTCATATTTGCATCGCAGGTCTGCAAATATCCTAAGATATCTATGTATCTATAGGCCAAATACAAAAGATTGTAACAAAAAAAACCCCATAACTCCAAACCGACCTTCAAAAAAGAAAAAGTGGAAATCTCACAAAGTACGCTCAATCTTGGGTATCTATCAGGTTCTGACCGTCAGTTCTTCACTCCTTAATGTGGTGTGTTTGTTCAAGCTTTCACTTATGCGTACCTTCAATCCAATTATCCAACAACAGCTTTGGAATGCTTCCTTCCATCTTTCTTGTCGGAAAAAATAGACTTGGGGCCATCGAAGTATCTTGCTAAGCAGGCTTTGAACTGGCCGCGGCAGGAGGCACGGCACTCTCTCTCGCTCTGTCCAATGTGCTCGTGGGCGAGCCTGAACTCCCCACAGGCGTAGGCACAGTGGTTTGCAATATCGGTGCACCAGCTGCTTTCTTTGTATCTGAGCCATGGGTTGCCAGGACTGAGTGTCGAGGCCTCGGCCTCGTCGACAGATCGACTCTCGAGCTGCGGCGCTTCTGGAGGAGAGTTCTCAACAGTAGTCTCGGCCGCGGTGGACTTTTCTTTGAGGCACTTCTTTTCTTCCTGGGCACAATTGCCTTTGCAAAACTTCTCGTTAATTTCATAGTTGGTGCCGACACGGGGGGTATATCCACATTTTATGTCGCAAATCACTTTGTCCAATATACACGATACAGGGGGGTTGTTGTCCGGTAAAGAACCGGACGAAGTGAATTCCATACTTTCGGCATCACGAGCCTCGATCCTATCAGAATTCGTCGGAGGGAATTCGTCTCGCAAACATCTCTGGTGATCAACTTGGCATTCTTTGTTGCAAGCCTGTTCTGTCGGACTGTTGTTGGAAGTATTGCCATGGTGAACCTCGGAGACTTTGCTGCATTTATGGAGGCACTTCTTTCGGATCTGTGTGCACCACGCATGGTCCCAGGATGGGTGTGATGGAAGATTAGAGGGAGTAGGCTCTAGTTCCCGAGATACCAAATCCTTCTTCTCAAGAGCATCAGTTTCGACATCCCAACCATTGCCTTTATCGTTCTCCTCGGAAGCACCTCGAGCGAAATCGATTCTATGCATGCAAAACTTCGCTTGCCACAAGCACTTTAGCTTACAATCAGAGTCATTTGATTCACAGTTGGAGGCGCAAATCTTTCCTCGCTGTATGCAGCCCGAGTCAGCGCGCTCTAATTCAGCGGTGCGTGAGACACTCTCCGACTCTTGAGCATCACCTTCTTCAGCCGTTGGGATCATTTCGAATTCTTCTCTAGCTTGCTCGATGATCTGCTCCCTCTTGATCAAATGTTGGTCTCCTTGCGTCATTGAATTTGCCTGCAAAAACTGATGGCAATTCTTCTTGATGCAGCTTTGGTAGTGTGCGTTCCTGTTGCAGTTTTGTTTGTACCAAGGGCATGCGTAGCATTCGATCATGCACATATCCACATCGCCGCCGAGTTTGATGATGTCGTCTGTGTCATCCCCGAATATCTCTTTCAAACTAGCAGATGCAAGCATATCACGCCTCTCGACGGCGAAGATTCCTTCATAGTTGGTTGGGGGACGTTGACCCAATTTGTCTTTGGGGCACTTATCTCGGTAGAACCATTTACACTCACTTTGGCACAGTCTGTATTCTCCATGTGTCTTTTTTGGTCCCACGTCGCATCTAACTCTCATACAAATCTGTCGTATTGTAGTGCAGTTGATTGGAGGTGGGGGGTTGCCGAGCCACACTGGACTGGCGAAACTGCCAATATGTTTTTCCTCGATGTTGGCCTCGATGCTCATACCGTCTTCTCCGCCGTTCCCTGTGGATTTATGCGATGAGCGATCTTTCTCGCATTTAGTGTACAAGGTTTGGCAATCCTTCCAACAAGTCTGGAAGGTATTCTCTGTTTCGAAAGGCACTGAGGCGTTACAGAACGCTTCACATACCTCTCTCATAGTAAGACAATTCTTTGGCAGCGCTTCCTCGATTGAAGCCTTAGCCAACAGACTCTCTTCATCGGCAATTTCAAGGGGAAGATCGGTTTGAGCCTCTTCCAAAATTTTGGCCACACTCCTCTTGACCTTACTGTGGTCAGTTTTCCCATTCTGTGTGTCCAAGCACCTCTTGTAGTCGTCTTTGCAGTACCATCTACAACCCTGGATCTCCATGTCGGTACCGCCTTCACATTCATGGATGCAGTAGTCTTCCTCTGCCCAGCAATCTTCCCTTAATATGCTTGAGCTCTCCTGTACGGTTGATAACTCATCTCTGGCTCTGATCGAACCCTTGCTAGATCGTCTGTTACTCTGTTGACATCTTTGGTAGGATTGGTGACTCCGTGCTTCACATTGCCAATTGGCAGCTTCTTGTGCCCCGTGTTTCGCAGCCTCTCTCGCATAGTCCGACCCATCCTTTGCCTTAGGTGGGAGTGGAGAGGAAGCGACCTTCCGAGCGACACATTGAGAGATGTATGATCCTTTCTCTGCATCACAATTTCGACCACCCTGAGGTGCTGAGTCTACAAATCTTTTCTCATTCCGGCTAATGGGAGGAGGAGGTGGTAGTCTGTTAACGTCCTCGCATAACATGCGACCTATCACACAGCGGGATTCACATTTCCCATTCACGTCTTGGGCATTACCAGGGCAACTCTGCAAGCAGGCTTCCATTGTTTGGCTGCAACTCTGATAGGGTGGTGGAGGCATATCTAGAGACGCGGCATGGACTTTATCAACGGTTTCCGGACCATCATTGACAACCGACGAATCCTTATTCTTAAGAACACATGTCATGTAGATGTAGTTGCAGCTCTGATAGCAGTCAAGGAACCAGTGGGTGCACGTGGTAATGCAAGTCTCCTTCTCGATGCTACAGTACCCATCTCCGGAAGCAGCATCTGCGGGACTAGGGATGGATGCCGCATGCGTATGGATGACAGCTCTCGGAACTGTTGTTGAGCCCAGGCTAGGAATATCAGTTAGGTCAGCGTGATCTTCGTCGCCACCCAAGCATTTCTCGTAAACAGCACTACATTGCTCGTGACACGCCAAACCAAAGTAGTAGCAATATAAAGAACAAGTCGCTTGCATACGAGTGCAGTGTTCCCTTTTTGTTATCCTGTCGGTATGAGCGACACTGCGTGCAACAATGGCATGGCCCCCGCGCTCCTGGTTCTCGGTATCGTCCTGGTAGGAGTCCTCAATGCGTTCAAGAGTTTCTGTTTCTCGAATGTAGGTACTCTCGGTCACGCGAGGACTGGGCGCCTCAGTCGGGCGGATGCGAGGTCTCCTGATGCCTACACAAGACTCGTACTCCCTGGTGCAGTTCTTTTCGCAGCCGAAAATGAAATAATTGCATTTCATGTTGCAGGTCTCCCGAACTTTCCTGCACATTTTATCGAGGGCTGCGAAATCTATGGACTTGGTGCTAGTTGCCGGCTCCAAGGCAGAGGTATCCAAGTTGGTATCGGAATCACGTTTCTCAAGCATATCGTCCCCGTCCTTGTCGTGCTTGTGATGTTCCTTGTGCAGACAACCCCAATACTGTCTGTCGCAGCGGTTTGAGCAAAAGATATTGAGATGTTTGAAAACCGGAAAGACAATTGCCGTGTGCTTGGAACATTTCTGGGCGCATTTGACCCGCTGGAACTCGCAGTGGGTATCCCCTGCAGCGACGTTGGTTGCAGACTCCATAGAAGTAGCTATGATTCTAGTGCCATTGACCTTATTCGCGGAATCGTCACTGTGTTTCTTACAGTCCTGAAGATTGCATAGACAGACCACCTCACAAAAGAGATGACTATTAGGACTTTTGCATTTCTTGAGACAACTGGCATTTGTTCTCCTACACAGATCTATTTTCGTGGAGTTTGCGGACAGTGTGTTGGCATCAGGTTGCAGGGCAGATCTCTGGACTTTGGTAGTGGCGACGTTAGGTGGGTGGCTCTCCTCCCATTGCTTTCTTCTCTCGTCCATCTCATTCTTCCATTGCTGCCTTCTTCGTCTCTCTTCCTTCGCCTTTTGCTTTTTTCTAAGTTCCTTTCTATCAATGCTCTTTCTCCATTCGAGACAAATGTCCCATTCTTCTTTGCAACCGTCATAGCATTCCGGCAGAGTTCCGATTCCAGTGAAACCCCCAGAACAGCACATCCATCTGCACCACTGTTTTGCAATATTGCACTTGGAATCTCCAGCAGGCTGCAACGATATACTCTCTGAGCGAGAGATGAGAGGTTTAGTGCAGTTATGGCCACCGCAATCTACAATGATAGATGCATTGCTAGTTGAGTTGGTGGCCGGGTTGATAGACACGACAGTTGAGTTGATGGGTACGATGGTGCTATTGATAGATACCGCAGATGCATCGACGGATTCGGTATATGTGGGGGCACAATAAACGGAGGTGCCGATTAAAGATGCTGCAACGATGCCTGCGGCTGTTAGCTAACAATATAGGCTGGCCAGAGCCAGAAGATACTAACAAGTTTTGAAGAAATCCATCTTGAATGGTTTCCGAAAGTACAAGATACTGGAATTGTGTGAGGAAAGGTAGAAGAATAAGAACCAGGAAATCCTTTTTCATTTAAGTAGAAAGTGGCTTTACTAAGTGTACTGCCTTGGTGGGTGGGCCTTAACTATTTCCACTTCAGTAATTCTAGTTAACGTAGAAGCTACTACATATCCATAACTTGCGCGATTAATATGAGAACTTTAGGATTAACATCTCTCTTTGCCTCGGCATACTATCCACTCAATAATATATATAGTACTTTGAATTTAAATTCCTACTGGGTTTTGTTTTATTTGGCTGGGCGTGGTATTCGGTGCTATCTTCATCATGAAAGCGAGACCACTATTCCACGCAAAATGGTTCATGTTTGGGGTTGATGAGCAAGTTTTTAACGACTTATTGCACACGTCGAACAGGCAAGTCTCTGTTGAAAAGATAAGGGTAGTGGTAAATGTGCGCAATTCCATAACTTTTCGACCGTTAGGGGCTAGGCTGTAGCTTCATGGTTTGGCTCGCTTTAAGGGGCTTAAGCGAACGCCAAGGCTAGGATATCTCAACGCTGTGTCTTTCAAAGGAAATGAAGTTTTCCGCGTTTTTACAAAGAGAGGTGGTTGTGAATAAGCTGATTGTTATTTGACCGCTTTCGTGGGATTGCTGCGTGGTTTGCTTCGCAATTCGAGAGTGAGTTGTGGGTTGGCCAAGGTGTAAGTAAGTGTAAGTGTAACTTAACTGTAAGCTTCTAGGTTGACCCACCAACTCCCTAAACCTGAGAAATATTGCTTATTCGTTAGGATTATTCACCGCATGTCTCCACCTCCCCTTTTTAGTCTATCTTATTCTTCTCAACTCGGTATACTCTAGGTAATACAGAAGTATGTATGTTCCGGGTCAGCTGACCAGTCGTACTGAGCAGGTTCTTACCACATTTCACAACATAACTGTGAAATTCAATGACAATAACAATGATAACAACAAGTAAAGTAGGTTATTTTGCGGGACAACGACACATAGAAGGGATTATCTACCAATAAACGGCTGCTTGATAGAGGGCAAAAAAAAGGACCAAAAAAGGAAAAATGAATGCCACCTGCCCGAATCGAACGAGCGCTCTTTCCATTACTTCGCGACACGAATGCCGTTCTACAAGTGGAACGCCTTACCTGGGAAGAATTAGTATTAGTCTAATAGTAAAGGTCCATATATTATATGAATATATAGGCCATGGGAAGGGCAAACACTAACCACTTGGCCAAGGAGGCTTTTTTGACAATTTGTGGGTTCGTGAAATCGTAAGTGAAACCATATATTCATAGCATGTTAGTGTATCTAAGCACAAGCAGGAGCTTGTTGTTGAGGGAATGGGCAGAGGAGGGAGGTTCGTGGCCCCACGTCTCGGTAGCGATGCCAAGCCATGTCACGCAGGACCCATTCAGGTGTGAGCGAGTGAGTGAATAATTCGTGACAATGAAGAGCATGAACAAAAAACTTGCAGATATTGGGGATGCACATAGCTAACTAGATAGATTGGGTTTTATTACGTAGTTGGTTCTTCTCTTAAGCGTGTTCAAAAGTAGGCCGTAATATGTTGTATTGCACTTGACCTAACCGCTAGAAAATCCCGAGGGAATATATGCAAGAGACAGGATATTATACCGCTTTCTTTAGTTTCTTTCTGCCGAGTATGTGCTTTTCTTTGGCAAGAAGTTTGCTACGATTTCTCCGAATTCCAGGCCAATTCAGACGGGGTACTTATATTCGGCTGGGGATGCCATGAGCTGACAGCTACTAGAAGTCCCTCTTTTGGATATCACTTCACTGATTGCAAGCTTCGCTCTAGTACAAAAGCACTTGTTGGATAGAAAATAATACCCCTTCAAATAGTACCAGGTATCCTCGAAGTCAATAGCGGAACCCGGAAACCGAGAGGCGAAAGTCTTAGATAGCTTGACACCTTCAAGCGGAGGTTATATCGACCAAACCTTAAAGCCATTTCACTCGATTCTCCCGTGAGAAGCTTGAACTTGTGACATTGTATAATGTAGTCGAGTATGAGAATTTGAAACCACGGCTGTTGTTTAGGCAAATTGAATAGAAGCATAACATATGAAAATAATTTGGACCATATCTAGCTTTACGCATCTGAGTAGATGGCAGTTCTGCTCGACAGCTGAACACACCATTTGACAGGCTTTGGAACTATAGGAAATTTTCAGTACCTGCTCAAGAAGTGGGAGAGATGAAGTAGAAGTAGAGATAACGAGGGTAGAATCCTAGACACAAACCAACCCAACAAACCAACCGACTGAAGCAAGCAGGGAAGTAGGACAGAACCCAAGGAGACTGTAAATTTGGAACTTCCCACTATCAAAACCATAATTTGATGAATTTGAATATGTCTTAATCGACTTTCTCGGTCCATGACCACCAGTCTGGTGAGGAGAGGGATGAATGCTTTAACTTCCCGATTATTGGTTTCCCAATTTGCGTTCGGCATCCACGTGTCGAGGTGGTAATGCATTATTATGTAGTTTCTCCATTCGTAGAAAGCATAAATGCCTCCAAATTACCATCGATAGTTAGTTAGTTAGTTAGTCCATCACGGAGCAACTCTCTCTCCCACGTGCTTGTCAAACCGAGCTTCGCCGGTGCAAAGCCAGCGTTTTTGCTATAGCGTCAAGCGTCAAGCATCTAGGTGATCTAATAATCCTTCCGACCAAGCGTCTTCCCAACCTCTTCTCTTCCCTTGGTGAAGGGGGCTTGAATAGGCGGCTTGGCCATTGTGACGGAACAAATCATGGGTCCGGCCCAGGGCACGACTGCACGCCATTGATGACTTCATGATCTCGGAGCTCGCGATATCGCCTTTTGCACCCTCTCCTCTCCTCTCCTCTCCTCTCCTCTCACCATCCTCAGCACGTGCGGGGGATTGTCTGATTCTGTGATTTTGCCTAACAAACATGGGATGGGGATGGTTTTCGCAGGCGAGGCAGGGGAAGAAAAGTAAGTATACAATCCACCGGCGTCCTTGGCCTTGGCGTGGCATGCATCGAGCTGCACGAAGATGATGCCAAGCGACCCTGCCAAGCACACGTGGTCGTCTCTTAGGAGATGATTCATTGAATGGTAATGGATGGGCTGGGAATGTCCGAATGTGCATAGCAATTGTATAGCTACATCCAGTATACGAAAGTACACAGTTCATACAGTTCACACAGTACGCGCTAGTACTTCCTCCCAAGTTCCAACACGACGTATATCCACATCCACCCTCTTCCACCACCTTTGAATGGCTTCGGATCTTCCCCCACAACCCCTACCAAAGTATGTACGAAGGTCGTACCGTACCACACTTTACAAGTTACAAACCATACCAAGCCGTGCAGCCGATCCAGTCGACAGGATCATGTACCTTGTACCTGCCTAATGAAATTCAAAATCCGGGAGCTATACCAAGTAGGTGTGGAATCAAGAGCTAGGGCTGCATGTAGATGATATGTAGGTGCATAGGTGCAGATAAAAAAGAATGTATACATATATATATATATAAGCAATCGAGGTGCTGCTCGCGTCTTCTTGGTTTTTGTTTCTTCCCCCCCGACCCTTCTGTGTTCTGTTGCTGTATTCCTAGCTTGCTTGCTTGCAGTTGCCTGTGAATTGATCTGCCAAAATGGTTTCATTCTCCAGCATCGCCGTCGCTGTGTCGACATTGGCGGCCTTAACAGCAGCGCAAACCTTCCAGAGACTTGGAGCTTGCCCGAGTAAGTGGCCGTTCTTGTTTCATCCCACCGAGCACTCCCAATTGACCCCGTAATAGCTCTCGGATGTGTGCTCCCTCCCGATCAAACCGATTTCCTGGCCGGGCAATACTTCGATATCCGTCTTGAGGTTAGTTTCAGAAGTCAATGGCGAAGCTAGGTCTAACAAGAAGCAGGTTCACGCACCAGTCAATGGATCCGAGGCCAATGGCGGTATTCCAGACCCCAACTTCAGCTTCACCGTCGCAAAGGCCGGAGCTGCAGCTCAATCGGCTGCCTCATTCTTCAAAATCTCCGAGCCTGCTTTGGAAAGATGGAACTTTACTTGGTATGAAGATCTCTTCGCCGTCGACGCCAATACGCCATCCGTCGTCCGTGTCACCTCGAAGGCATATCGCCGTGTTGCTCTGTACGAGCCAGGAGAATATGTTGCTACTCTTAGCTACTATAATGGAACCAAGACAGTTGCAAACTGGATTGTTCGTCCTCTTCAAGAGCAGAAGAAGGCCAAGAACGTGATTTTGTTCATTGGTAAGTGATATGAATTTCCAAACCCTAAGCTAGCTGACCCAAGTAGGCGATGGGATGACTACCAACATGATCACCGCGGCAAGATTGATCGGACACAAGAGCATCAATGGCAAATACCAAACCACCATGGCCATGGACAAGTTCCCCATTTTAGGACATCAAATGGTATGCAAATTATCTGGATTTTAACAAACTGGGCACTGACCGAAATAGACTCATTCTCTCGACTCGTACATTACCGACTCTGCCAACAGCGCTTCTGCCCTCTACTCCGGTCACAAGAGCACCGTGAATGCTATGGGAGTGTATGCCGACTCTAGCAAGGATCCCTTTGATGATCCCAAAGTTGAGACCATTGTCGAGCTTTTAACTCGTATCTGGGGATCTGCTATCGGTGTTGTGTCGACTGCTCAAATCGCAGATGCCACGCCAATTGCTTTGACTGGTCACACTCGTGCTCGATCTCAGTACGGAGTTTTAATTGATCAGGCTCTTAGCGGTGTCAAGAATTACTCATGGACACCATATTCCGGTGCTGATGTTTTCGTAAGCTCCACCTAATCAAGAAAATGTTCATTTCTAACCTAAACAGTTTGGTGGTGGTGCAGAACAATTCTATCCAGGCAAGGACTCTTACCAAGGAAAGGATTATTACGCCGAATTTGCCAAGGCTGGTTACTCTATTTCGATGAACAAGACTTCACTGGCACAAGCATCCAACACTAGCAAGGCACTTGGTATCTTCTCTGTTTCTCACATGCCAGTTTGGCTTGACCGAAATGTCTACAAGGAGAACCTCAACAAGACCACCAACGACCCATCGGGAAACAAGAAGCCAGCATTAGATCTCCCAGGTCTTAAGGATATGACGCTTAAGGCTATTGATGTCCTCCATGCACGCGGTGGCGACAAGGGATTCTTCATGATGTCCGAGGGTGCTTCCATCGACAAGCAAATGCATTCCCTCGACTACGACCGTGCCCTGGGCGACTTGCTCGAGATGGACGACACTATCAAGGCTACTATCGAGAAGCTTAAGGCGCTCGGAGAGCTTGAGAATACCCTGATCATTGTCACTGCAGACCACGGTCACGGCTTCGATGTATTCGGCTCAGCAGACACCAAATACCTCAGCTCGCAATCTGGAGACCGCGAGAAGCGTAACGCTATTGGAACATATGCTAATTCGGGTCTGAGCCAATACACCGTTACCAACGCTAGCATCTCGTACAACACTGGTGTCAACTTCCCAGTCAACTGGGATCCAAGATACACCCTCGCACAAGGAGTTGGCGCCGCTCCCGACCACCGTGAGAACTTCCGCGTTCACAAGTCAGGAGCTCGTCTCCCAGCAACCAACATTACCGGCGAGCCTACTGATGAGTACTATGTCAACCCCAAAGACAACACTGATGGTTATATCATCAACGGTACCATTCCAACGTAAGTCTTACCCTTTCTCCCTTTTTAAGCAACCAAACTAACAATGTCGCAGAAACGAAGCACAGGGTGTTCACTCCCTAACCGACGTTCCCGTCTTCGCCATGGGACCATGCTCCGAGAACTTCGGCGGTGTCTACTCCAACATCGACATCTTCTTCAACATGGCCAACTGTCTCGGTCTCGCCC
>Ga0247734_1001075_pt1 | contig 21640 bp, 11 predicted proteins | sample UWRJL103311B2_FD_180933 | JGI IMG/M metagenome (GOLD analysis project Ga0247734, IMG submission 180933) | Plant litter microbial communities from Arlington Agricultural Research Station in Wisconsin, United States - UWRJ-L103-311B-2 | ecosystem: Environmental > Terrestrial > Plant litter >... | reverse complement strand
GCGGCGTTGAGCCCGCTTTGACCACCGCCAGCGGAGGAGGATGAAATGCTGATGCCATCGTCACCAACCAACCAATCTACATTGTCACTCCCGTAGTCACCATATATTTCTTGTGTAGGGCTGGTATCGGTTGGGAACTCGTATGCATTGAGGCTGGGACTATGGGGAATAACAGGGCTCGAAAAGGCAAGTCTAGGTGAGGGTCGGGGTGAAGTAAATGGAGATGCTGTTGAGGACTTTGCTCTATTGTAGGACTGGTTAAATGACGGGGGAACAAATCCAGGCGGCGCAAGCGGACTGACGCCGAGACGTGGAGAAGAAGATATCGGAGTACTGCCTCGTGGGATCTGCCAGGGAGCAGGGGATGGTCTGCGCAAGACGGTATGTCGTAGTGGCGGGGGGGAGGAGGGATTGTTGATCCCTTCACGATATCTCCATAGCACATCCAGCACCGCACTTTCTAGAGAAGTTCCAGATAGTGTAGTTTCTTTCTTGAGCAAATCTTCAAGCTGGTCCGTCTTCTCCTCGTCGTCGAGTCCAGCATCTTGCAGTATTGGCAGGCAGATCTCAAATGTGGCCTCAGATACCATGTTTGCGGGCTTTTTGGTAAGGTGAGAGTATAATTAGTCTTCGATGTTGCACTGCAATATGAATAAATAGCAAACAAAGGGACACGGTCGGGCTGAGGGTGAGACTCAGGAAGGCAGGCGCGACTTCAGAGCAGTCTTCGTGGAACAGTAAGAGGGGTAGGCACTGGTAAGTAAAAACAAAGCGAGAGTAGAGCTCCTGGCTTACATCACATCCATCGCGAGATGTACGCGAAGTCGTCCAAGAGAATCCAACAGAAAGGGAGAAAGGCAGAGGGAGATGTACGAGGGGATTCAAAGGCTGAGCTGAGTAGATGAGTTGGGGAGGCTGACACTAAGACTGGTTAGGTAAGCGTCGGGGGCCACATCCTAGTACTTGAGGCCATAAGATGGACTAGTAAATACTTCATCTACTTTCGTACAATTGATTAGAAGTCACAATACTTGGCCATCAGTTTACGTTAATCGATCGCCGAGGGAAAGCAGGGAGATACAGGTAGAGACCAAGGGAAAGATAACCTTATATAATCGAACAAGGAATGATGGCAATAATGAAGGCTGATGATTACTGCTGGCTGGCTCGCTGGTTATCGTTTCTGATATAAGTAACATATCTCCAATAATCCATAGCGGGGTTCTTAGTCTATTGGCAAGACTTAAGTACCATCAAATTATCTATGTTCCTGATAGTTGGTAATACTCTATAGATACTGAGGATGAGAATACAAATTCGATGATAAAGTCCATATTTTGGGAAACCATTCGACTTATTCAATGCGCGACTGTACAAATCAAACCTATAGAAAAGTTAAGCATGTCATGCAATGCCACGAGTCTAATGCTCTAAGACTTTAAGACCAAACAGGACACGGAGTCAAATCAATGATTTTGAAAACCATGGTGAAAAGCACAAGCTTTGAGATGCAGACATGAAGATACAGATACTTTTATAGCTTTAGTTCACGTGATGTTGGATAGAGGAATGCGAGGCTGTGGCTGACATGTAACGCCGTCATTCCGTTGGAACTGCTTCGCCCTCTTTGCGGAGATCTTCAGATTTGTAAATTTGGGGGTGTCTAGCCTTACTGGTATCATTGGACCTTCTTCCATCACCCTAATCTTTATGTTACGAACATTTGTGTATAAGGATTGCGTAGACTTTACTAGTCAGCAACGTTTCAAAGTGCTAGTAAGCACCGACAGCCCAACACAGACAGACCCAACTCACTACCACCACATCATAACGACCTAAGAAATACTGGATGAAGCAATAAAGGTGGCCTCACATATTTCATTAACATAAACGAACTCGATTTCAAACTGGCAGACTCTCTTCGTGTGAGAAGACATTCCGTCATGCCCGCAGACTACAATTCAACCGCAAAGGCACTTGCGCTGCCTATATCTCCAATGGCATCACCCTCTCCCGAACGACAAATCAATAGACCACCATGGTCCCGCAGCGGTTCTTCAAGACATTACAGCACGAATCCGTATTCACAAACCACGAAACCTTCCTTCAAAGCCCAGGTCTTCCGCACGGTGGACATATTGCAGCGTCGACTCCGTTCTACCTTCAATAAGCTCTCTCTTATACAAAAGGTGCTTGTCATTGCGGCACTCATTGGTGTCAATGTGTTTGGCATATTTTTCCTTATCTACAACGAAAAGATATTTGGTGCTTTAGCCCCGGTAGCTAAAAGATGGAGGGATATCAAAGGAGGATGGATGATTCTGTGGATGCTCACCTTTATCTCTGCCTTTCCGCCCTTGATCGGGTACTCTACGACTATTACAATAGCAGGCTTCGTCTACGGCTTTCCCAATGGCTGGTTCATCGTGGGCTCCTCAACAGTAGCTGGCTCCGTAGCCTCATTTCTAGCCTCACGTACGATCCTATCCAAGTACGTCCACCGCCTTGTTGGTCAAGACAAGCGGTTCGAAGCACTTGCCCTTACGCTCAAACATGATGGACTTAAGATCCTTTGCATGATTCGATTCTGCCCTCTTCCGTACTCTCTTTCCAATGCCGCAATGTCGACCTTCCCAACCGTACATCCGTTATCCTTTGCATTGGCAACGTTGATAGCATCACCAAAGCTATTAATTCACGTATTTATTGGCTCACGTATGGCAGCCATAGGCGAGCGTGGTGAGAAGATGGACGCCTCCACAAAGGCCATAAACTGGGCCTCTATCATTATTGGCAGTATCCTCGGAATAACAGTTGGCTATATTATCTACCAGAAGACTATGGCCCGAGCTGCCGAGCTAGAAATTGAGGAATTAGAAGCTGGAGTAGCAGTACCCCGAGAACGGAGGTACAGCGATGAAGGCATTTCAGCAGAGGATGCGGATGCTGCGGCTCTGATGCATGATGACGATATCAGTCTGTGGGATCACAATGGAAACGGGGAGTACAGAGATGAATTTTCGGATATTGGGGAGGATGATGTGTTTGCTCAAGGTGATGGTGGTGGTGAGTCTCGAAACAGATGAGGTGGTATTTAGGCTATGACTTTTGTAAATATGGGTGGTTGGATATTAGGCTTCTGGCGTTCAAGAGAGAAATTACTTTAGAGGTCTAGAAGGTAACAAGACTCACCAGACAGCAATAGAACAATGCAAGTAAAGCGTTCTACGATAATGGTTACTACCGCTGATTTGCCAATGTGTCAGTTGAGTAGAGACGGTGCTGTACAATATAGCAATTCAATGTTAGAGCTCGACGAGAGTATTAATTACTGGTCTAGATAGGCTGGAGTAGTTGGGGTTCTTAAAAATCACGAGCAGGCAGGTTGTGATTGGAATGATATCAAGAGAATATTAATTTAATTAATGTAAAGTATCATACGAGTGATTTGTTTAATAACAGCTATTGTTCAAGCGAACCAGGTCCTAAACTATCTCCAAACGCCTTCGCTAAATGGTAAGTGCACACACGGGGAAAAAAGAGTACTGTCGTTATCGTATAATCATTGGGTGGTTTTCCACTGCTGCATCAACGCCATAGCCTGCTCGACAGGATATCCTATGAATACAGGGCCGGTAAAAACCATTTGCGGAACACCGCTTGCGGAGTTCATTGCTTCGGGTTGCATAAATATTGGTTGAGGTTTGAGTGATGGCTTACCATCTGCTAGAGCTTCTCCACCCGAGGTTGCCCTTGGGCTTTGCTCATTCCCAAATGGACATTTGCCAACTGTCGCCTTCCCCGTCTCAGACTCAGAGGATTGATTGCGTGGCAGCTCTTCCACCTTTGCTTCCTGGTCAAACCCGAATGGGCACTTTCCCCCCGACTTTGGGAGATGCTCAGTAGATACAGGTGCGGGTGGTGGAGAGTAAGCTCTCTCACGTTCAGATGGCGGGTCGAATACGGGTACCGAGATGCCCCATGGCCTACTTGGAGATTCACCTACTCGAATCTCTTTTAGAGGTCTGTCGAATCTACCATCCCGCTCATCATCTTCTGCTGGTACAGATGTAGAGTCATCCTCGACTCCATCAGTGCTAACAGCTTGTGCCCAGTTCTCGACGCGTTCGTTGGACATATGATCATCGGCTTCCATCTCTTCAGCTTCTTCCTTTGAGGGCAACATAGGCTGATGCTTCTCCCCAAGTCCTTGTATCATGCTAACCAAATTTCCATATTTTGCATCTAATTTTCTGATGTCGTTCTCACTCCTCTGATATCTCTTCACGCAAACCTCATGGCTTCGAGGTATTTCATGCTTGTGACTTTCGAAATACCGAGCAACCTCTTCGGGGGAATGCTGATTTAGATATCGGATTGGACACTTTGCAGTTGAGCCTGTTACGGACGGGGGAGGTGAGTTCATAGTCTCTGCATACATTGCGGCGCATATTGGGTCGGAAGAGTGATGAGGAGTGGGATCTTTCGAGTCGGTCGGCGTCAATGGTCTGTCAGAGTCCATCGTGCTGCCGCTTTGAGAAATTTGGGGATGTTCTGTAGAATTTATGGCTTTTGATTGAACTGCGTAAGGACACGATAAAGAGCTCTTCTTGCCAGGGACCGTGAAGTCTTGTTCGAGAACTGTTGAGAGGCAAGATGTTCGACGTACAGAGAACCGATTACTGCTTGTACCAGATATGCTCCTTCCACTAGTGGAAGAAGCTTTCGACACACGGCCCAAAACGGCAAGCCTCTGTATAGCACGTCTGCCCTCTCTGATGGCAACAGCTGTTTCCTCTACATTCGAAATCGGCTGCTTTCGGTTTGGAAGTGGAATGAAACCGGTGTCCTCCGATCCCAACAAATCTGTATGCAATTGTAGCTTAGCTAGTGTGCTAGATACCTCAGGATCAGCCGGTGCATATTTGCCTGCCAGACTCTGGAACTATGATACTGTATTAGTATTGATACGCAAATTTTGGTGGTGAAGCATTTCTAATTTGTACGTAGAAGTTCAGAAATATACATGTGGGGTTTGTCGGTCGTCGCTGCGGAAAGCAGCTCCAGATCTAGAGCTAAGTTTTTCATCATATGGGAGACAGGAATGCAAAGAAAGAAAGATCGGCTTACGGAATCCCGAGCAAAGCGGAGCTTGTGTTCTAGTATAAGATTACGGTCGTTGAGAAGTTGGACCTCGTCGGCGAGAATCTTGAAGCTTTCTGTCAGTGTTCTGGTAAGCTCGTCATGGTCAAGGTTGTTGTTCAAAGACATGACTACATGACTGCCTTTCATGAGGTTACCATTGATGATGGAAGAGGATGAGAGAGAATTGAGAGGGGAAAATATTACAAAGCTGCAAGTCACGTGGAAGACGCTAGATCTGAATGAGCTTAGCACGATATTAAAAGTGACAAAGAACCTACGGTACAGTCACGTCCTTTGGGAATGGTTGCCTAATATTTGAGGTTTCCATCCGAATTTCCAGCCCGTCGAGCCTCGTCTCTGATCAAGCTTCAACAATCAGTGAGTGAGGCTCTCAATTTCTGCGCCGCTGGACAGTTTTTGGAGTGCATGGAGTACATGGAGTGCACCGACTACACGGACTGCATGCACCAGAAGCAATTAAACGAGTACAAGTACATTGATTGGTACGGAAGATTGATACCTATTTTGACAGACGGTGAGGTGAATAAACCATATTTGTTTGTTGAGTGTGTACTGTACATATATATGTATGTACAGTACACATCTGGACCTCCTAATCTTATGGGGTGCTGTGCTGTACTGTACTCTACTCTACGAGACTACATATGTTTCCTCCGCAAAAATCATCCGAAGTCGTCCAAGCCCATCCATGCTTACCCGGTGGAGGAACTTAACTTCTCTTCTCAGGCACACCATCTTGTCGGACCATTCTTCACACATAGGGGTCTGATGGCTCAGCCACGGTTCAGTGTGCCATGATACGACCCCAGCCTGCTATTTGGCCAGCTCATTTGAACCGACTGTACCGTACCGTGGGGCGGTTCGGAGAGGATCTTCTTTTAATAGATCATCAGCGCTTGGGCCGGGCGTGCCTCGCAAACTGGTGGAAAGTCGTATCGAGAAATTTGGTTTTTGGTGATACAGTACAGGACATGCATGCATGCATGCATGCACGCTCCTCATAGAAGTGTACTCAAAAACACAACAACAGCTAGAGGCTCTTTCTCACTTTGCCTTCAGAGGCCACCAGAAGAATCCTCTACATAGCGCCTTCTATCTATTCATCTATCTATTTATCTATCTGTTGTCCTTATACTATGTATGAGTTGCAATACGGAGAACCTATTTTAGCCTTGAAATTTCCATGTTCCATATTGAGCTAGACATTGATCGCCGAAAGAGGGGGCCCTTCGAGAAGTTCTACTTTATACGCGAGTGGATCATCCGCGCCTGGCGAGGCTATCGACCGTACAGTACAGTAAGTACGTCCGTACAATTTATTGTTTGATTCAGCAATCTGTACTCCGTACCGTATCCCCCGTACCCCAACACAAATACCACCGCAACTCCAAACCTGCCCGGTTCCTCATCGAGGCTTTGTCACAACAGTCTATCGGAAAGAGAATCCTCGTGCTATACTTGATGGAGAGAGGGGTCAATACTCCCTTTCATCCTAAGAAGGGGCATTGAGGGACTTGGCGGGACGTCTCACCACTCTAATCACCATGATGACCAGGACAGATTCAAGGTCATCGGAGGGCTCTGTACAGTATCCAGTTGAAAAGCAATCGATAAAGGCCATGGCATTTGAGAACCTGCCTGACGAGATCATCCAACAGCAAGTGTTGCCCCTACACACCTAACTACTTCTGCTAATCCTCATAGGATCCTACAACTCACAACCCCAAATGCATTTGCCTCCTTGGTTATACTGAATCGAAAATGGCGGATGGTTTCCCAGCAAGCGCATCTCTACGCGCACCAACTCTCTCAATGTCCGTCCTACTCGGCAGCCCATCATTCAATTCCTGTGCCCGAGGATGACGATAGTCTTCCCAAATTGCGCCGGCTTTTTGCACGCGAGATCAAACGCAATTTGTTTGAAGCATATCTACGGCCCAAGGAGACAATTATAAACCTGGTATCTACATCTATAAGCTCCTCTTCAGCACCTGGTGGGGAAGCGTTCCACTTCAGTTTATCACCTTGTGGTCATTACGTTTTAGCATACAGCTCTTCTCGGATCCACGTTTTAGACGTGACTAGTAGTGAGATAAGAATTGAGCGAGAGCTCAAAATCTTGCGGCGGCCAGCTTCAACGACAATCACCGACGATGGAAAATTACTTGCAGTTCTTTCAACTGATATGCAAGTTGACTTGTATGACTTGAGGGGTGAACATCCCAAGCACACCAGATCTGTAGCATTAGATCACACGCCTCGGACAATTGCTTTATCTCCCACAGGATCTGTACTAGCTGCTGCATACGATTCGGGAGTAGAGGTATCGTCCCTTGATCCAGGCTGTACAAGCAGCGAGCGTAGAGCTGTTAAATGTTATGCAGTCGATTCACTTGCATTTTCGAAAGATGGTACACAGCTGTTAGGAACAACCGCTCAGTCCCGCAACCCAAGCACAGTCGTTCTAACAGCACCGTACTATGACCCCGGAGGTAATCTGCCTGAAGAAAGTACCAGCGCTCTTTGGACAACTTCTATACTCTTTCCGAATGGCAGTCGAGACTGCAGTCATGCTGTTTTACTTCCCAGTGACTCTGATGATGGAGGAGGCTGGACTTTTACCTATGATCGAGTTTTTGAGACTTTCCGGGCCGTGCGAATTGATGATCTCAGAAATGGGACCACCTATTTCACCGGCCCAACCGCAGATTCACATTCCAACTTACTCCCAAGTACCTTGCCAGCAGCAAGCGAAGTCGGGGATCTCGTCGTCTCTGGTTTCCAAGGACACATTTGGATTTATGGAGTTCCAGAGGATCTTGAAGCATTGCCAAAAACAAATGGTACCAATAACATTCAATTGGATAGTGACTTTGGAACCCCTTCGACACAATTAGGCCGTCGGAACAGTGCACCATCTCTACGTTCCATTACTCGACCGCGTGAGAACAATTCTCGAACTCCTCAATGGCAACTGCTTTGTGACAGATTTCGAAATACATTCATCGAAGGCCGTAATGTCACTACTCTAGATCGTGTCAGCGCAATGACTTGGGTTCATGGCTTTTCAACTTCATCTCACAAGGAAAGACTCGTTGCCGTCGCGCCGGGCGTGGGAGGACTACCCCCCGAGAGTGAAGATGATAGTATGCACCCCACCGATGGCGGTCGAATAACTATACTAGATTTTGACTATGGTGTCACTGATGGAACCAAGCGAATAATTACCATCGAGGTTGGAAATAATGAGCCGGAAGTCTTAGAAGAAGAACACAGAGATATTGACACCGAAGTAGCCATAGTTAGAAGAAGGACGGTTGCTCAAAGGCGGGGGAGGGGGAACAGCGTAGCCCGTTCAGCAACTACTGTTACTCGAGCAAACCGCCCGCCAGTGCCCCAAATACCGCAGATGCCAGACTTGAGCGATACTAGCGGCCCTTTCAGAGCTCCAGCACCAGGAACAGGACCAAATGTCCCTCAAGTGCCTCCAACGGATCAAGCAGAGACTGCATCCATAGATGAGGATGACGAGGCTTTCGATGCTCCATATTCCCAAACAGATCCTCGATCAACCACAACTCTTCGGCGTGCTGCAACTGCTGCTGCAGTCAACCGAAGGTTACATCCTCGTGCAGTGGCTCAAGATCACATTGAGTACCGTCGTGCGGATGGTCGCGAAGAGCATCCTCATGAGAGTGATGCAGATAACTGGGTCCCTCCACCTCCTCCATATAGCAGAGACCCCGTGCCAACTCTGCCCGAGCATATCCAAAGATCAATACTTGCAGAAGCCGCCGCTGCTAACTTGCAACGCGCAAACACTCAACGTAACTCAAGCATTGACTTTCCTGGCTTAGATGGAAACAGCCTCCAACGCTCTAGAACATTTGCTTCTGTGAGCTCCGCTTCGAGCGATTCGAGAAGAGATCGGTTCCCTTTCCCACGTACTCGTAGTGAATCCATAACAAGGACTCTTGGCCCCGTTGCTGCTGATCGAACTCCACCTTTGCCCAGAATTCCCAGTCCCGTCTCTCCAAACTTTGATGATCTATATGATGTATCTCCTCCAAGTTCGCCCCAGCCCAGCCCTCGGAGGTACTCAGAACCCATTATTGCACAACAGGATCAGCCGTCACCAGAATCCAGTCCCGAGCAAGAAATAGCAGTCCCAGCTCCGTTACCCGTTGCAGCTCATCAAATAACCAGAAAACCAGTGGGGGCCACTCTTCCCAAAAGCTCAGACTCATCTCCTGCAAGTCCTCCAACTCCAGCTCCCATAATGACAGCCACTATCCGACAGCCTGTGTCTCCCATCCCCCAGCCTCAGCCAACTCCTGAGATTCTTAATCGGCGTTTAATGGACTGGGAAAATACGTCTAGTACAGAACAAAGTTCACCTGGAAGGCCATCATCGCCCTCTTCTGGACTAACACGAGAAAGAATGGAGCAGGATGTTCCTCCACGCCCCAATGAGAATCATCATCTCAGCTCACCGCCTCCTTCGGCACCACAAAGGCCACGAGATGTTATTGAATCTCAATCAGCACAGGCACGACCATCAGGTCTAAACGAGAGACATACAGAAAACATAACGACACAACCCACCGTACTGTCGAAACGAAGGGAGACATTTCCTAGTAAACTAGCTACGCATGCTTCGGAGGAAGAGCTACTTCCCTGGGGACGGCGAGCTGAGACGGCACCTGTTCCTTCGCAGGTGTCAAGAGCGGCTGCAAATACCTCAGTCTCTCATGATTTTGTAGGACCTAGTGCGGAGCAAATTGCACGTCTTAACAGTCGCAAAAACCGCCCTCCATCTCAAATTATGGCTGATCCGCGACGTACTTCAGTGAACTACTCCCAGCCAGGCAACTTTTCTCAATCGGGGCCAATGGCAATTTCTGGACTAAGATCAGTTTCTGATCCACTATCAAGACCAGGATCAGGTGGCGCTTCATCATATAGCACTATGCAACACACACCATCGTGTGCCACATCTAACCTGACTTTCCGTGCCACGCCTCCAAAAAATGCCGTAGGTGCATATGGATCTTCTCCTTCTAGCTCCAACGCAAGATACTCTTCTCAGTCCGGCTACTCGCAAAAACAAAATTCATATCCACCACCCACTCGACGGACAAGTCTCAGTACTACCAATAACAGTCTCGCATCTATACCATCCCCTAACTCCCTACGACCGTCTGTGAATCGTTTAGACACCATTCATAGCGCCACTTCGGTAGAACCGCCTTCCTCTTGGCAGCATTCAAAGCCAGTCGCTGTTGGTGTCTCGCGAAATTCAAGTCGAGCAGAGAGGAGCGCCGCGAAGAATATCAAGGACGCAAAGAAACGGGGCTGGCGGGCAAGTATGCGACCTGATAACAAAAAAGACAAATGGGGAGATGCAAGTAGTACAGGTTGGACTGATGCCTCTGACATGAGAAGTGAGATGGGCAGAAAATCAGAGCGGGAGAAGAAGAGTGGCAAATGTGCCATTATGTAAAGGATATATTTTCTTACCATTAATGACTGGATGATTTTAGTGTACCAGTCAGGGAGCAAGGAGCTATAGGGTGGTTGAGTTCATAAGGACATTTAATATCTGGTACGATTTACGAAACATATCTAGCAATTTGAAGCGTAGAAAGTCAGTTTGAAACTGCTAAAACCATTTTATCACTCTCGGTAGCAAATTATGAGCTTATCAATTTCACAGAAAGTTTGAGTTACTAAGTAGCCACTTCATACAGCCACTTCGTAGAGCCACTTCTTTAAACCGGCCACGTCTTTCAGACTGTGTTAGTTTTCCTGAGTTTGAAAACATTTTCTAGTAGCACTGTCAGCTAAGCGAATTACCCCTTTTCGAGAGGTCTTGGTAGTGCAAGGTTACAAATAGCATAATTAGCATTTGTGCCATAGAATTTTTGCTCTACGATCATCTTCTTTGTCAAACTAGTACAATAAATTGGATCTGAAAACAAGGCGTTTCACAACATCAATCATGGGTTTACTTTTGCCCGATATAGGTGTAGGTGTGGAGTGAGCCTTGTTGATGGTACTTTGTTGTTTATATTAATACATAATCCTTTCATGGCGCTCCAAAATCGTGTTGATACATCTATTAAAACCATGCCCCTTGGCATCCCTCCGTATTGCAAATGTGACAGCTCTATCGCACGCTAATACGAGCCGACTGAACTTAAATGGCCATGCCGGCTAGCTCGAAATGGTACACAATCTAGTCTCCTTGCATGAAGTCGTTGAACTCATGGAGCAGGACCTTGGCTCAGGTAACGTGGAGTATTGGATGTCAAAGTCGAGGCCGTAAATTCGGGGCTAAATTCATGGCAAAGCCTAGGTCCGCTCCATAGAGAACTATACCAAGTGTCCATCATAGTTGTAAAGCGAAGCAGCAATACCAGTCTAAGAACAACAGGAAATACTTGCTACAGTGCAGAAAAAAGGTAGTGAGATAGAAATTCAGCGCATTCGTTGGTCCCACAGCCCTTATCCCAAGAAATCTGATGCAGATATTAATTTTATAAGACGGACTGGACTGTACGAGAGAATGATTGAGGAAGACCAAAAATGGGGGTAAGTTAGGGGAGGCACTATGCATCGGTTTGTGTTTATGTAAATGTTGCATTTGAGACAACAAAGACCAACTTCTGCTTTTAACTTCTGTCGGTTCCGGAAATCAAGATGCAGCTATTCTCTCAACTATTGTAGTTTGACTACAAGCTTGAGATAAGCCCAGTCTTTCTGCAAGCAGGATTAAAGGACAATTTTAAAAACAGAACAGTGCTTCAGATCTTGAGCTTTAAGAAATCGGCCGCCCATTATCTTGACACTATAATTCTAAGTAGAATAAGCTTTATATGCTTCACAATATGGAAAACATGTCTTCAATAGTGTCCGACTCGGTGGCGCATTGCATAACTTGGAACCTGAAATTGCATTTTGAAGCGGTAAGGAGGGTTTTCGATACGCGTACACTTGTAAATTTACAGACCAAGAAGTAGTAAGTTCACTGCGAAATACTTGAGTGTCCCCACGAATTTGATGTGTTAATTGGAACTAAGAGATTAGCTAATAATTCTTCTATGTTACTAGAGTGGGTTGGGTTGGTAAGGTATTTAAGCGCGTTTAAAAGGAGTGGGGCTAAGTTTATGGTATGGAGTCGAGCTCGCATTCCTTTTCCAATTCAAATTGGTGATTGGTGGAAGCCATGTAGCCTATCTCCAGACGCCGTCAAAACCCCGCCTCGGATATTCCCAAACGTCCCCCAGTTGCCCCAGCTTTCATTTAGTATCTTTGCTCATTTGACTCACGTATTTCCTTTCCACCTATAATTGACTACCTTACATTCGAATCTCCCGGTAGAGAGATATCAGAGATGACTAAAATATTCAATGCTAGCGAAGGTAATCAATATGGTGGAGCCCAAGTCCTTTCTCAAACTGTGCTGATGAATCTTAAGTTGCAAAGCACAATACCCCTGATTCGTGTTGGGTAATCATCGAAAAAGATGGCCAGAAGAACGTCTGGGATGTTACCAAGTTCTTGCCGTCCCATCCAGGAGGCTCAAAAATCATTTTGAAGATGGCTGTAAGGGGTTATTTTACCCATCAATGGGACCAGCTCTGACATCTTGCAGGGCACTGACTGCACAGAAGAATTCGATCCCATACATCCTCCTGGTACCTTAGAGGACAACCTGGAGCCTGAGGCAAATCTCGGGACTGTAGATATCGCAACTCTCCCACAACCAAAGACAGGTGCATTAGAGAAGAAAGCAACGGAAGCTCCACCACTTATGGAATCACTCTTAAACTTAGATGAGATTGAAGAAGTAGCTACGAGACAGATATCGAAAAAGGCTTGGGCCTATTACTTCTCCGCAGGAGATGACTTGATCTCTAAAAGTTTCAATAATCTGGTCTACAAGCAAATACTTTTGCGGCCTAGAGTTTTTATTGATTGCACAACATGTGATCTCTCGACAACGTTGCTAGGACACAGAGTTGGTTTGCCTTTGTATGTTTCACCTGCTGCGATGGCAAGATTGGCACACCCAGATGGAGAACAAGGTATTGCAAAAGGTATTAGTGAGTTTGGAGGCATGCAAATAGTCTCAAACAATGCTTCGATGACCCCAGAACAAATTGTGGAGGGTTCGGCACCCGGTCAGATATTCGGATGGCAACTATATGTTCAAAATGATAGGAAGAAAAGTGAGGCCATGTTAGTTCGGATCAACAAAATGTCAGACAAGTACAAGTTCATTTGTTTAACATTAGATGCCCCAGTGCCTGGAAAACGAGAGCACGATGAGAGGTCCAAGGATGTCGAGTCATCAGACTCGATCTCAGTGGGCGTGAAAACTGACGGAGAGCCCAAACGACCTGGTGGAGGCGGAGTTGGACAACAACTCTTTTGGGGAACTGCCGCTGATCTTACCTGGAAGACGACTCTCGCCTGGTTGGCTAAACATACTTCACTTCCGATTGTTCTCAAGGGACTCCAGACACACGAGGATGCTTATTTAGCTATGCAGTTTGCACCTCAGGTGAAGGCTATCATTTTATCAAACCATGGAGGACGTGCTCTAGACACAGCTCCGCCTGCTGTACACACTCTCCTGGAAATTAGAAAATACTGCCCGGAAGTATTTAGCAGAATCGAAGTATGGGTTGATGGGGGCATTAAAAGAGGAACAGACGTCGTCAAGGCGCTATGTTTGGGTGCGAAAGCTGTTGGAGTAGGAAGAGCCGCTTTATTTGGACTTGGAGCTGGAGGAACCGAAGGAGTTCACAGAACTTTCGAGAGTATGGACTATCTGCACGCACTTAATATCATCACTAACTAGTATTTTAGTCCTCCAAGCGGAAACAGAAACATGTATGAAGCTTTTGGGAGCAGCAAAAGTGAGCGATCTAGGACCCAAATTTGTAAGCTCCTTCTCCTTCTCAAAAAAAGCAATTACTCACACCCCCCAGATCAACTCACGGGCTGTCGAGAGAGATGTGTATGACGGAAATCCGGGTCTCGAAAAATTAGGCCTTTGGGTTCAGGCAAGACTGTAGAAGGACCAGAAACGATACCGCAGGGTTTGATACAGCTTCTATAAAGGTTACCTGCCGCTTCCCGACTCCATGTGAGGCCTAAAGAATTTCGAATCCTATCTCACCCAATCAAAACACTCCGTGACATTGACAGTTGCAACTGCCACTTCCTTTGAGGTATTTGGTGCAAAGCTGGTTCATTAGTGATACACACTCTGCAAACTATAACGCTCTGTTTCTAGTTCATTCTAAGATTAGAAAACAAAAGAAAGACGGCTTTATCTGAAATAAATAAAACAAATGATCCAGGAGTGGCGAAAAATGTGGACTATACTAGGCACTAGCATATGCTAAGTCTGGATAGATTCATATATGATTCAAGTGAATTCCCATCAAACATTGTTGACGTGCTATTTGTGCCCCGCGCGCTTTGAACGAGACATTTAGGTGAAGCATCACACGAAAATAATCCAGAACCATTATATTACCTCCCACGATTCATCTTCATGCAATTCTGAATAGCCCATAAACCCGCTGAATTGCTATACCGTACACTACTTCTCTCGATGAGCTTATCACAATCTGCCGGGTACCTCCACAGACCCCGTTGATAGCCTTGGGTAAACCACGAACGACGCAGCACATCGAGCAGCTCTCGGCTTATGCGGTCGCCATGAGCCAGTTATTGACGACTCGGCAGGCTGAGGAGTTGTAAGCAAAATTTGAAATATTTGCAATTCACTTGCTGATTCCAACAAGGCACAAGTCAATCATCGCCTACCTCACTTCAACAAACCTTACTAGCAGTGCTACTGCGCTGCGAGAGGAGCTTAATATTGGGGAAACCTTTGATGCGCAGACGAGTAAAAAATATGAAGGACTTCTAGAGAAGAAGTGGACAAGTGTTGTTCGGCTGCAGAAGAAGGTGATTTACATTGCTGGCATATGTATGGGCCAGCCATGCTAATATTGCTTCAGATAACGGAATTAGAATCAAAAAACGCGGCCTTACAAACTGAGCTCGACCAAGCAACACCAAGTTCCCTCTCGAAAAAAAACCAAGATCCTACAAGTTGGCTTCCCAGGTCTCCGGCCCGGCATACACTACAATCACATAGAGAACCTATCACATGCGTTGCGTTTCATCCCATTTTCTCGTCACTTGCTTCTGGTTCGGAAGATAATACCATTAAAATATGGGACTGGGAACTAGGGGAGCTGGAAGTAACGCTAAAGGGACATACAAGAGCAGTTTTGGACGTCGATTTTGGTGGTCCTAAAGGGGGCGCTCTACTAGCCTCATGTTCGAGCGATCTCACTATAAAATTATGGGATCCTAATGCACAGTACAAAAATATTCGAACACTGCCTGGGCATGATCACTCGGTATCTGCTGTGCGATTTATATCATCCTCGGGAAATCTCCTTGTATCGGCCAGTAGAGACAAGACCCTTCGGGTATGGGATGTTCTGACAGGTTATTGTGTGAAAACAATCCGTGGGCATAATGATTGGGTACGGGATGTATCAACTTCTTTTGATGGTCAGTGGTTAATATCAGGTGGGAACGATCAAACAGCCAGGATATGGGATGCCTCGTCAGGAGAACACAAAGTTACTTTGCTAGGACATGAGAATTTCATCGAGTGCTGTGTATTTGCACCACCAACGAGTTACGGGTACCTAGCTACATTGGCCGGGCTTAAAAAACCACCTGCGGCGACTAGCTCTGGGGAATTTGTGGCAACTGGGGCAAGGGATAAGACGATTAAATTATGGGATAGTCGAGGGATATTGATTAAAACCCTTATTGGTCACGATAACTGGGTGAGAGGTTTGGTATTTCACCCAGGAGGTAAATACCTGCTTAGTGTCTCTGATGATAGAACTCTACGATGCTGGGATCTTTCCCAGGAGGGAAAATTGGTGAAAACACTGGATAATGCTCATGGCCATTTCATCAGTTGTATACGATGGGCACCCAGTCTGGTGAACGACACCCCGGCAGTTGAGAATGGGGGGACACCTAACGGAGCTTCCAAAAAGGAGGACCCAACTAAAACTAAAATTCGATGCGCCATAGCTACAGGAAGCGTGGACTTGAACGTTCGCGTGTTTATTTCATGATCGCAAACGAGAAGGAGTTAATACGGAGTTCAAGAACGGTCGTTGATGCATAGCGTTGCAGGTTTGGTGATTGTGGGAAGCAAGTTAAAAGTGCAATACGAAGAGTATTTGGTACGATTTGTACAAGGCAACTTGCTGGATGGTAGGATACCCGAACAAACTTGAAGGATTTCGTAGCTATAAGCTATAGACCTATAGCTTCATACTTCATGACAATCTGAGCACCAAACATGCTCCACCACTACTGTTCCCCGGTCCATTTAGCTTCCTACAATAATAAGTGACTGATAAGAGGAATTTCTGAGACTTGACCAGAGACAGATGAGAAATTGTTGGAAGATATGCATATCAGATCCCTACTATCACTCCGAGCAGTGAATTCAACGTTAAGAGGTGTTTGTCATCAAAAAGTCCTTTCTGGGCAGCTCTATTGTGAGCTTTGCAAGTCTACTGAAGCTACTGAACTAAGGTCCCGAGAATATGTTTCTATGTGTATAAAGTTGTAAGCAGAATAATTCTTGCCAATTCTTTATTTCAAATACATCCTATAATTACTCAGTTCTAGTCATGTAATCGATGGCTAATCCCAGCCTCCTCCATGATCAAATTAAATTCTGATCTTGCGCCAGCCTTCTCGAAAGGAGGTAAAGCTAGTCCCCACAATATACAAAAATTCACATTACTTCTTATAGTGTCAGTCTACCCCTGGAGGAGTATTTGCGAGAATGGATGCGCTAAGCCAGTTTGATAAATCAAAGGATGGAGACTGCCTAACCTTAGGCGTTTGATAATATCTAGTAATAAAGAAGTTGAGAGTCATAAACTCTGGACGTGTTATCGCGCACTAATCAATCAATACCTCAATCGCCGAAATAGTGTTGAAAATGCTTTCATATTAACCTACTTTGACCGAAAACGAAGACCACATTAGTCCACACTCTTCAACCAATATCAATCCTGTGAGGTGTAGATGGTTGTCAAGTACATGGGGTAGGGTGCTGCTTATATACAATTTAGTTCCAAACTTTAGCGTAGCTAACTCCAACTCCTACCACCCTTCTCTACCTCAATAGTCAAGGGCGTTTGACAGCTGAAGGTTGATAGGACAAAATGGTATGTAGCACAGACATTTCATCTAATGTACTGCTGAATTGATATTTCCATAGGCGCCAAAGAACCTCCCACCAGCAGCTAAACAGCAGAAAATCCTGACATGGTTCCAAGAATCAATGGGTGTCTACACTCTCAAGGAACTCGAGAAGATACTACCAGGTATCGGATCAATAAATGGGATGCAAGTCAAAGACTATCTCCAAGCACTACAGGATGAGAACATGATCCGTGTTGAAAAGATTGGAAGCGGCAATTGGTATTGGAGCTTCAAGACAGACGCGAAGAAGCAAAAAGAAAGAATTTTAAACACCTTGAAGGCTGAAGAGAGCAAGCTGGTGATCTCGATAGCTAATGTAGAGCGAGAACTCGAGGACGAAATCGCAAAACGAGATGAAGATGATGAAATGCTAGACGGAAATGGAATGGATAGGAAGACTCTCCTCGAGGCTCACGAAACACACTTGAAGGAGATAGAGGTTCTTGATAGGCAACTGGCACTTTACAGTGAGAATGACCCGGCAGAAGTTCTCCGTAAGGTCGAGGAGACTCGGAAGTTGACAGAGGTTGCTCACACATGGACGGAGCGAATCGAGTGTCTAGAGTGTTTCCTTGCTGGCATTCTCAATAACCGAACTGAGCTGGCAAACATCATGGCGTAAGTTATTTTCGTTTTGTGCAGCCGTGCTACAGGTCAATCTATAGCTTGTAGCACTATACAAATTTCAAGAGCTTATGCTAATAAGAACGTGCAGTCAAGGCTGCGGTGATGAGTACGCTGCGGGTGATGGTTTGAAGGAGCTTTGAAAAATTTGCAGCAGTTGTGAGCATAATATGCAACGCTAGCTGCAGGTATATATGTACGAGGGGAACTTTGCAACAAAAGGAAATTTCGCTCCATCTACTAAATTCGCAGTTAATTAGAGAATACGAGCAGAGTAGTCTTTAAACGAAGGCCCCTTTGAAGAATATTCAGAGATAAGTATCGTCTCCCAACCTACCTCTCTCTATATACACATATTTCTCTTTCTGTCTATGTTTGTGTTTCTCTTGGTTGACATATGGCAAGGCCATAACCGTCCCATGGCCCCATATCCATTACAATTTAATGTCGTGTTTACAGTAAAACCAGGCTTGAAACTTTCCTGGCCCTGTACTGCCTGAGATATAGGGCGAATCAAGCATTTCACGGCGCCACCGGAGAAATACAAGCTTTTCAGTATCATGGATGCGGGCTGGACACGACACGTCAGATACGCTCGGCGTTTGTTGCAAACCAGTCTGCCAGTCCAATGTAACCTAGCGCCCTAGCTCGTCGTTCCTTCATTTCCATATATACGTACAGCGCAGTACCTTTTTCAATCATCCACCCCCATCGTTGCTACGGAAAGCGCGGCATATATTCTACAAGTTTCCAGGATTCGGCTTGATGATACGATAGTATTCCACAAGTCCCATTCTTTTCTACAAGGCTCGAAGGCTATGGAGCGAGGGAGCATGGTTCCAACACCCTCACTCATATGCCTAGATGGTGTATATGCTGCGCAGTAGCAGAAGCAGAGCTGACATGCGAGCATGGGAAGTCAAGAGGGTGGGTTGACCTTCAAGCTTTTGCCCAGTCCCTCTGGCGCATACTATGCTCAAAGCAGGCGAGGCAATCTACCCGTTGGACACATCTGGGCCATACCATCCTATTTGCGAGAGTTGGTTTTAGAAATGTCACTGCGTACAGTATATATGTAATGTCTATGGAGTGGTTGGTGTTGGTGTTGGTGTTGGTGTTGGCGACCTTTCATTTCGTATGCTTTCTCCGTAGATTACATTGTACAGTTAGACTGAAGCTAGTGTCGAGCCGTTTGCTCTTAAGATACATGCTAAACGGCATCAGTGCAGCTAACTCGAGGTCCAGTTTGGAGTAGCAGCACTGCGCCACGATGCGTGTGGACGAGAGGAGGGGAGAGGGGTTCAACACCCACCTCACGATGGGATGGTTAGTTGATCAGACCCCTATATATTGCAACGACGGGATTTGTAATTAAAATACGAGTACTATGCTCAACTGGTCTCTGTCGATAGCCTTTGAGTAGTTGCGTATGATTTTCGATCGCTTCGCCTCTTGACCATACCTTTCTAGCGTTGAACCTCTTACTAGTAATCTTGTTGCGGTGAAAGCTGCGTGATCAGTGTTGCTCCTCCGGTCGGCCAACAATTGTTTTCATTGTCATTACATCTATTTTCGCCATTTAATACTATACAATTATCCATTAATTAATTACCTCTCATCTCTCGACTGTTTCCATGCTTCGAGTTGGGTGTTTCGATTACCTCAGACAATATCAACCAGTCTCAACGCTCGGTTCCTCAGCCTTAAACACCGCCCAAATCTGCTAACTCGTAACGCGTGAACGTACTTGGATCCTCATTTCTCCTACAAACACTCGACATACCAACATCCCACCTCAGTTTCTCCTTCAGAGGAAGTATCCAGACACCACTCTCCTTGGGATGCTCGGCCACTGTTGGTCACCGCCCTTAACCCCCTCCATTCCATCATTCTGACCCAACGGCGTCGTTTTGGTGTCAATGTCAATCAACACCTTGACGTGCAACAAAGACACCCGAATACTTGGCATCGATCTTTAAGTTATCTCTTGGCAACGAACAATCACAAAGCATGGGCGCGAATGTTACTCCAACCTCGTCGTCGCCCTTTGCTTCGACTCGTCGGTCGCTGTTGTCAAGGTTTACTTCCCCGCTGAAAGCCCGCACGCGAAACCTCACAGACTTCCACATCCGGCCCCTCGAGCCTCATCGACAGTACAGACCTGGCGACTCGGTGAAAGGTGCAGTGGTGCTCACGGTGCTGAAGCCTATACGCATCACTCATCTCACGGTCTGTCTGCACGGATTTGTGCGAGTGTTCAAAGGTCCCAATGGTGCCAACGAGCCACTGCCGGACACCTCGACCGGATCGAGCAACACGAGGAAGTCGCAGTATTTCGGCAACGGCCATGCCTCACTATTCCAGGATGAAGTTACATTATGTGGTGAAGGTCGACTGGATGCTGGGATATACGAGTTCAATTTTGAATTAGAGTTCCCCGACAAGGGCCTGCCAACTAGCATTGATGTAAGCTCTTCTCTATGCCTCAGTTTCTACCTTACCAAGTTCGGAATCACTTACTCATTTGAAAACAGTTTGAAAGGGGTACCATATCCTACATGATCACCTCGACCATTACGCGACCAACTTCCATAGCTGCGACGTCGAGTTGTGAGCAAAAAGTCTCTCTTGTTGAGACCGTTGATATAGGGACTTTGACCGCACCCAAACCACGCACAATCTCCCTCGAACCAATATCAAGGCGGTCAAGGCGAAAGAAAATAGAAAAGGGGAAGCAGGTTGCTGCACAAGAAGCGGCCCAGGATGCTGTACAAGCAGGTCCTGGAAGTGAAGCACCAAGGATAACAGGCTCCCCCCAACCGGATGAGTCTGTAAGTCAAAATGGTGATGAGGAGAGTGGCACCAACCCTCGGAGCCCTGTTGAGAGTGAAATTATTAGTACGGCTAGCGCGGCAACAGGCACAGAAAGCACAACGAGCAGCAGTACTGGTCTCAGCTTTAGAATAGGTCCTGTACCCTCGTCTGCGAGATCGACCAACTATAATAGTAGCGCCTCTACGTCTGAAAAGACTATAACGGCCACGATCGAGTTACTTAAATCGGGTTGTTTACCCGGTGAATCGTTGCCTCTCAAAATCTCTATAAAACATACAAAGGCTATCAAAAGTATGCATGGTATCATTATTACTCTGTATCGACAAGGACGTATTGACTCTGCGCCTCCACTCTCCCTCTTCGGGAATATAAAAGGCAAGGAGGCTGAGCGATTGAAGCACGAAGAGTACTATCCAAAATCCAAAACAGGGCTTGGTGGCCTCTCTCTCACATCAGCTGGATCAAGTAGTGTGTTCCGAAAGGATCTTGCTCAAACATTTGCACCTATTCTAGTTGATCCGACAAGTCTGAGATCCGTGGTGAATGCATCTGTCCGGGTACCCGAAGACTCATTTCCTACCATCTCAGGTGTCCCAGGCGAGATGATAAGTTTCAAATATCACGTTGAAGTAGTGGTCGATCTGGGTGGTAAATTAGCAGGCCAACAGCGGCA
>Ga0247734_1001074_pt1 | contig 21642 bp, 14 predicted proteins | sample UWRJL103311B2_FD_180933 | JGI IMG/M metagenome (GOLD analysis project Ga0247734, IMG submission 180933) | Plant litter microbial communities from Arlington Agricultural Research Station in Wisconsin, United States - UWRJ-L103-311B-2 | ecosystem: Environmental > Terrestrial > Plant litter >... | reverse complement strand
GGCAGATACTGGTCCCGAATCATGGCGATGGATGTTTGGGCTTGGGGTTATTCCTTCTGTTGTGCTTTTGTTAGGTGTGATATGGCTGCCTGAAAGTCCTCGCTGGCTTATTCAAAAAGGAAAAGTACAGGAAGGAGAGCGGATTTTGGAACGAATTGCTGGAAAAGTATTTGCATCAAAAACAGTTCTGGATGTCAAAAAATCAATGTTGAATACGGAAAAAATATCGCTGTCCATGCTCTTCAATAACGACTTTCGGCCAGCAGTTATGGTAGGAATTGGTCTGGCAGTTTTCCAGCAGCTTTGCGGGATCAATGTAGTATTTAATTATACCTCCACTATTTTTGAAGCAGTAGGTGCCGATTTGAACCGGCAATTATTTGAAACTGTGGCCATTGGAATTGTGAATCTCATTTTTACAATATTAGCCATGTGGCAGGTTGATAAACTGGGCAGAAAACCGCTTATGCTGGTTGGTTCCCTCGGACTTGCTATTTCATATCTGGTCATTGCTTTTTTACTCCAAAGTAAAGTTTCTGCCGGGCTGCTTTCAGTCTTTGTTTTGCTGGCAATCAGTATTTATTCGTCTTCACTTGCACCGGTAACCTGGGTTTTAATTTCTGAAATTTTCCCAAACAAAATCCGTGGAGCCGCTTCATCTGTTGCTATTCTTACGTTGTGGGCCGCTTATTTTGTATTAGTTTTTACCTTCCCGATCCTGGCAGAAAAACTTGGTACTTATGGCCCATTCTGGCTTTATTCTGTGATTTGTTTTGTTGGTTTTGTTTTTGTAAAAATGAAGGTTAAAGAAACCAAAGGAAAAACACTGGAAGAACTGGAAGATATTTTCGTAGCACATTGACTTTAAGAAATAATAGAAGGGTATATTACTTATGGCTAAAGCCGGAGAACTTCTATTTTGCTAACTCAAGGCTTCAGCCTTGGGTCAGACATGGATAGACATTAACATAGTTCTAAAGTCACAGTCTATAAGATAGCAATTTATTTAAAAATGAATCTCAATTTTAGGTAGACGGCAATCAATCCTGAGTAAAGCTTAGGTCAGCTAAAAACAGTATTAAGTCTTAAACCTTGGACTTACCATAACTGCAAATACCAGGCTTTAGCCAAAGTTGTTTCCAGTACAAAAGCCCGAGGTACTGTATTAGTCTTTCACATTTTATTCTACTCCAAAACAGAATAAAATTGCACAATCCCGTGCTTTTTAGTTACACTTCCCAGAATTAACATCATAAAATTGTCCATCATTTAGAAAAAACAATCCATTGGCTATATGGTATTTAACAAAGAAATTTGTGAAGTTATGAATAGTACTATACTTATTTATTTTTTCATAATTAAAAGTTCTAAACCATTATACTTATTTTAAAACAATTTATTATGAATCAACTCATACTTCTGATTGGAAGAATGTCCTTGGTACTGATGCTATTTTCATCTCTGGCCGGTTTTGCCCAAAATCCAATTTCTGGTAAAGTAACAGGAGAGAATAATGAAGTATTGCCAGGAGTGAATATCGCCATAAAAGGAACCAGTAAAGGTACTGCCACGGATGCAGAAGGGAATTTTAAATTGGATGTACCTTCCGGAGTTAAACTGGTTTTTAGTTTTATTGGATTTGAAACCCAGGAATTGTCGCCAGGAAATAGTGCTGTTCTAAACGTAAAAATGATTTCCAATTCAAGAGCACTGGAAGAGTTAGTTGTAGTAGGTTATGGTCAGGTTAAAAAAAGTGATTTAACTGCTTCTGTTTCAAGTGTAAAAGGAGCAGCAATAAAAGAATTTCCGGTTACCTCACTTGATCAGGCATTGCAGGGACGTGTAGCTGGTGTACAAATATCACAATCCTCTGCCGCTCCCGGTGGTGGACTTTCAGTACGGGTTCGTGGACCAAACTCTATTTTGAGTGGATCTGAGCCACTTTATGTAGTGGATGGTTTACCAATTTATCCCGATAACAATGCAGTAGGAACAGGAGGTAATCGTCAGCCTTCCAATGCATTGGCTATGCTGAATCCTAATGATATAGAATCTATTGAAGTGCTGAAAGATGCATCAGGAACTTCTATTTATGGTTCGCGCGGTGCTAATGGAGTGGTGATGATTACTACCAAACGCGGTAAAGAAGGTGGTGGCAGACTTACTTACGATGGTTCCTATTCATTCCAGAATATGGCCAGGAAAGTTAAAATGCTTCGTGCTGACGATTACATGCATTATATCAACATGCTGGAAATCAGTCAGGGAGGTGCCGGACGTTACAGCAATGATCAGATTGGCTCAGCCGGGGCAGGTACAAACTGGGTGGATGCCATTACTCAGCCTGGAAGTATTCAAAGTCATCAGCTGACATTTTCCGGCGGAACGCAAACTATGAAGTATGCTTTCAGTGCGAATGTGCTTGACAATGAAGGGATTATTTTAAATACAAATTTTAAGCGATACGGTTTCCGGATGAATCTGGATAATGATGTTTTGGGTGGAAAAGCGACTCTAAGTAACAGCTGGTCATTTAGTCATCTGGCTTCCCAAAATGTACCAACAGACCGTGGAGGACCGGGCGGGATTGTAATTACTGCTTTGGGTTTGGATCCAACAGTTTCTATTTATGATAAAAATGGTCTTTATAATTATCCGAGTTACGATGGAAGGTTTAGCATAAATCCTGTTGCAGAGGCAAAAGAAGGCTATGACCGGGATGCGACAAACCGGTTATTCGGAACCACAGCACTGACATTCCATATTCTGAATGGTTTAAATTTCAAGACGAGTATTGGTGCGGATGTTGTTGGTGCGGGCCGTACTTCGTTTTATAACAGCTACACCAGATTAGGCCGTCAGAATAACCGGCAGCTTGATAAATTTAACCGGACTGTTATAAATCTTTTGAATGAAAACTTACTTTTTTATCACAAAAATATAACCCCAAGTCATGTTATTGATGCAACAGTTGGTTATACTTTTCAGCATGAAGTGAACCAATATGCTTCGGCTTCGACCTGGGGCTTGCCTTCTGATGACGTGAATTCAATGAATTTGCAAAACGGTTCTAAAATACAAACACCTTATTCCGGTCGTCAGGAATGGACATTACAATCGGTTATCGGTCGGTTGAATTACTCTGCTTTTGACAAATATTTATTAACTGTTACGGTCCGCAGGGATGGTTCTTCCAAGTTTGGGCCAAATAATAAATATGCTATCTTCCCTTCTGCCGCATTAGGATGGAAAATTGCGAATGAAAAGTTCTTCACAAATTCAAAACTGAGCACCATTTTTGATGACATGAAACTGAGAGTTAGTTACGGTATTACAGGAAATTCCAACATTCCGCCTTATCAGTCAGTTTCCGGATTAGTACCATATAACTATGTTTTTGGCGGACAACTTTCTGCCGGTTACGGAGCTAATAACATTGCAAATCCTGATTTGAAATGGGAATCAACCAAAATGCTGAATGTAGGATTTAACGCCAGACTTTTGAAAAACAGACTTGATTTTTCTGTTGATTGGTATAACACTAAAACCTCTGATTTGTTACTCTACGTTTCTATTGCACAAAGCACCGGATTTAGTACAGTTTTGCTGAATTCAGGAACTCTAACCAATAAAGGGATGGATTTTGAAGCAAATTATAAGGCCATTGACAGTGAAAATTTCAAATGGGATATTGGTGGAAATATTGCTTTTGTAAGGAATAAAGTTACTGATCTGGGTAGAAGTACGCCTTATTTTGCAAGCAGCCCGAGCGGGCATTTGGGAATCGACGGAAGTTGGGTACAGGCAGGAAATCCGATTGGTGTCTGGAGAGGATATGAATATGCGGGTTTGTTTACAACTGATTCTGAGGCAGCAACTTACTCAGCCAAAGCTGGTTATCCAAAGTATACGGATGTAAATAATGACGGAAAATATACTTCTGATGATTATAAAATTATTGGGAATCCTAATCCAAAATTTACCTGGGGGATGAACACCTCATTGAAATACAAAGCATTTGATTTAGGTATTTTCTTCAGAGGTGTACAGGGAAATCAGGTTCGGAATTTACAGCAATCTGAAATCGGAGATGGTGTTCAGAAAATTAATCAGATATCAAACATCTTGACTGATTCTTACAGCGCCACAAATGTTAACGGAAACCGTCCAATCATTGACGGAAGAAGAGATTTTATTTCTTTCCGTAAATCATCATTTTTTATTCAGGATGGTTCTTTTGTCCGCTTGCAAAATGTTTCGTTAGGTTATAATATTCCTTTTTCTAGCAATTTCATTCGTTCGGCAAGAGTATCAGTAAGTGGTCAGAATCTGTTTTTAATTACTAAATACAAAGGTTTTGATCCGGAAGTTAATAATGGCGGGCAAAGTAACTTGAACCGTGGCGATGACTATGACGCTTATCCACGCGCAAGAACGGTAACAGTTGGGGTTAATCTTGGATTTTAAAATTCAGGGCCAACATGGGAAATAATTAATGCAAAACAGAACCACAGGTTTCATAAAAATACCTTTGATCAGATGAAAAATATAATAGTACAACAAGCCAAATGTTTAATAGCAGCAGCTATGCTGACGGCCGCAGGATGTTCTGATCTGAATGAAAAGCCCGATTTTATCAATCCGGATAGCTTTTATAAATCAGCAACAGAACTGGAATTGGGCGTAAATGCAGTTTACGATGATTTAGGAATGGGTAACGGCGACTGGGATAACCACTTTTATAACCGATATGTATTTGAATGTCTGGCAGGTTATCAGGTGGGTTGGGAAAAAGGTCCTTTGCAATATAATCTGGGAAATATCAGTGCGTCAGATGATTACATTAATGCATACTGGCGGCAATGTTACCGCGCTATCGACCGCGCAAACAAAATTATAGAAGTAGCAGATAAGATGACAGATATCGTCAATCCGGATAAGGTAAAACGTATTAAAGCAGAGGCTGAATATTTGCGTGGATTCTATTTCTATGAACTGCTGAGGTATTTTGATAACCCTCCGATTAAAACCACATCTACCCAAAGTTTCAATGATTTGCCAGGAAATGAGGGTGGAAAACGTAAAGTTATTGATCAGATATATGCGGATTGTATTGCAGCAGCGGCTGTTTTACCAGCCAGCTATACGGGTACAGATATGGGGCGTGCGACAAAATGGGCCGCCAAAACGCTGCTTATGAAAGCCCAGTTGTGGGATCAGAAATGGGCGGAAGCAAAAACGACTTCTGAGGATATTATCAATAACAGCGGAATGACATTGTTCACTGATTTTTCGAATAATTTTGATATTGATCATGAAAATCAGGGCGAACGTATTTTTGAAGCTCAGATTTCAGCCAAAGCCAATTCCAGTGAATACAGTGACCATTCAGCTCATTTTAATCCTGAGGATTTTCCAAGTGATATGGGCGGCGCAGGATGGAGCTGGATAAGTTTAACCAAAGATTTCAGAATGTCGTATCCGGACAATGACAAACGGATTAGCGGAACTTTTGTAGAATCATATCCGACTGCTCGTACAGCAAAAAATTCGGAAGGTAAATTTCCAACTGTAAAATGGTCAGCCAAAGCAGATTACAATCTTTCACGTTTTGGAGGACTGGTAGATCCGAACGCCAATCCTAATAAACCCGAAGAACTTATTTTCAGCAAAGCCTGGTCTTCCAAGTTGACTGAATTAGATAAGCCTTATTCCAACACGGAAAAAAATACTATTTATATGCGTTACGCTGAAGTTTTGCTTGGGCATTCGGAAGCCTGTAATGAAAGTGGACAGGGAGATGCTTACGTGAGTATTAACAAAGTAAGGACCAGAGCAGGATTACCGTCATTGAAAGGGTTGACACAAGCGACTTTACGTGACGCAATTGTGGATGAAATCATGCATGAATTTGCCTTTGAACAGGTTGGTTATTCGGAGCTGAGAAGGAAGAGTAAATTTGGTGGCACACCCGATTATCTGGGAGATTATATTAAACATTATGCAGCCACTTACAAGGTAGGACGGGTGCCAAAAGCAAAAGACTATGTATTGCCAATTCCTTTGATAGAAACGCAGGGAAATTCGAATGTAAAACAAAACGTGGAATGGCAATAATGGTAAATCATGATTAAAAGGAGACCACAATCGGTCTCCTTTTAGTATTTACAAGCTTTTTAGATTTGAATATTAAAAACGGTCCTCTGCCGCGGCTAAGCATTGAAAATCGAATGCGGGCCGCCGCCGCGGTTGATTATTTTTTAACTTAAAACTTATATAAAGTTTCCTACTGGCTTACCAAAGAATGAAAATAAAAGTACTGTTGTGCCTATGCTGGATTGTGTTTTTTTCTTGTCAACCAAAACAGGAAACACTTTTTAGTTTGCTTCCTTCCTCGCAGACAGGCGTAAAGTTTCAGAATAATATTAAAGAAAATGAGGACTTCAATCTGATCGATTATTACTACGTTTATAACGGTGGAGGAGTAGCAATTGGAGATATTAATAATGATGGTTTGCCGGATTTGTACTTCACAGGAAACCAGGTTCCAGACAAATTATATTTGAACAAAGGAAATTCTGACGGAAAATTACACTTCGAAGATATTACACAAAAGGCTGGTATTCTGGCAGGCGGATGGAGCACCGGTGTAACAATGGCGGATGTTAATGCTGATGGATTGCTGGATATATATGTCTGCAAATCTGGTAATTATCCTGCTGAAAAAAGAAAGAACCAGCTTTATCTGAACAAAGGAAATCTACACTTTGAAGAAGCTGCAAAACAAACCGGCATTGCAGATACGACATTTACTAATCAGGCAGCTTTTTTTGATTTTGATAAAGATGGAGATTTAGATCTGTTTCTCATTACGAGTACGAATCTGGTCAGAAATCCCAATAAATTGGTGTCGCCTGTAAGCGACGGAACGGGTTTTTCGGTGGATAAACTTTACAGAAATGATGGAGGAAACTTTACAGCTGTTTCTCAACAAGCTGGTATTGTGCACGATGGTATGAGCCTTGGATTGTCCATTGCAGATTTCAATGGCGACGGCTGGGAAGATATTCTGGTCGGAAATGATTTTTTGTCTAATGATTTGTTGTATCTGAATAACCAGGATGGAACGTTCAGAGAGTCTGCCAAAGAAGCGTTCGGGCATCACAGCCAGTTTACAATGGGAACCGATGCTGCTGATTTTAATAATGACGGACGCGTTGATCTGATGACAGTGGATATGTTGCCGGCAGACAATGAACAGCGCAAACAAATGGCCGGGCCTGCTAATTTTCAGCAATTCCAAATGGCCCGTCAGCTGGGTTATCATCCTCAGTATATGAGAAATATGCTTCAATTGAATGTGGGGGAAAGGAAAAAGGGCAGGGGAGTAAGAGATGTTCATTTTTCTGAAATCGGTCAGTTTGCCGGAGTCCATAGCACAGATTGGAGTTGGTCGCCGCTCTTTGCCGACTTTGATAATGATGGACAAAAAGATCTGTTTATCACAAATGGCTATTTACGGGACATTACAGATCTGGATTTTGTGGCTTATAATTCAGAAATGGCCCAGGGCGGAGCTACTCCAACGGAAATTAATAACCGCATGAAATCCGAAGCGGTGAAAATGAAAATCTTGAAAAAGAACAATTTCATTTACCGGAATAACGGAGACCTAACTTTCACAAATATGGCAAAAACCTGGTTTGGTGATTCGCCTTCTCTTTCTAATGGCTCCGCTTATGGGGATTTGGACAACGATGGTGATCTGGATCTGGTAGTTAATAACATCAATCAGGAAGCTTTTATTTTACAAAATAATACAGTTGGAAAAAATTTCCTGAATGTTTCTTTAAAAGGTAAAAACGGTAATTTACATGGTTTGGGAAGTGAAGTGACCATTTATACCGGAAATGAAATACAAAAAATTCATCACACACTTACAAGAGGTTATCAATCGTCCAGTGATAATTTAATTCATTTTGGATTAAATCAGCGTAAGCAAATAGATTCTCTTCGAATCATCTGGCCGGATGGAAAATTGCAGATTTTAAAGCGTCCTGCCATTAATAAGATTTTGACATTAAATTATAAAAATGCAAAATCCGGCAGTGATATTGACAAGATTTCAACTCCCATTTTGCAGGAAATTACACGGGAAACTGGAATAGATGCGGTGCATGAAGAGGAACCATACATGGATTATAATCAGGAACCGATGCTGATGCACAAGCTGTCGCAACAAGGACCGAAAATAGCGGTGGGGGATGTAAATGGAGATGGTTTGGAAGACTTTTTTATTGGCGGTTCTTACCGGCATCAGGGTAAATTTTTTATACAAAATGCTGCTGGTAAATTTCTTGAAAAACCTTTTAATACTGTACAGAGAGAGAAGGATGAAGAAGATACCGGCGTTCTTCTGGCTGATCTGGATGGTGATAAAGATCTGGATTTATACATTGTCAGTGGTTCCAATGAGTATTTTGACGGTTCGGAATATTACCAGGACAGGTTGTATATGAATGACGGAAAAGGGAATTTTTCACTTATGGCAGATGCTTTGCCGGTTATCAGGCACAGTGGTTCTTGTGTAACGGCAATTGATTTTGATAAGGACGGAGACCTGGATTTGTTCCGGGGAGGAAGATTAACGCCGCTTGCATATCCGAAGGCTGGTGAAAGCTGTATTCTACGAAATGATCACGGACATTTTTCTGATGTAACAGATTCCGTTGCACCCGGTCTCAGATCAATTGGTATGGTTACCGACGCGGTATGGACAGATACGGACAATGATTCCTGGCCCGATTTAATGATCGTGGGTGAATTTATGCCAATAACTTTGTTCAAAAATGTGCGTGGAAAATTAACTAAAACAAATGCTTTTCCTGAATCAAATGGCTTATGGAATTGTGTAAAATCTGCTGATTTTGACCATGATGGAGATATGGATTTTGTGGTTGGAAATGTTGGATTAAACAGTCGGTATAGATTTTCTATAAAAGAACCATTGTCAGTTTACAGTGCGGATTTAGATGGAAACGGCCGTTATGATGCCATTCCATCTTACTATTTAAACGGAACAGAATATCCGGTTCCGTCCAGAGATGAGCTCACCCGACAGATTCCGTTGTTCAAAAAAAGATTTCAATCCTATGCTTTGTATGCTAAAATAAAAATGGATGAACTGCTCACTGACGATCAACGGAAAAGTGTAGTAATTTCAAGAGCTTATAAACAAGAAAGTGTTTTTATTGAAAATAAAGGTGCAGGTAAATTTATCATTAAATCTTTGCCCCAGGCTGCCCAGCTTTCCGTTGTTCAGGATATTTTAATTGATGATGCAGATAAAGATGGCCAGTTAGATATTCTACTCGTTGGTAATGATTTTAGTACGGAACCCATTGTCGGACAATATGATGCATCTTTTGGAACACTGTTGAAAGGAAATGGAAAAGGCGGATTTCAAGCTGTTGATCCGGATAAATCCGGATTCTTTGCAGATGGTGATTGCCGGAGTATCAAAAAGATTTCGGGGAAAAAAAATTACTACATCGTTTCCAGAAATTTGGCTTCAATGCTGATTTTCAAATAATAGAATTTGCTGTTTACTTCCTATTTTTCAATTTTATGAAAGTCTTCTTTTTCGATAAGTTTTTATTTGTCCTGTTACTGTTACCCATTTTTTCTTTTGGTCAAAAGCCTTTATCACTGGCAGGTACGTGGGAACTTCGGCTTGACCCGGAAGATAAAGGGCTTCGTGAGCATTGGTGGAATCAGGCATTTGATGATCAGGTAAAATTACCAGGCTCGCTGACAGAAAATGGAAAAGGTTATGACATCACGCTGCAAACTCCATGGACCGGTGATATTTTTGACAGTACTTATTTCATTTCAGATAAATATAAAAAATACAGGGAAGGCAATGTCAAAATACCCTTTTGGCTCAAACCGGTAAAGTATTACAGCGGTGCAGCATGGTATCGGAAAAGCGTTAATGTTCCTGCGGAATGGCTTAAAGAAAGAGTAATGCTTAACCTGGAACGTTGTCACTGGGAGGTGTATGTTTTTGTCAACGGCCAGTTTTGCGGAATGCAGAACAGCCTGGTTGGTCCTCAGCAATTTGATATTTCAGGACGCCTGAAAGAAGGGGAAAATTCTATCTCTCTAAAAATTGATAACCGGGTAAAATTATATATCGGACAAAATTCACATAGTATATCTGATCATACGCAATCCAATTGGAACGGCGTGGTTGGAGATATTTCCTTATTTTCGACATCAGCAACTTACCTGGATGAAGTTAAGATTTATCCCCGTTTAGCCAATTCCCTTATTGATGTAGAAGTAGCCCTGGGGCAATTGGCGCGTAAAGATTTCAAGGGAAAAGTTTTGCTGCGAGCCAGAAAAACAAAGGATCAGCAGTGGCTTCCATCGCAGACTATCGACGTACAGCTTCCCATGGATAAAAATACTTTTTCCGCTCATTACGCTATTCCAAATCCTGCGTTATGGGATGAATTTCATCCGGAATTATACCAGTTGGAAATAAAACTTGCTGATGAAAAAGGTACCATTTTATCTGAGAAAACAGAAGATTTCGGAATGAGAGACATTGGCACATCCGGCACTCGTATAACAATTAACGGTAAACCGGTGTTTCTGCGTGGAGATATAGATTGTGCCGCCTTTCCGTTAACCGGATATCCCCCGACTGATGCACCTTACTGGGAGAAAATATTTTCAACGATCAAAAATTATGGTCTTAACCACATGCGGTTTCATTCCTGGTGTCCTCCCGAAATTGCTTTCAAAGTAGCTGATAAGCTGGGTGTTTATTTGTATGTGGAAAGCCCGAGTTGGGCCAATCAGAGTAGTGGTGTAGGAAATTCGGACGTTGTGGACGATTTTATTTATCAGGAATCTGAGCGGATATTGAAATTGTATGGAAATCATCCTTCGTTTTGCATGATGTCGTACGGTAATGAACCCGGTGGAGCTAATCACAAGGAATTTCTGGGCAAATGGGTTAATCATTTTAAAAATAAAGATTCCCGCCGCCTGTTTACCAGTGCTTCGGGCTGGCCTGCACTTCCTGAAAACCAGTTTCATGTGGATTCAGAAGCACGAATACAACTTTGGAAAGCCGGTCTGACAAGTATCATTAACAAAGAAGCACCGACGACTTCATACGATTGGCGGGAGAAAATACGGTTCTCAAAAGTTCCATACATTAGTCATGAAATAGGCCAGTGGTGCGCTTATCCGAATTTTAAGGAAATGGTAAAATATAAGGGTGTTCTCAAACCTGCCAATTTCGAAATTTTTAAAGAAACACTGGAAGAAAACGGCATGGGCGATCAGGCTGCGGATTTTTTATATGCTTCGGGCAGATTGCAAACACTTTGCTACAAAGCAGATATTGAAGCAGCTTTACGAACACCGGGTTTTGGTGGTTTTCAATTGTTAGGTCTGCATGATTTTCCTGGCCAGGGATCTGCGCTGGTTGGTGCGCTGGATGTTTTTTATGATTCAAAAGGTTATACCACGCCGGAAGAATACCGGACATTTTGTAATGCAACAGTACCTCTTGCCAGGATGAAAAAGCTTTTATTTAAAAATACAGAAACCTTGGAAGCGGAACTGGAAATAGCACATTTTGGACCAGAAGAATTAAAAGACCAATGGATCGACTGGCAAATTACCGATGGAAAGGGAAAATTAAAACAACAGGGAAGTCTGAAAAAGGATTTGATAAAAAGAGATAATGCACAAGCTGTTGGTACGGTTAAAATCAGTTTATCATCTTTTAAAGAGGCTCAAAAATCAGTTCTGAAAGTAAAATTACGGGGTACGGCATTTGAGAATAACTGGGATTTCTGGGTCTATCCGGATGAAATTAATCCTGAAAATGCAAGAGGGAAAGTGATTATAACTCACAAAATGACTGATGAAATAACGAAGCAATTACAGGAAGGTGCAACTGTACTTTTACTGCCGTTTGGACAGGTAAAAAAAGGGAAAGGTGCAGAAGTAGAAATTGGTTTTTCAAGCATATTCTGGAATACGGCATGGACAAACGGGCAGGCTCCGCACACGCTGGGAATAACTGTAAAACCCACTCATCCGTTGTTTAAATATTTCCCCACAGAATCATACAGTAATTTTCAGTGGCAGGAATTAGTGAGCAGTTCACAAACGATGTTGGTCAACGATCTTGATCCTAAAATCCGTCCGTTGATTCAACCTATTGATACCTGGTTTGAAAACAGGAAATTGTCGCTTGCATTTGAAGGTAAAGTGAGTAAGGGAAAACTGATGGTGTGCAGTATTGACCTGGATAATAGTCTGAATAATCGTTTATCTGCACGTCAGTTGAAATACAGCATACTGAAATATATGAACAGCAAAGATTTTGCTCCTGAAAATAATATCGAAGTAAAAACTTTAAATACGTTTTTTTCAGGAACAGATCTTTAAATTTTTGATGAACGAAATATGGAATTGATTTTAAACTGAAATTTAAAAAATATCAAATTCATAAACTGTAACAGATTTGAATGGATTCTCAGGTGTGAGCAATGTAGAAGGGAAATGTGGCTGGTTTGGAGAATCCGGAAAATGTTGCGTTTCCAGACAAATTCCTGCATATTTTGGATATGGAAATAGTTTTTTTTCAATAATACTTCCATCAAAATAATTGGCGCAATAAATATGTATTCCTGGTTCAGAAGTATAAGTTTTCATACTAATCCCGTTTTGTGGGCAGCTTAATATAGCAGCAGCTTTTATTTCCTGAGAATTTTCATCTTTCAAAATATACGTGTGATTAAAACCAAAATCAGGTCTCATTTGCTCATGCGGACTGGCTAGCGAAGTACCAATTAATTGAGGAATTTGTAAGTCGAATGGACTATTTTCTACCGAAGTGTATTTTCCAGTTGGAATGGTATTTTCGTTGTTTGGTAAGTAATGTGAACTGTTTATTTGAAGTAAATGGTTTTCAATTGTTTTTTCTGAGCTTCCTGATAAATTAAAATAGCTGTGTTGCGTCAGGTTAATGTGAGTCGGAGAGTCGGTTTTAGCTGAATACTCAATTTGCAAACTATTATTTTCAGTTAAACTGTAAATCACCGATACTGTCATATCTCCTGGAAATCCTTCTTCGCCATCCCTGCTGAAATAAGACAGTTCCAGTGAGTCATCGCTGTAATTTACTATTTTCCAGACCTTTCTATTAAAACCTTCGTAACCTCCATGCAAACAATTTTCGCCATTGTTAACAGGAAGTTGGTAAGTCTTAACATTCAATTTAAAACGGCCTTTTTCAATCCGGTTAGCAAAACGGCCAACTATTGCACCCATATAAGTTTGGTCTGTCCGGTACTGTTCTAATGTTTGAAAACCAAGAACGACATCTGTTAAATTGCCGTTTTTATCAGGTACAATTAACGATTGGATAATACCTCCGTAATTGAGAATTTCTGCTTTTAGCCCGTTAGAATTTTTTAAAGTAAAAAGATAAACTTCTTTTCCATCCGGCGGCAATATTCCAAAAATTCGTTTCATTATTTTTAGGTGTTTTTACAAATGTATTATAAATAAGTCATGAATAATTTGGACGGAAATTTATTGCTGATAGACAATCTTATGAAATTATTATTTAGGTTTGTTTAAATGAACGGTTATGAATGAAACTGATAATGCCCGGAAAATTGATGGTTTTGCAGGCCAGCTTGCCATTGTCCTGCCTAAAAGTGTGATTGATATTTGTGCTGAAACGCCTCCGATTAATTCCATGTTTATTACCGATATCGGATTTTATCCCAAAGCTCAGTTTCATTACCGGGAACGACCTGCCGGTGTTTCTCAAAATATCCTGATTTATTGTGTAGATGGTAAAGGTTGGGCTCAGATGCCGGATAAGGGCATTGTACCTGTCAGAACCGGTGAATTTCTGATTATTCCCAAAGGAACACCGCATCGTTACGGCGCTGACGAAACCCATCCATGGAGTATATTCTGGATGCACCTTAAAGGAGAACAGGCTTCTGTAATTGCGGATTTAATGATGACGGAAGGTAAAAATCATATCAGCGCCGTTCCGTTTGATGAAGAAAGGATCAGGCTTTTTAATGACATGTATGATGCGCTTGCAAAAGGTTATGGATTGGACAATCTGATTTATGTGAATATGACCCTCTGGCGTTTTATGGTTTCATTTATTCAGAGTGAGAAATTTACACTAACTCATAAAACAGTTGATAAAGATGCGATGAGCAAAACCATCGATTTTATGCAGGAAAATATTCATTTATCACTCAAACTGGATGACCTTGCGGCGCATGTGAATATTTCTTCTTCCCATTATTCGGCATTATTTAAAAAGAAAACCGGTTATGCCCCTATCGAATATTTCAATCATTTAAAAATACAGAAAGCTTGTCAGTACCTGCAATTCACGGATTTGAGAATTGGTGAAATCGGACAAAAAATTGGCATTGAAGACCAGTATTATTTTTCCAGGCTTTTCAGCAGTATTATGGAATGTCCTCCCATTGAATATCGAAAAAGACGGTTACCTGCAAACTGAGAGCAGCATTATCTTGCAATTCTATTTCCGGTCATGCTCCCATGATCTCTTTCCTATGTAACGTACCCCAATGTCGCAGCGAGTCAATAACTGGTTGTAAAGATTCGGCGTGCGGCAACAAAGTGTATTCTACTGATACAGGCAAGCTTTCAAAAACTGTCCTTTTTACTAACCGGTTCGCTTCCAGGTCTTTTAGTTCTTTTGCCAAAACTTTGGATGAGAGTTTTGGAATGCTCCTTTCTATTTCCCGAAAATGACTATTACCTGAGGAAATAGAAACAATGATCTGCAATTTCCATTTCCCGCTAATGACTTCTATCGCATCCCTGATCGGCAATAATTGCGTTGTACATTCTGTATGTGTTAATTTTTCCATGAGAATAAGAGTCTGTCACTTACACCGAGGTTAGTGCTTACCTCCGGGTAACTGGTTACAATAGGTAAGCAAATATAATTAAGTTTGTGCCATTCAAACAAATAAGAAAATGAAAGCAAATAAAATTATCTATTGGATCACCACAGGGATTGTAGGTGCCATGATGTTGTTTAGTGCATACAGTTATTTTACCAATCCTCAGGTTGCAGACGGATTTAAACATTTAGGATTTCCGGATTATTTCAGAGTTGAACTGGCTATTGCTAAAATTACAGGCGCCTTGATATTACTGATTCCATTTGTACCAATCAGAATTAAAGAATGGGCGTATGCAGGTTTTGGGATTACATTTATTTCAGCAGCCATCGCACATATCAATAGCAATGATACCACTGCAATGATTATTACCCCACTTGTGATGCTGGCTATATTAATTGTTTCAAATATATATCTGCACAAACAAGGTAAGACAGTTGTGAGTTAAATAATTTATTAATAATCATGCATTTAGTAAGCCAATCGCTAATTGCCAAACGATAATCGTAACTATTTGTCAATCAGTGTAATATCTGCCATATTAAGCGCATACCGAAGTGCAAAAGAACGACCAGGGTGGAAGTCAGATTCCATGTGAAGAGGTAATTTTAATTCCTGAATATTTTGCTGGATTAATGCGCGAACGAGAATATGATCGGGATAGATGACACTTGTCAGCACTTCTCCATACAAAACCAGATCGTTGCCGGTATTTTCAGCAGGCAGATATATTTGTGAAGGTGTACCACGCTTTATGATCTTCCCGTTTTCTAATACAATTACCTGATTTGCCAAACGGAATATTTCTCCCAGATCATGGGTAACAATAATCATCGTAAATCCGTATTGCTGGTGAAATTTGAGGATTAATTCCTGCAAATTTCCACGCATAGAATGATCTAAGGCAGATAACGGCTCATCTAAAAGCAAAAGATCGGGTTTGCGAACAAGCGCTCTGGCGAGGGCAACACGCTGCTGCTGTCCGCCGGAAAGTTGGTAAGGTTTGCGGTCTGCTAATTGCCGGAGCTCAATGGAATCAATAAGTTCTTCAACAATTGCGGCATCTGTTCCTTTTTCCAGACCAAATGCAAGATTTTCACGGACAGTCAAATGTGGAAATAATGCGTAATCCTGAAAAACGAATCCGATATTCCGTTTTTGTGTAGGTAAATTTATTTTAGAATTAGTATCAAGCCAGAGTTTTCCATGATATTGGATGTGACCGTTTTGCGGACGAACCAGACCTGCAATCTGGCGCAATAAAGTTGTTTTTCCCGCACCGGATGGACCGGTAACTGCCAAAATACTTCCTTCCAATATTGACACAGAAATCTCCATGGGCAAAGTGCCATTGGAAGTTTCGAGTGTGTGAAAAATATTGATTTCAAGCAGGTTGTCGGACACGAAGCAGGCGGTTGTTGATGGAATACACTATAAGTAAGATAGCGAAAGTAATGGCAAATAATACCAGAGCATATTGATTTGCAACAGTGTAATTTAAAGCTTCCACTTCATCGTAAATAGCCACTGATGCCACTTTTGTAACACCGGGAATATTTCCGCCAATCATTAATACAACACCAAATTCGCCGACTGTATGTGCAAAAGTGAGTACAAATGCAGTCAGAATTGCTGGTTTGCAATTGGGTAAAAGTATTTTGTAAAACGTTTCAAACCGTCCTTTTCCCATGGTAAATGATGCTTCCTGTAATGAAAGTGGTAAAGATTGTAACCCGGCTCTCAATGGATAAACCATAAAAGGCAGACTATAAATAACAGATGCAATAACGAGTCCGGTAAATGAAAAAACAATTCTTAAACCAATCAGATTTTCGATCCAGGCGCCAAACCAATACGATGGACTGAAAGCCAATAATAAATAGAAACCGATTACGGAAGGAGGCAGTACAAGTGGCATACCGATAATGGCCTCAATAATTCCTCTGGCCTTAAATTTCCCAAATGCCAGCCAATAAGCCAATGGCAACGACACCACCAATAAAATAATGGAAGTAATAGATGCCAGCTTGAAAGTAAGCAAAAGTGGTTGCCAATCCATGTTTGAGGAGTTAAGAGAAAGAGTAGTTCAAAGTTCAAACCAGGCCGCTATTGGTGTGGTTTGAACTTTGAACTTTTTACTTATTTATATCCGTATTTCTTAAAAATCTCTCTTCCTTTTTTTGAGTATAAAAAATCATAAAACTGACGACTTGTTTCTTTTTTTGGAGAATCTGCGCTGTGTTTAAGTAAAATCGCAGCTTGTTCTATGGGTTTATACAAAGTAGAATCTACAATAATCCATTGCCCTTTTCCTTTCATTTCCGGCGAAAGAACGATAGATAATGCGTTAAATCCTGCTTCTACTGATCCTGACGAAATATATTGAGCTGTTTGGGCGATACTTTCACCGTATACCAGTTTCTTTTTTATTTGGTCAAAAGATTTTTGTTTTTCTAAAACCTGCAATGCAGCCTCACCATAAGGTGCAACGCGGGGATTGGGAATTGCAATTTTTCTAATTTTTTCTTCACTCAATATTTCGATTTTTAAATCAGCAGAAGGAATATTTTTTGCCCAAAGCACCAGCGTTCCTAATGCATATATTTTAGGTTTTTCGTCTGAACCGCCTCTTGTATATATTTCCTGTGGATATTTGGTATCTGCTGAAACAAATACATCGAATGGCGCTCCCTCGCGAATTTGAGTGGTTAATTTTCCCGATGAACTGACAACGATTTCAATTTTTTTGCCGGATTCTTTCTCAAATTCTTTTTTTATATCCTGCATTACATACTGCACATTAGCAGCCGTAGCAATAATTATTTTGTCGGAAGGTTTTGAACAACCGGCCAGAAGAATAGAAAACAGGAAAATAATGCGTTGAAAGTTCATCCTGCTAATTTAATAGAATAACTCAACAGTAACAGATTTCATAAATGGAAACCTGCCAGACTTTTTGTAACAGAATTAAATGTGATAGTGCGTTTAATGTTTTCCAGCCGTATGTCCAATATCGTAAAAGTCGTAAATTGCGCCCCGTTTCGACCTGTAACAAGCGAAACTAAGCTTAGTTATAAGCTGATTGCTTAAAATTGATTTAATAAAATGATAATAGAAACTGCACAGCGGACCCGGCAGACATCAGAATATTACTTTTCTGTAAAACTGACCGAAGTACGCAAACTGGTTGCCGAAGGGCATGACGTAATTAATTTGGGAATTGGTAATCCGGATATGATGCCTTCTGAACAAACCATTGAGGCATTGTCGGAGGCGGCGCACAAGCCGCTGGCTCATGGTTATCAATCCTATATTGGTACAATTACTTTCCGGAATGCTATTGCAGATTTTTATCAGAGAACTTATGGTGTTATGTTAAATCCGGCTTCTGAAATATTGCCGCTGATTGGTTCCAAGGAAGGAATAACACATATTTCTTTAACATTTTTGGATCCTGGTGATGAGGTTTTAGTGCCGGAGCTGGGCTATCCGGCTTATCGTGCAGTGAGCCAGATGGTGGGTGCAGTGGTGAAGGAATATCCATTGCGTGAAGATTACGGATGGCAGCCGGATTGGGAAGCAATAGAACAATTAATTTCGCCCCGCACGAAAATTATGTGGCTCAATTATCCGCACATGCCAACAGGTGCACCAGCTACCATGGAATTATTTGAGCAAGCCGTTGCTTTTGCACATAAACACAAGATTTTACTTTGTCATGATAATCCATATAGTCTGGTTTTGAACAAAAAAGCTCCGATCAGTTTATTGTCTGTGGAAGGAGCAAGGGAAGTGGCGATAGAACTGAATTCTATGAGTAAATCGCATAATATGGCCGGCTGGCGGCTTGGCTGGCTGTCTGGTGAGAAACCTTATATTGATGCTGTTTTAAAAATAAAAAGTAATGTGGATTCTGGTATGTTCTGGGCTATGCAGGAAGCAGCGGCAGCAGCATTACAAAATTCAGATGAATGGCACCGTGAGCGAAATGACGTTTATCAGGGCCGTTTGGAAGCTTCCGAAGCTTTACTGAGTGCATTAGGATGTATCTGGGATCCAAAACAGGAAGGGTTGTTTTTATGGGGAAAATTGCCGGATCATGTTGAATCTGCTGAGAAACTTGTAAATGATTTGCTTCTGGAAAAAAATGTATTCATTGCACCCGGTTTTATTTTTGGACCAAAAGGACAGAGATATATCAGACTATCACTTTGTTTGCCGAAGGAGAGAATTTGGGAAGCGGTGGAGAGGGTTAGGGGGTAAGAGCGTGAGATAGGGTTTGGGGGAAAGGGAGAAGAGAAAATTTTCAATATTCAACATGCAATTTTCAATGTTCAATTTGCTGATCCACATCAATTCTTAATTGAAAATTGTTAATTGAAAATTATTTAATTTCCTGAAAAGGCATTATAACATATTAAGTAATGGTTATTAGTATTATAGGAGTTGGTTTACTAGGAGGTTCGTTTGCATTGGGTCTTCGTGAGAAGTATCCGCATATTAAATTTATTGGCGTTGATAATTCGGTTGTTAACCAGAAAATTGCGCTGGCCAAGGGTATTGTGGATGAGATCACTTCGCTGGAAGAAGCACTTAAAATTGCTGAACTTAATGTACTGGCGACTCCCGTAGACGTAATTACTGCGTTGCTGCCTTACATGCTTGATCACATTCCTGCCGGCAAAACAATTATGGATCTGGGTTCGACAAAGGAACAAATTTGTCAGCTGGTGAATAATCATCCTAATCGCAGCCAGTTTGTCGCAGTTCATCCTATGTCAGGAACTGAAAATTCTGGTCCTGGAGCTGCTTTTAAAGAACTTTTGGTAAATAAAAATGTCATCATTTGCGATAGAGAAATCAGTCATCCGGATTCACTCGGTCTGGTGGAAGTTTTTCTGCGGGATGTTGGTATGAAAATAAATTACATGACACCGGTGGAGCATGACCTGCATCTGGCCTATGTTTCACATCTGAGTCATATCAGTTCATTTGCGCTTGGATTGACCGTTTTGGACAAAGAAAAAGACGAAAGAGCGATATTTGACATGGCGAGTACTGGTTTTTCATCCACGGTTCGTTTAGCCAAAAGTTCGCCTCAAATGTGGGCTCCTATTTTTGACCAGAATAAAACCAATGTTTCCAAAGCGCTGGGAGATTATATTGAGCTTTTAAAAAAGTTTAAAGATGCAATAGATAACCGGGACCTGGATACCAGCTTTTCTTACATGAATCGTGCTAATGATATTGGACGGATATTAGCGGGTATTGAGAAAAAATAAACGGATTGTTGATTTGATTTGTTTAAATTTCGTAATCGTTATCAGACAATGTTATGGAACTACCATTAAAAATACGTTCAGTCGCAGGCCTTACAGATGAGATGTTTTTTGATCTTTGTCAGGCTAATTCCCAACTGTTCATGGAAAGAGATAAAGATGGTAATATCATTGTTATGGCACCAACAGGATCAGATACAGGTTTCTACAATTCAGACATCAACGGGCAGATTTGGCTTTGGAACCGTCACAGTAAAGCGGGCTACGTTTTTGATTCATCTTCCGGATTTACATTGCCTGATGGCTCAGTTCGTTCTCCTGATGTTTCATGGATTACTAAAGATAAATGGGAAGCTCTTGCAGAAGCTGACCGCAAAAAATTTGCACCAATTTGTCCGGATTTAGTAGTTGAGGTGATGTCTTTAAGTGATAACATTACTGACCTTAAAAATAAAATGGAAGAATACATATCCAACGGAAGCAGCTTGGGCTGGCTCATTGACCGGATTAACAAACAGGTTTATATTTACCGGGCTGACGGTTCTGTGGAAGTTAAAAAAGGAAAGTCAATCAAATTGAGTGGAGAAGAGGTGTTGAAAGACTTTGTACTGGATGTGTGGTTTTGATGTGATTTTTCATAATTCTAAAATATTTTCCATAAAAAACAGCAGACGCATCATGCATCTGCTGTTTTTTATGGAAAAATAATACATGAATTTTTAGGCTTCCGGATCCTTCTTTTTCCTGGCTTCTACTACACAAGCTCCAATAATCAGAGCCACCAAAAGCACTGAACTTATCAGATCTATTTTGTGACCGGCTGCAACAGAGACAGGCTCGAATTTAAATACAACATTATGCTTTCCAGCCGGAATCCGTAAAGCGCGGAGTACGTAATTTGCACGTAACATATCAGCTGGTTTTCCATCGATCGTCACCTTCCATTCATTCCTGACATTATAATAAATTTCAGAGAAAATGGCCAGTCCTTCGTTTTTAGCATTGCTTTCATAAACCAGTTCATCCGGTTTATAGCTGGTTAGCTTAATAGTGGCAGTTGAATCATTTTGTAATGTCAGCCCTTTTAATTTATCAGCAAATTTTTGATCTAAAACCGCTTCGTCTTTTGGATTTAAAGAATCCAGCGCTGCCATTTCCGAATCAGCATTTGGTACTATTTTAAAGCTTTTGACAAACCACGCATTTCCGTAAGCACCTGGCTGAGGAATAGCCATTTTAGGGCCGCCTTGTTGTTCAGCAGTAATAACATATTTAGTATTTAACATGTTAAGTATGCCTGGATTTGGATTTTGCTTTGCGATTTGACGTTCAAACAATTCCTGGTAACGGCGTAATTTGGC
>Ga0247734_1001073_pt1 | contig 21700 bp, 25 predicted proteins | sample UWRJL103311B2_FD_180933 | JGI IMG/M metagenome (GOLD analysis project Ga0247734, IMG submission 180933) | Plant litter microbial communities from Arlington Agricultural Research Station in Wisconsin, United States - UWRJ-L103-311B-2 | ecosystem: Environmental > Terrestrial > Plant litter >... | reverse complement strand
AGGCCAAGACTGCCGCTCGTGATATCGAGGAGATCGAGGCTCGCGAACCCCATCACAAGGGCAAGAAGGCCAAGGGAAAGACTGCTGCTCGCGATATCGAGGAGACCGACGAGGAGACCGAGGAACTCGAGACTCGTGAACCCCACCACAAGGGCAAGAAAGCCAAGGCTAAGACTGCCGCTCGTGATATTGAGGAGATCGAGGCTCGCGAACCCCATCACAAGGGCAAGAAGGCCAAGGGAAAGACTGCTGCCCGCGATATCGAGGAGACCGACGAGGAGACCGAGGAACTCGAGACTCGTGAACCCCACCACAAGGGCAAGAAAGCCAAGGGAAAGACTGCCGCTCGCGATATTGAGGAGATCGAAGCTCGTGAACCTCACCACAAGGGCAAGAAAGCCAAGGGAAAGACTGCTGCCCGCGATATCGAGGAGATCGAAGCTCGTGAACCTCACCACAAGGGTAAGAAAGCCAAGGGAAAGACTGCTGCCCGCGATATCGAGGAGATCGAAGCTCGTGAACCTCACCACAAGGGTAAGAAAGCCAAGGGAAAGACTGCTGCTCGCGATGTTGAGGAGACTGAGACCGAGGACCTTGAGGAACTCGAGACTCGTGAACCCCATCACAAGGGCAAGAAGGCCAAGGGAAAGACTGCTGCTCGCGATGTTGAGGATATCGAAGCCAGAGAGCCTCACCACAAGGGCAAGAAAGCCAAGGCTAAGACTGCCGCTCGTGATGTTGAGGATATCGAAGCCAGAGAGCCTCACCACAAGGGCAAGAAAGCCAAGGGAAAGACTGCTGCCCGAAGCGATGATGTTACAATCGTCTAGATACTAGACACCTAAGGTAAGCTACTTATTCAACTCATGACCAAAGATCGAATGCTAATAAATCTGCTTAGTGAAAAGAAGCTTCGGTGTTTATCTGCCGAGCTCCTTAAACATGAAGAAGTCGATTCGACATGTAGATCTGTACCGACGGACATTCCCAGTTCTTTCGATGGTCGTTCACGTCCTGGGTAGTACAGTTAGCTTCTTTTGCCAATCACGTTTCTGGGGGTGTTTTTTCTTATATACAAGCCATGACTATTGAGTTGAACTTGAGATAGAGTAATAAATATGGAGTATGCAAATAATATTTCAAAACTTAGTGTTTCGTGGTGTGCCAGTTCGTAGTGAGGTGATTTAGAATCATTATTGCTGAAGCCGCTGTTCCTTCCCCACAAGCCTCGAATCCAATTAGAATGTTAATAGCTAAAGGCAGATGCACCACGGGGCATATTTCCAGCATTACTCTTCGCTGGTAGTTTGGGTGCGAGATGATTGTATTGCTCTTTTCCTCTTATGTGAAGCTTTCCGACTATAAATAAAAAGTGTCTCTGTTGGCCCAGTGCTTCAACCCAATTCCACGAGTATGGTATTGACCATAAGCTAGAAGTGTACTTTGACATATATGGATTGGATTACATTACATGGTAATCGTGAGTATAGCACTGTTTCTCAAGTTTCTGGCGCATAAAGTAGTAGTAGGTAGATCCACCCAAAGTGTTCAAATAGTTGGTGGAGTGTCATATAAATATAGGTGCGTGTCAGACTTGGCCGAAATTCATGCGCGGCCATGATAAAATCCCCAAGTATAGAACGGTAGAACCGAACTCGAAAGTTTACTCGCTTGAGATGGGGGAAGGGAGTTATTATTACCTGGTAATCAACTGACGACGCGGCATTATATCATCATGCTCTTTCTTGCCCTTTGCGAATTTAGCAAAAAAAGTGCGTGGATTATTATTAAAGTATTAAGTTAGACCACGTATCCCGCAGCATTTAGCTGTCTCGGCTCTCCCGCAGCCTCAAACTTGCCGTTGACGACTCTTAAAGCCTGAGCAGTCGTGCTCCCAACAGGCACAAATGCAATATTAGCACCTATCTTCTTGAAGAATGCAGTCGTCTCATTACTATACCCTTTGATTCCATATAATTCCGAACCATACTCAAATGACACCGTGTTGGGAGATAGCTGATCATGCATTCGTGGCTGGGCAAGTGCCTCAGCCGAGGTCATGTTTTGATCTAGAACGTGCCAGAGATGCTGGATGATCTCGGTGATGATTCGAGAGCCTCCGGCTGAAGCGTGTGCGATGTATACGGTGCCATTTGCATGGGAGACGATTGTCGGAGAGATGGAGGAGAGTGGTCGTGCTCCGGGTTTGATAAAGTTGGCGGGAGAAGGAGGGTAGCCGAAGGCGTTCGTTGTGTTGGGGATGCTGAAATCTGTGCGATATTAGTTCCCGTACTTCAGAATAATTGAAAAGACCATTATCTCCATCTTTAGTGCTGGTTGTATGACTGACCATTCATTTCATTATTCATAATAACGCCTGTCTCAGGAACCATGACTTGCGATCCGAATATCGTGTTTATTGTGCTTGTCATTGCTATAGTCAGTCCGCTTTTGTCGGATGCAACTGAAGCAGAGGTCCCATCATCAGTCAAAATTCCATAAGTACTCGGATTGTACTCGGTAATGTTCAAAGTGGAGTCTGGCTTGATCTTTTCTCTAATTTCAGCAGCGGTCTCCTCTGATAGCATCTCCTTTTGATATGCCGTCAAATTAGGGAGAAATAGAGGATCTCCAAGCAATGTACGCTGCCCATATGCAAATCTCATAGCTTCATCTAAATAATGTGTGGAGAAATTTAGCTGCGATGGACTTGACATGTCATACCCCTCAACAATTTTCAGCGTAGATAAGACGACGGCTCCTCCTGAAGGTGCACTTCCACTGTAGATCTTATATCCTCTATACGTGATGTTTGAGTAAGGTCTGATGGCTACTGTATAGTTTGCTAGATCTTGAAGGGTCATTGTACCATTGGACTTTTTCAGGGCGGTGATTGTTGCATTGGCGATAGCTCCTTTGTAAAACACATCAGGGCCATGCTCAGCGATACTTTCAAGCGTGTTTGCGTAGCGTTTTCTGGTCATTGTATCACCTAAGCCGACCCTCGTTCCATTTGGTGCAAAGTCCAGTGCCCAGGTCTCATCATCGGCAAGGAAGGTAGATGAGCCCATGTATTTGACTAAATCCGAATTGACATCGAAGCCGTACCTCGCAAGCTTGATAGAAGGCTGAATAAGTTGCTTCCATGGCAGACAGCCGTATTTTTGGTGTAGGTATTCCAACCCCCTCAATTCTCCTGGTGTTCCGCTTGCTAGGCCACCATAGAGGGATGCGGCTGAATTAGACAAAGGGGGTGAGTACATTAATTCAAAAGCAGCCGCAGGAGCTGTTTCTCTAAAGTCGATAAATTCATATTTCCCTTCCTTCGACCGGATTAGAGCAAAACCACCACCTCCCAATCCTGAGTGGTACCTGAGAAGCCGAAGTTAGTTTTGTTTACAACTTTTATTTTTATTTTGTAAAAATTTGAGACCAAAGTGTGCTCTAGGATTCCTCTTTATGTTGCACCCCTCTGTGTTTAGACTTTCTCAAGACGCCGAAAATAAATCTTACATTCCAACCACACCGACACAGAACTGAGTCGCGACGATTGCGTCCGCAGCATTTCCGCCTGCTTTTAAAATATCTACCCCAATTTTAGAGCATTCTTTCGATTCCGAAGCAACAGCTCCTAGTCGCCCTGCAGTTTGGGGTTGTGGGTGACCATAAGCCGTGGTAGCGAGAACGCTGATGCCCAAGAGAGCAGAGGGGAGCAGCATATTGAGGTTAGGGAGAGAGCACGGGTGAGAGAGAGATGAATGAGCGGTTGATGAGAGAGAGAGAGAGAGAGAGAAAGAGAGAAAAAGAAAAGAAAGAGAAAGGTAGGTAATAAGAACCGGGAGCAAACCAAAGGAGCTTAAGCTAGAGGAGTTTTATCTGAACGTTCTGAACGGCATCTGCATACTGTATCTCCACCATGTACTGTGCTGTACATAACGGTAACCTTGCCTATCACATCCGGTGAGCCCTGCTACATACAGATCGTCATTTTCTGGCTAGCTCGTTGGTAAACCAACCCAACTTCGAGAAGGTTACCAATTAGTCGCTTGGCCGAATACTGTACAACATGCAATAATGACTGTTGGTACATGTACAGTAGCTCATATATCTAATCTAATAGTTGCGCTGATTGTTTTGGTCAACCGGGCGCTCTATATCAATCGTATCAACTGTATCAACTATATAAACTTGTATCATGTCTTTGGACTTCTTTGCATGGATTGGAATGATGACGGAAGTGGGCGCCTGGGGTTGGAAGTTACTACCACCACCCCTCCCCCGCCTATCCGTCGATTCCGCCTATCTATCTTTAAAGGGAAGGTACAGAGCTGTGGTGGGGCAGGGCTGGGAGGGGTGACGGCTAACTCCTTAGCTTAGCGACGGGTCACAGTAGTAAGTAGTATAGTTTATATACTGTATGTACGTAGATAGTAAAGTGCAGTACAGTACAGGACAAGGGTGATTGATCGATACTGTATTGATATTGATATTGATATTGATTAATTGCATCAATGAATGGGGGGAAACTGGACTTGCTCGGTCGTTCCTGTATCATCTGAGCTCTCGTAGGGTCTTAAAAGGAGTTGTGCTAAAGCTAATGGTTTTAAACGCGTGGTTTTGCTTGATAAAATAGACCCAAAACGCAGGTAGCTCGAGGGCGGTTAAAAGGATCTCGTTACACAAGAATCCCGAGTCCCTGGTCCTGTAAGGTTAAGAAAGCATTTCATTGGTACTTACTTTCGCTGCGTTCGTTTTAAAATGTGGTTCTGCGGATAGGCGAGAGAGGTTTGATAATCATGTAAGCTGATATAATAAATCAACTAGATATAGTTAGGCCTGCTACATGCGAAGTAAAGTAGGAGGTCCCGTTCTCCGATCACAGCATGTAATTCCTTTTTTATTTTTACTTCTTATTTTACATAAGTTTCTCTTAACTGGCCATTCCGATCCTGTTTGTACTACCTCCGCCTTTCAAGCTCCATGGACCTTTACAGTAGGGCCCCAATTATCCTTGTGATCCATCTCATATCCTACGACTAACCACAGATTCCAATTCTGATCCTGTTTCTGTGACCCTCGCAGAATGACCCAATCGTTAGGTAGCGCGGATGAATCGATGAACTTTACTGATTTCCGTGTTAGATCTATGTCTGTGATGAATATACTTTCGTACGACAATCTTGGTCTGGAAATTCAAATCGAACTAGCCGTTCAAACCTTGATACAATTTCAGACGACAAGCCCTGCCAAAGATAGGCTGTGGCTGTAACATGCTGACTGCCTATCGCCCCGTCTTTACACCTGTAATTTTATTAAGCCCCTGGAGTTCGCTTGTCCAGCCACTTGGAGGCACGTTTGCCCGACAAATACACGAGATGGAATCAAGCTACATACCTTGTACCGTACGTAAATACAGTTCTAGCTGTGTTGCTGAAATGGAGAAAATTGTGAACGGTGAGAAGGGTGAGGGAGGTATCGCAGCTAGTGACAACAGAGATGTAAGGTCGGCCCCAAATCCGAGAACATCTAGCTAGGATTAAGTTTTCGCGGAGTTCAGATTCATAATACAGAAAGCATCACTTGCTTTGATACATTTAAAAAGGTCCCTGAAATGGTCAAAGGGGTGACCCTTTCGTATGTTTCATTCATGCCATACCTTGGCATTTCGTTCATTGGCAAGCTCGTAACATTCGTACTCCACGGCTCGGCACCGCAGCAGACTAATCAACAGGAGGGAGGTTATATTATCGTCCCTCGCGCCTCTCCCTTCCAAAATGGGTCTGCTCTTTCTCTCCCTCTGTTTTGGTGTTGATAATCCATTTGAGATCTAATCATGCGTCACGATTTCTTATTGTTGTCCTTCGCAACCTTAATACTGGCGGCGGACGTATTCATATATCCACCACCAGCAAACTCCATTCCAGATGATTCCGATCAACTCCCTAGATTCAAAGTGGGTAGCACGGTCACTCTAAGATGGTCGTCTAAGCTCAGTACCATCTCGATTGGACTGAGAACGAAAGGAGATAAAATCTTACTTCTTGGTGGTGCCGCACAGGGCAATATACTTGGTACAGTTATGCTCAGTTCGGCTGCGATTACAAAGCGGAATATCTAACAAACTGGCAGAGGAGCAAACAAATAGAAATACTACATCATGGAAAGTACAAAGCATTGGAACTACAGCGACCGATGGTACATATTATCTTGCTGGAATCAGCCCGAACCAGGCATCATTCTTCACGAGTAATTATTTCATTATCGAGCCTGCCGACTCCATCACCACAACCTCATCTTCGACTTCGTCTACTTCATCAACCTCTTTGACTTCATCTTTGTCAACGTCGTTATCCACATCGAGTAGCACACAACTCACAGTATCACAAACTGCAGATCCTGCCACAGCTGTAACCTCCACCTCAAAACTTCCGACTCCATCAGTAGTACCAAAATCTGGACTTGGAACGGGAGCAAAGGTAGCTATTGGTGTATCAATCCCGCTTGTATTTATCGCCTTGCTGGCCGCCGGGTTCTTCTTTTACCGGAGAGGAGTTAAGAAAGGTCAGATGGCAGCTGCCGAGAAATCAGAAGCTGGGTTACATCCACAGCTGGGAAACCAGAATTATCAAGTCCCTGCTCAGCTTGGTGGTTATTACGACCCAAAGAAGGCATATATGCCACCCGCTGAAATGAGTGGAGGTGAAGAGAATACTAGGCACGAATTACCAGCTGAACAAGCACAGAGACATCAGCTGAGCTGATTATTCTAATAATAGTATTAGTAAGATACAGCTGCTTTCAAGGCACAGAGAGGGTTTATAGGCACCGAAACTTGAGTTGGGCGATGTTTCTGGGGAAAGCCGTGGAATGCTTGAACGTTGATCAATTTCATTCCGAGTTACATATTAAAACGTCAATACCACCTTCTCTGCCGAAACTAAAGAACGGCTCAGGAAGTTCAAGAGGCTGTTGCAATTTAACAAAATCGGGGTTCGAATACTATTCCACCTCTTGGTGATGCATTGTCATCCGCAAGAATGTTGTTTTTTCATGTGGTTCTCTTCGGTTATTAGGGGAAAGTTGTATAGTTGAGAGACCAGCAAAAAGACAACATAGATGGAGTAAAAGGGGGGGCTTTTTTATCCACCATATTCCCGGAGTTGTGGAGTTGTGGAGTTGTGGAAGAGCAAGGAGTGAGAATAGCTTATGGAAAGGCATTTCGAGATCATGTTCCTCGATATGGTGCTAGACTACTAGGGAGGGCATCTGACATATATAATTATTAGTCTTTAAAAATATGTATTTCGAGATTGGCTTGCACGAGACATTTGCCAGTTAGATCTCCATAATCTAAGCTCGATCAAAATAACTGAATCAATCTACCAAAATGGCAACTGCTTCACGGCCAGTTCGCAAAAGACTAGTAGGCTATACATCTTAGCCATTGGTGGTTAGTGCAACACGTGACTCCTCCAATGAACAGAGCAGAAGCGAGGGGGAGAGTTGCCAAGCATAGAGGGGCTCCCGCTTCTTCTGATCTACAGAGCTAGTGGGGCACTAGTATACGCCTGGCCCCGTGTGCCCAATTAAAATATCAGAATCAAGCTTCTAGATCTGCCCTCTCACACCTCGCTACAGTACATTTGGGCCTTCTTCAACTTGAACAAGATCCTCAGCTGCCGCCAAAGAGTACAACCAGCCGTGTGTGGGTACCAAGAGAGCAATTGAGAAATGGCGTATCGTCACCACTTATATCCCGCAGTTTTCCTCCTCCTTCTTGCGTCTCCTTTCTTAATTTTCAAAATCGGCGTTCTGGCTGCTCACAATTTTACCATAGATATCATAAAGTCTAAGAGCCAAAACCTTTCTTTTCTAGTGCTTCAACCTCCCGTCACCTCGTTGTTAGCTCGGCGCCACATAAAAATGACTTAGATCAGGAGTTCAGCAGTTGCTTCACCATGCGCTCAACATCCATTGCAAACATGAGCGTTCGTGGCCGCAGCCCTCTGCCAGCTATCGAAGAAGACCAACGCTCACTCCGAGATGTTGAACATTCACCACCTCCCCCGGCTGTACCTCCTCGAGCATGGAATCGACCCGTCAATACGTATTTTGGACTTGGACAGCCTCCCAAACTGCAACATGATAGCAGCCCACCTGCTTATAGTCAATTCGATAGCCATGGGGTGGAAGGCCCGAAAGGAGAGAAGCTGGCTGATGTGAGGAAGGGAATCGTCAATAATAAGCATATCGCGAAGAGGGGAGGTTGGAAGACTTTGCTATTGATTGTGTTGATAGTTATGGTGTTCATCGTCGCGCTGGTCGTTGGATTAGTGGTTGGGTTGAGAAACCGCAAGAACAAGTCCTCGTAAGGTTTTCCCTCTTTTTGGAGTCCTATGCATCTAATTGGCTTCCAGAAGCAACACAAGCATGCTACCAGGTGGAACATCTGGCGGTGACAATGATGCAAGCTCGACATCAAATGCAATATTCCCTGCAGGCCAATATCGGATTCAAACTGTTCTTTCATCTGTTTCTACGAACTGCACATCTAACCCCTCGATATGGACATGCTATCCCTACACCACCTATTCTGATTCGCAGACCGAATCTCTCGCATATTTCGACTGGATAATTTCTCCTTCTAGCTTCTCCGAATCGAACTATTCTATATCCACTACCGACAACCCCTTGACGATCATGTTCTCAAATATCACCCTCACTCTAATGAATAGAGGCAATGATGACGAATTATATGCATTTGACATTCCTATCGCGAAAATTACACGGCCTGTTACGCCTATAACTACTTCAAATGTGGCGGCAGCGTGTACATTTTCAAACTCGATGTTGAAAGCAGAGCTTTATACGAAAATGCCGAAAACTTTGAACGATACAGAGAGTGTAGGAGGTATACGAACCAATCGCTGGCCGTATAAGGTGAGGATTGAGCAGATTGCAGCTTCAGATGCGGGTAATCCAAAGTGTGTTGATCTTTCAGGCAATTCTTTAGGTGATTTTAGCGCACAAGGTGGAGAATGTGGATGTGACTATGTGAATACGGGAATGCGATAGTTAATTAATTCATTTTGTGTGGAGTCAACCGGTGGGCCTTAATTTATGAATGGCTCTTGGGAATCTGGAGCTTGATATAGGATGTTGCCTAGCATGTTATGTTATAGGATACATGCATCTAGGATCTATGATATGTCTTTGGGGAGATACAGTACAGTTGAAAAATAATGAATACAAAAGGCCATATGATAGCAGTACTTTGAAGTAACCTTCGTCAGCCAGCTCTTGTTAGGATGTTTGAATCCGTGATTGATGATTGATGCCACCAACAGAGCGCGTTACGATGTCAATTCGATATTCCAAAACATACCTCCCAATCAACTACAAGGTAGGACCCTTGAGCTTCAGCCACAGTGAGCAAAGATCGTTGCCCCATAAACATGAGTGAACGTAATGTCCAGAAATAATTGCGCAATCTGCTCGCTAAGGCTAAGCGAATTGGAAAAGGGGTCCCATCCCAGAACTACAGAATTGAACTTCGTGCTTCTCTCATATGGTAAAAACTGCGTAGAACCAATCGTGTTATATGTGAACCTTGAATAATGTAATTCAAACATAGCTCCTGTTGCAGTCCCCATTTCCATGAGCGTTTTCGTTTGCTCTGTCACCAAAATTTGGCCCCAAACTCAAGGTTGAGGGCAGTTGAGGCAGCTCACAATTCAAGCCCTCAATCTCCTTTCACTACTACCTACTACTGATCAATGAAGTGAGGAAGCATTCGATAAAAAGGCTAAGAAAATTTAAAATCACTAAAATCACTAAGATTCATGTCATCAGAATGAAGCCGTCAGCAAGATGGTTTCGGCTAAATATCTTGTATTTCCCTCATCATAGGCATTAAAGCCAACTTTCGAGTTACTGGTAATGATCATGTGTTTTTCCAGTTCTAATCTACTAACTCCTCTTTCCCCACTTTCGTTCTCCAGCAGTACGTCCCGTGACCAACCACTACTGTGGGAGTGTCCTTCCCAAATAGTCCGCCTTGCCAACAGGAACACCGTCCTTTCTGAGCAGCGCATAGGTTGCAACGACGTGGAAGAAGAAGTTTGGAATGGCAAACTGCGTCACATAGGTTGTGCCGGTGAAGGTCGTGGGGCCAGCCCTTCCAGGTAAGATCACTTCAGCGTCATCCTTACCTTCGAACGAGTCCTTGGGAACTTTCTCTAGGAAAGCAATCGTCTTTGCGATTCTTTCTTGCACTTGAGGGAAAGTGGTCTCGTTGTCCTCCCAGACAGGATTTTCAACTCCCCCAACGCGGACAGCAAGGCCTTTGGCCGTGTCGCTGACTCTCTCTATATATAGTTGTTAGTGCGGTGGGTATTTTTGAGATGTCAAGTAGACCTACGGATCTGGTAAATCAGAGGCTGCATATCCTCAATCAAACGGGACTCGAGGAGGGTGGAGACTTTATCTTCGCCGACATGTTCGATGCCTTTGTTGAGAAGGAAGGCAAGAACCTTCAAGTTCTTGATGAAGACTGGGACAGAGACTTCGTAGAGAGAAGGCATTGTGTGAAGCGTCAACTATTGTAAATTTTGAAAATGGGTTTATGATGTTGAATGAATGTTCAATAGAGTGGATAAACCTCTATATATATGTGTGTTAAGAAAACACTAGGCCATGAATGGATGGGGGTGCTGGTGGTGTCTCAGCGTGTTGGTCAGCTCACGCTACACCGCTCCAGGAATTCTCCTGGGCGGAACACAAGAAGTGATTAGAAATGCAAGAAGTCATTTCTATTTACTGAGTGCACCTATAAACTCCATCTAATTAGAAATCAAGTTCGGATTTAAGATGGACGGGGGGCTATGAAACGGGGTAGCCTTACTATCAAAGAGGGGTCGTATGGAGAAGCGAGCTGGGGAAACGATCCCAGCGTCACCTATACTCAACACAACTCAAGTATCGAATGTCTCTGTGCATACAAGGAGCATGTTTGCCAATTGCCAAGAACCATACTTCAATGTATTTGCGATATTTTCTCTCCGGTGTTCTCTTCCCTTCTCACTCTTTTTGTAATTCGATATTCAAGGACTTGACGTGCAGCCCTTTGTAGCCACCTCCCAGCCACACTTTTCAATGAGTATTTCCTACGTTCTGATTCGTATGTTGTCAACATTTTCCTACTATCTTGTACGACATGGCATGGAAGGGTTTAAGGGTTATTTGATCACTTTACGCAGATGGCTTTTGAAAGTTTCGGACTTAAGGACCTCGATATTTAGAATTTCGAACCCTAGGTGCTTTAGTGACTCGACATCTTGAGGTAAAGTACAATAAATTTGTTCTGGCAGGGAATATCAAATTTAGATAGATGGCATTAAATAATTCCAAGGGTATTCGAGGAAGCAGATAGTGTGTGTCACATACAAAGCATTTGTTAGATTCATAGGATAAATAGCAAATTAGCATGAGTGTATGTTAGTAGGCAATTGAAGGGCGGTCGGAATTTTGGCCTTAAAGGAATGCTCAAACAAAAGTAGATGAGGATAACGGCAACAATCGAAAGCACTGCTAGGCTAAGATCATGGAAAAAACACAGAAGCAGAGCTACAAGTAGATAGCTCGTTTCCACTATCACGAGTGTTTCGGAGAGTGTCACGCATCGAGGCTTATGAAGATTGTCAAACTATATCTTGAGCTGGACTATAATTACACGTGTCACAAGCGATGTGTGCCAACAGTTTGACATAACGTACTTGCAAAAGCTGTTGCTCCGCAGATGTTCTCTGGCACTCAAAGCTCTAATGTGAGTAGTCCTGTAAAACGAAGAAAGTTACAAAACAGTTTTCTACCACAGGCACTAGTTGAAAGGTATCCATATCGAATCATAGTGTTGAAAATATCGAGTTTTGACCTCCAGACTAAATTTGAAGTTCATGAAATGATTATATTCTCTGTTCTAATTTCTAAGCAGAGCCCTTCTAATGTTCTAAACTTTGCTCTGTGAGAGCTCTAAAACATCCACCCAGTTGTCAGGCCTCTGCCTTCCACCAGCATAGCCATTATTAAGCCAATTCTCACAGTCCTTTCCCCACGCAATCAGTTCGTCTTCCGCCCCCCACTCACCCATAGCCATGAGGCCTACTGGCACGTTACCTTTACCCTTAGCAGCCTCAACATAGCCAACTGGACAGCTGATTGCAGGGTTACCACAGAAGTTCGCAAGCCAGACGTATTCCATGTTGCGTATCGACATGTTACTATCCTGTATACCATGTGTAAGAGAGGCCGCAGATGCGATGGGCCAGCCAGGAACAGGAGTTGTAGGAGTAACAATGATGAGGCCGGGATGGGTCTTGTAGAGAAATGCAAGATGTTGCATTAGCAAATTTCGAAGTTGCTGGGCAAGAAGATAGTCCCGTGCTGGTGTTTGTTCGGCTACGCCGAGAAGTACCTTGTTCGCAGGATTCATATCTGCTAGCCAGTTTGATTTAGAAGCTGCCTTACTCCGCAGACGGATCGCCATTTCAGCAAGAATCGTGGATGCGTGGGCAATTTGACCTTGTGGGACATATGGAATCACTATGTCAATAATTTCATAACCGAGAGTTTTCTTGTAGTAGTCCAAAGCTGAATTACACAATTCCAGCACTGAAGGCTCAGCTCGGTTGAACCAATCTTTGTAGATGCCCAAGACCTTGGGACCCGAACGGGAAGGTCCAGGAGCATTGAAGAGAGAACACACGGGATCGGATGGATTGGGCTTTGCCATGATTCGGTAAGCAGCTTCAAGATCGGACATGTTGCATGCGAGGGGGCCGCCGACAGTTACAGTGCTACCATTGTCTTCGAGGCGGTGATGAGAGGTCTTCAAGCCATACACTCCGCAAAAAGATGCAGGGATTCGAATACTACCTCCTCCATCATTTCCAAGCGCAAATGGAACCAGGCCAGATGACACAGCATATCCAGAACCTCCAGATGATCCACCAGTATAATACTGATCGTTATGTGGGTTCTTGGGTGTTCCCCAATTTGGGTTATTATTCGTGGTATCAGCTCCGATTCTAACTATAATTAGCCTTTTGGTCGATTTTGAAAGAGCTGATATGAAAACGTAGTCACTAGCTACTTCAGTTTTTGCGATGAAACTCGCCAACTGTCTGAGAAAAGTCAATAGAAAGGGATGCTCCTACTCGTGCATGGTTGTTTTTCCAATGATCACAACTCCAGCATCAACCCATTGTTGAATGGACCAAATAGTTTCATTCGCAATGGGAAATATGCTGTTATTTGCTTTGCGGCCTGACGTAGTTCTATAACCTGCAACATCAGACTCGTCTTTGATGGCTGTAGGGACCCCATCTAGAAGGCCGAGGGAGGTTCCGTTTTTGTATCGAAGAGTGGATGCTTTGGCAGCCTCCAAAACGTTTTCGACATTGCAAGATATAAATGCGGTAGAGTGGTGGGATACTGGAGTAGCGTCTCGCTGAATCAATGGGAGCAATGACTCGGCAACAGCGAGGGGGGTGAGTTCTCCAGCGAGATATAGCTCATGATATTCTACGATTGAGCGGTAACGGCCAGGGATATCCTTTGGGAGGGCTGGAAAATTGTATGGATCTAGTTTCGATATCTGGGAGAATTCCGAACTTTTGGAAAGTGGAACAACAGTGGGCTTTGTGAAATTAGCATGTGAGCATGTACGAGACCACCAAAAAAAGACTTACATCCCAGCGTTCTGTATAATTATAGAGGTCTTCGATTGTACGTAAGCAGTTGAAGCCTGCATTTTCCCATAAAAGTTTTGACATAATTGAGAGTTTGGTTATTCTAGGTGTCGTGTCAGCTGTAGCCCTAGCTCACAATTCAAAATGGGTAACAGACAACCAGGCTGCTATCGACAAAAGTTGCCCATGCATCACCGGATTGGCATCTGCCTTCTTTTCATAAGGGACTTTAGGGCCTTCTACGGCACCTTTTCAGCGAGTTAGATCCGTTCTCAGCCGGTTTTCTATACGGAGTTTTAGGAGAGCAAGAAGCCATCCTGACAGCGGAGAAACATCGAGGAATAACATCGGCTTGTATATAGTCTCGTCTCTCACGATGGCTTCCGGCTGTTAAGCTCCGTATTCAAAAATATTTCTTATATGAGAATTTGACGAACGAGGGTACCCAAAGAAGCGCTGCACGCTTTCCTTATGCTGTGTCATGCTGACTAGTATTGCTGAACCGAGGCTGTTGGCTGTGGAAGTAGTGGAAAAAGACAGACACTGGTTAAATTACTAGTATATCAGGATCTGACATACAGTAGATAAATAAAAGTTCACCGATATATGAACAAAGTATTTGGATCAGTTCAGATCTGTGTTAGAAGGAAGTCCGTGAACATTTATGAGGCCGCCAGTGCCGAGGCACCAGGCCAGTGGATCGATCAGCTTATCTTTACTGCAGACTGTAAACCTTAAAATATTTAGCGTACTATTTAGCGACAATTTCAAGGGCAAACAACAGGAAGGGAGGCTTGGAGCCAGCAACTGATATTGTCCTATAATAGGAAGATTAATACGGTGGTGAGGGAGACATGGTGATGTCGGAAGCCGGAGATCGACCCACACAACAAAGGCATATATGCCTCACTAATAAAGGCAAAGAGCTTCTCCGTCTTGATCTAGTTAAGGATAAAGGAGATAGGCCTAAACCGATATTCACTCAAAAACAATAGAGAAGTCTCATAGTACAGCTAGAATCAAGTAAATCAAACCGTAAAACACGTTATAGAAGAGTGCGAAAATCTGGTAGATCGTCATAAAGAGCATATTAGAGATGCGAGACTTTTTCTAGAGGTCGCTGTTTGTTCCATTCGACAGATCGTCACAATAAGCTACGTCAGTGTTTGTTGCAAAGATATTACCTAGTATTCACTTGGTACACAACAATCGTCTTTTCATAGAGAGCGTAAGTGGGTGGTATGGTTGTATCACTCGACATATCAAATAACTCGTTGGCTTCTTGCCCGCCGTCATGGGGGACCTACATTGAGGGGAACATAACAAATTACGAGAAAAGCTGCCAATATAATTGTAGAATATTGAGTATCAAAAATTGCGTCGGCAAATAAACGATGGAAACATCGATGTCCTCGTCTTTAGCACTGAGGGACATGTTGTCCATGGAGGACTTTTTCTAGAGTAGGAGTTTCATGTGGTCAGATAGTAATGCAAATAATGAAAGTCAAGCTTCCCAAGTAAAAGAATACGGAAACTGCTTTTGTTTTCGTGCTCAAGTAATACAAGTGAGCAGATTATACTATACATGGTGAATCTTTGGTTCTTTGGTAGTTGTATATTGTATTTAACGAGGGGTGAAGATGAATGAGACTAGCATGAGACGACTATTTTGTATTCACCGCAACGATGATCAAAAGCATTCAACTAGACCTAGTTTTTACTTACAGGTCTTACAAAGTCATAAAGGGAATGATATCCAGGTGAGAACTGATTAAAAATCTAGTTGGGTCTGTTTGGTAAAGGAGTGTAAATAGAAGTGTTGGGTGTGAAGATAATATCCTATCGCTTGGCAAGTTACACAGCCACAGCATGACGATGCTCTACAGGGCTGAGCCCCTCCCCTCGAGTTGAATAGCTGCCCATAAATCACCAACTCGTACTCCGTGTACTCCGTATACTCCGTATACTCTTCGTCACGGAAGAATATTTAACTCAATCAGCGATTTACTCAATAACTCAATAACATAAGATGTGTTTTGGAAACAAGCTCAAAGGAGACGACCCAACAGCGAACTGGAACCAAAATCAAGAACATAATCCCAACGCTAGACCAGTCGAAACTCCTAATCAACCAAGAAACAGCTCAAGCAAGATGCCTAACTACGCTCCTCCACAAGGACCACCTCCATCGCAGTTATCTTCTAATAATCCATATGCTGCGTCCTCAGCTCAAACCCCCTACCGAGACTATACTTCTCCTCAAGGCCCTCCTCCTTCGCAAACCCAATATTCTCCTCCACCAGGCCCGCCACCTTTTCATAGTGGATATACCGCTCCAGCTGGGCCTCCTCCTGGGTTCAACGAAACTTATGCTCCTCCAGCAGGCCCACCACCGAAACAAGAGCCATATCACGACTGGCAAACTGCTGTCCCGGATACGTCTCTTCTGCCTCCTCCACCGGCCCTGTTCACTGGGCATGATCGGTCGCAAGCCAATAATGCCACTGAGCAGGAAGCTCAGCAGGGAGATGCTTGGTGCGATGCCAACCCAATGCTTCCGCCCTTTTACTACCCTACGGAGGCTGTCGCGGCTATTGACAATGGGGACCTTGGTGTGGTGACTCCAAGAGGATATAAAGGGAATCTAGAGCGTCCAAGACCAGGTGTATGGCAGGGTAAAACAAAGTCAGATAGTCCTGACAGCTGTATCACAAGCTCCATTCCGCTATATAGCGTAGCAGCTCATAGTCCGTTAAATACTGGCAGGGAAAAGACGATATACTACGAGGTACGCATTGCCAAGAACAACCGTCCGGAAGTCAGTCTGGCAATGGGTTTTACGGCGCCGCCATATCCTACGTTCCGTCTTCCTGGCTGGCATAGAGGCTCTCTCGCAATTCATGGGGATGATGGAAGTAAATATATAAATGACAAATGGGGTGGAAAGGATTTTACCACACCTTTCCACGCTGGCGAGACGTTGGGAATTGGCATGACATTTACAAGACGTGATGTGGAAGCACCTCCTGCATATGACTCCGCACCACAATCCATGGAAAGCAGGGTGATCAACGTGGAGATATTTTTTACCCGAGATGGACGCAAGACTGGGGGATGGAATTTGCACGAGGAAGGTGACGCGGAGCAGGATTTGCCCGTTACCGGCCTTGAAGGACTTAACGATATATTCGCTGCTGTGGGCACCTTTGAAAACGTCGAATTTGAGATAGTGTTTAACCAAGGCGAATGGATGTACCATCCATAATTTATTAGCTGAAGTGATACGCTAGCGCAACACGAATAGCTATGTATGATAATTGTATTCATTGCTATACATTCTGTAACAATAGAACTAATAATACTAAGTCAAGTCTTGAGAACTCCCATCGGTTTCAGAACTACCAAAAAATCTTGATTAACAGTTCAATTTAAGATCTCAAACTGTTTGAACTGGCTAAATTTGACTTCAAAACGGTGAAGGAGAACTAGTACAAAAGACAGATAATCCTTTATAGCTTATTATAGCAGATGTTCACGAAACTAAAAGCACATATTATTTTTCTTGGTTCTTATATCTTTGAAACTGTGGCATATCAAGATATCTAAAGCCAGCAGAACGACTGTATGTACAACTCAACGGTTTATAATATAAACAATTATCAAATGACCCCAAGCTAGAAAGCATACCACCCCATGATACAAGATTCAGAACCTAAATCAAACAATCTACATAGCAAAACAATCAAAGCACTACCCAATAGAAACAACAAACTCCATTGGATTCCCATTCACAAACCCACTTTGGTCAACACCAATACCTGGGACATCGTCATATGGAAATGCATAACCCCTACCATCTATGTTTGCATTATGCACTAGCCTGGAATAGTGATTCGTGATCGGAACTTTATAATAGTTTGCGACTCGCTCATCATTTGGATGTACGGCCCCAGTCAACATTGTTGAACGATTAAAAGCGGCGCTTATACGCGCTGTCAATGGTCCCATTGCTCCAGCATTATCAGCGAATGGCCCAGTGGAGCAACTGAAGATATCTTGGGTATTCGGCTTGGAAAAAGAGCCTTGTCCAACAAACGTAAGTTTACCATCAACGACACGGCCACTGAGTTGGCCCCACTGGGCTTGAGTATCAACCACAAGTGTATGATTGGCATAATTATTCCAGATTTCGTTTACATATGGGTCGTAGTAAGTTTTGAAAAGACTCAGACCATTGAGGTGGTTTGCAGCATTTGGACTCAAAGCACGCAAGACTTTGCCACCAGAGGTGTAGACACATTTTGCCCAATCTGCTGCGGATGGGAGATCTTCTGCTTGCAGGCCAGCGCTGATTTCTGCTAGCCCGGTAGACTTTAGACCAAGGACTTCTTGAACACCGCCATCTTTGGTAGTCAGCTTCAAAGCAATAGGCAAGCCTACGAAGTCCACGTAGGAGATGTTTGCGTAGATTGCGTCATTAGAGAATGTGAACTCGGCGAAGCTCCAGTTGGTATTGAAGTTAAGATCGGAGGGGTTGGTGACTGAAGGCTCTACCAATGCTGGGCCAGGATTCAATAGGAACTCAAGCTGCTTGTCGATGGAAAACCAGAGACGGGCTCCAGCAAGATGTGGAATGGTGATTGTAGTTGTCGACCCTTGGCCACCAAGTCTGATTGCACAGTCTACGGGGATGCGAGTACCAATATCGGATACATTGGAAGGATAGTATGGTGTCTTTCCATCTGACTTTATCAAACAGCGCTGATTGCCGTTGTCAAGTGCTAGACCGGTGACATAGGCGTAGACTTGATCAGAGCCATAGCGGTTAACGACCTTGATATCCATCGTAGCCATCTTCACTGCTGTATCTTTGACCTTTAAGTCATTAGCGAGGCAAAAAGGAGGCGAATGCCAAGATGTACAGTACCTATTTTGCGACTTGAGCAATGATAGTAGGCATGGATCAAGAGGTTTAGGATATATATTGTTATGGGAAGACGAAATATAACGAGGATGATCAAGAGATATATACTCGAAATACTGTAGATTTGAGGAGTGGTCAAGTGCTGGTTACTCAAGTCAAGTGGGAAGAACGACCCCGAAAATATTCCACAAGACCCAGACGTGTCTCAGTAATCAACTTGGCGTTATCTCATTTGAAGTATAGATACAAAAGAATCCAGGGGACCAAGTAAGGAGGAAGAGAGACATGTGATTAAATGAATCCATTACGTCGAGACGTGGAGAGGGAGCTAGCCTCCAAGATTTGTACTTGCATTCTTCTTGGCAGTGTCCGAAGGAGTGATACACTTGCAGGATATAATAGGTTAGATGATGATGATGATAATAATAGATGGTTTAAGACATGATGTAATAACTTCCCCAGAAAAAGCAAGTGAAGTTACTGTACATTGTACAATAGTATACACATGATTAGAGCTCGGACAATCTTTTGCGTTTGGCCGAAGCTAAGGCTTGTATACCTGCTCAGTAGGTATGCATCACACTCAGACACTGTAACTATGAAGTTCAAATTTTAGGTAACAATTATATAAGCACGGCAAGAACCGAAACAATTCAACGCTAAAGTCAGGTCATGTCTTGGCGAGGCTGGGGGCGCTATATGTCACATGATCATCAAGCCTCCCTTACCATCGGACTTGGTGCTTTGTCGACAACCGTACAATCTTGACGGCAACCCAAACCACACTGACACGCGATACCTCACCGTACCCCCCTCCCGTCCAGCTATAGTATAGTACTTACTATTCACCAAAGCAAAAGAAAGTTGTTTGTTGTTTGCGCAAACCCTCCACCATGGTTTATGACTGGGAGGATAAGGAGCAGCTATGCTACCAGATGTACATTGAGGAGAAAAAGTCCTTGGAAGAAATAATGGATTTCATGAAGGTTAATCACCAGTTTGCTCCCAGGTATGTTGAGCTAATCCCCCAAGCTACCCAAACCGCCCAACGTACTCTACCGTACCCCCCTCGCCGTACACACATCTTTCTAATCATATATATAACTATTGCTACTTGATACTGACTCATGTGGTTCTATCTAGCAAACGCGCCTTTCAAACACAATTCAAGAGATGGGACTTCCCCTCCAAGCAACACCCTGCTTACAAGAACCAGGCGTTGGTAAAACGCATAAAGGAGTTATGGGAGGTCAATACTTCACAAAAGGACATGCTCCGCATGCTCAATGAAGAGGGACATGATATTAAAGAACGTGAGCTGATGCGGGTGCGGGCGAAAAATCGATGGCTCTTACGAGTGCCCAACCCAAATGGCAATATAAAGACGAGCAAGAAGGTGACCTCGGAGCAAGATCTTGTCAAGCAACTCCAATACTCGCTCTATCCTGATGCTCAATCGGCAGATGCAGAGGGCGAAGATGAACCAATGGAAGAGGAACTCCCGATGCAAATGCCTGGCCGTCTACCAAGATCAGATTCGCCTCCTTTGAGCCCAGAGGTCATGAAGAAAAGACAAGAGCGTCTTGCGAAGCTTCAATCCGAATCAGCAGACCGATGGGCTAGCCGTAAACGTCGTCGTCGAACCCGTGGATGGGCTGGTCTCCCGGCTGATCCACCAGGACCACCTCGATTTCCTTCTGAGACTACAATTGACGAGAGCAAATCCTACTTAAAACTCGATAGCCGCCTCTACCGTGAACTTCGAGCGAGCTTTCAACGCTTGTGTGAGGAGGAGAACATCATCAAGAAAACAATTGCCGGTCCAGAGCGATGGGAAAGTGTTAAGGATAGGCTCATCCAGGAGAGTCCGCATCTTCAGTCTGTGTTATGGCAAAATGACGAGAATTTAGATTTGAAGAAGCTCTCGCTCGATGTCATTTGCAGTGATGTTACCAAGCGTATGCGAACAATGGAGCGTCGAATGACCATCGCTGAAGCTAAGAACGCTCTTGGGGTCAATCCCGAGGAGTCTCGCCAGTTGCGTAACTCGTTCTACCAAACTCTGAAGGCGGACCACTTTACTAGCAAGCTCGAGGCGGGCGAAGAGCATTGGAAGGAGTTAAAGACACAGTGGATCAACAGTTCCCCGTTATTGCAAAAGCTACTTGGACCAGGTGAATCTGATGCTGGTCATGATCAAAAGGTCAAGGCCATGGAGGTACTTTGTAGAGATGTCATGAAGCGACTACGGGATGATCAAACTAAACGTGACCCTACGCGGAAGAAGAAGTTTGATTCCACGTTCTCGGCGCCAGAACCACAAATGTCACAGCCATTACCACAAATTATACAGCAATACGAGCCACTTCCCCCTGAGAATATGTATCACCAAAATCCCCACCACAACCTTGTGCAAACAGCTGAACGAGCCCAAGCTCAGTCACAGGCATCACAAAATCAAAGCCGCGTTCAACGCCAGCCCCAGCATCAAGTTCAAGCTCATGCACAGGTCATGATGTCCCATGATAACATGCAAATCGATCCAAACCTTCTCATTAGTTCAGCCAATGCTGGTGGCATGGGCATGGGCCGCAGCATGCAATATCAGCAATACAACCAGCCACCACCTCAAAACCAAGAGTTTGGACATCATCAAGCTTACCAGTCCCATCCTGGGTCGATAGCGGTTTATTTCCGTCTACATCCTGATTCCGACTTTCAACCAAATTCCAGGGTTTGGGTAAGCACACTTAACCTTATCTCAGTAAGCGAGTTACGTGAGCTTCCCCAGATCAAATTTCCAGGAACGATCACCTTGCGTATTGAGGGCGTGTTGAAAGAACCTACCGGTCACGAGATGACTATTCCGGTTGACCAAGACGATGAATTGGAGGCGTACCTGACCGCGATCGAGCATGTAAAGCCCACTTTTCAAGTCCATTTAGTAACTGTCAATGGCTACTAGCGTTCTGGCGACTGATATGGCGTTTTTGATGTTGATGATATATATGATAGTGTAAATTAGTGG
>Ga0247734_1001072_pt1 | contig 21720 bp, 19 predicted proteins | sample UWRJL103311B2_FD_180933 | JGI IMG/M metagenome (GOLD analysis project Ga0247734, IMG submission 180933) | Plant litter microbial communities from Arlington Agricultural Research Station in Wisconsin, United States - UWRJ-L103-311B-2 | ecosystem: Environmental > Terrestrial > Plant litter >... | reverse complement strand
AAATCCTTCCATGTGTTCAAGAATCGTATAGTGGTGTATTGTGGAGTGTTCACTTCCAGACCCAGGTAGAGAGGGAATATTAGCTCAGCTGGAGGCGAGATATTTCGGTAATTTATCTAAGTTACATATTTTTTGAGTTGAGGCTGCCAAACCCCAACCAGCTCGTGTTACCTCATGGGGCAAAATACTTATTTCTCATGAAGCAAATTGGTATTGTCTACCGGGCTTCCCCTCCTGCTTCTTAGAGGTTGGTGTTAATAGTGATCGTTGGTTACATGGTTGTATAGCTGAAAATTGCTTGCTATCCTTTGGAACAAATGAAAGCTAAATTGTTGACTGGATATAGAATGACCACAAAGCACCCGCAGTGGAGAGGCAATATTTCCTCTTGGGAAGGCAACAAATGCAGTTGGTGAGTAGTAACACAAGGCACAGCAAAACCTCTTATTGACTGGCAAAATCAATATACCCTGACTCGAAGTTCCCCACCGATATGCATCCTACTCTGCTTCTGGAATTAGAATATAACATTCAATTCAAGCAGCTATTACTTGATTTCTAAATATCTTTGGTTATAATTTTCGATTTATTAATTGAGGTTTGTATTTTCAATTATTCAATTGCGCTAGCTCCAGTAACTCTACTAGCTCACAATTGTGTTGCTTGAACTACTGGCCTATAAGTAGAGTCTCCAATGAGACTCAGGTGTTTTAGATATATGTTCATTATAGGTTTTCACAGGGTGTTCCACAGCACGTATTTCACCAGGTACCAGCCTCATGAACTGTGTTGGATTGAACCAGACCCGAGTATGTACTGTTGCATAATTAGTACAGTGAATAGCCGGTAGTTTGTCTATCAGTCCTCTATAGTTCCGAAGTAGCGTATGTAAGAGAAGATAACACCTTGAAGACAACCGACTTACACGAGGTTCCGCATTTCTTGGATCCTAAGCGTTGCTACTTCTTCAGACATGTAAGATTGCTTGGCTATCTTACAACGGACCACATTCCAGTATAGAGCGAACTACCAACACATCTACCACTGCATTCGCAACCATGTAACTCTCATAGATCGCATTCAATTTATCCGTGTCTATATTTATACAGATACAGCTCCAATGTTCTCCCATGTTCTACTCTCCAACTCTGTCGATGCAACCAATGCCGTCAATTATAAACCCAATTTGTTATGAGGAGCAAAAAAAAGGTGCTGCAAGGTGACAATTTGAATTAAAACAGAGGTGGGGAATCGTAAGACAAAATTGCTCATATGTGACACTTCAAATATTGATGCTGCTACCAGACACCCCTCACCCCCTTTCCACCTCTCGCTAAACTTAACATACCCCGCCCAGCTCGCTTACGACAGGGGTTTCCACACTTGCTTGAGCCTGGAAATCTCTGCTTTTTTGATGCTTTGTACAAGAAGAGAAGCACAAAATAACTTAAAAATAAAATAAAAAATATATTTACTTCTATCACGAAGTAAAAAATGAATTGACCAGAGAGAGGCTCGATCTCTCGACCTTTTGCGATCATGATTGAACATGTTAAGCAAACGTGATAACCAACTACACCATCCGGCCAGTATTCCAAGCGGTCATTTGACCGCTTTTATGACTGGCTTTTCCTTTTCGGCTAATTATACTGCCCAATATCGTACTGATAGCGACCACGGTTTACAAATTCTATATTCTATATTCTATATAAATGGAATAGTATAGGATAAAACCCGACCTGCTTAGTGGCTACAAGTCTTTTCAAATAATAAATCAATCCGTGTATTGGATATGTCACATACATCAACACATTAGGCCGAATGGGAGTTGTTACGCTGGCAATGGAATGTTGAAAACTCTAGATATCTTTTTCTGCTGCAAAGGCAAAAAGGCACTAATCAAATTCATTTATTTGCTTAATGGCTCTCCATTAGCGCTGATCAAAGACTCCTCAGTCTTGATAGGTCCCTCTCCCACAGAGGTCAGGATGACTCTGGTAACACCATCCTTCAAAACCTGCACGGCTCTGGAATCTAGTCCGTCTGCATCTTGCGCTTTGAATACCTGTCCCTGCCAACCTTCTAGTCCACCAAGAATAGCCTGCACTGTTCCAGCTACGATATCCTTATTCTCCTCCTCGAAATATATGACGGCATTTGGCCCTGCATCAAATGTGTATGCCGCGACGACCTTTCCCGCCTTCTTGTTGATATTCTCTACTATCCGAATAGCAGCATGGGACGTGGAGTTGAGATAGAATATCGGTGGTTTGGTATCCGAGCACACAGAGTGGAAGCTGTTGCTCTCTGCCATAGTGACATCGGCGAAAGTTTCAAAGTCCCTCTGTAGGATTGCAGTTTGCATATCTTGCATAGCTTTTGGAACAACCACATTTGCTCTCTGAGGAAACAGTCCAGATGTGGCAACAGTGGTTTGCATACCAGAAGTACTGCTGACATCCTTTTGTGCTGCGGAAGCTACCAAGACCACTGCTCGCATCGTAGGCCAGTGACTTGCGGGTGCAACCTGGACAGCTACGCTATCACTTCCGTCATCCCTTTCCCCCATCTGCCATGCTACATAGCCTCCAAACAGACTTCGGCATGCACTGCCACTGCCTTGTCTTGCGATGCGTGAGAGTTCAGTAGGTGATGCAGGGAGCTCATATAAATCCGCAATGGCTCTGACCAGAGCTGCAAATCCAGCGGCTGAACTAGCTAGCCCAGCTGCAGTTGGGAAGTTGTTTTCGGAAACGATACGCAAAGGAAGTGTGGACAATTTTGGCAAGGAGGGGTCGGAGGACTCGATTGCGCTGCGCAGAGAGCGGAGCTCACGGAAACAAGCTTGGGTTCGGGCACCAGAGACATCCTGGGGATTTGAATTAATTTGTAGAGTATCTTCTGCGAATTTAGAGGAGCACGCTGCTGTGGTGTGGGTTCGCAGGTCGGCTTGATTGAGAGTTACTGAGATAGAGGAGTTGGTGGGGAGGTTCAATTTTGGATCTCGTTTTCCCCAGTATTTAACAACAGCAATGTTAACTGGCGCGGTCGTGCTTGATTGGTAAATGGTATCCGACATATTTAAGACTACCTCTTAATCAAAAGAGTTCCTGGAGCAATTTGCTTCGCACTGTAAACGAAAATCGGAAAGGGGGTTAACTTCCTGTATGCCCCTCCAAATTGGAGCGGTCAAGGCCATCCAATCGGCGAATGAACGCCAAGGACCGAGTTCGACTACAAGGTATGACAAGGGCCGCCTAAAAAGTTCGAAGTAACGATGATGATTCAACGAGCAGATACTCCGTACCTGTTACTCATTAACGCGCGCTTTACATAACGAAATGGCAAAAGAGACTGAAACACCAGCCGAAGTCTGCCCTGTAGACGAAGCTACACGTGAAGCATGGTTGAAGTCCAAATCATCGAAGCCAGTTTTCCCAGGAATACCCCCCAAAGAAAGCTCCCCAAGTTGCGATTCTAAGAACCTCGAGCACACGCCTCCACCGAAAAAAGGGTTCTTCTCTGGATTTTTTGGCTCTTCGAAAGCCGTGGAGACATCAGTGCCGATTGGAGAAAAACTTCGTGTAGATAGAGAAATATCAACTATTCCAAGAGCTTCACCAGTCAATAATGCCGAAGGCTCACGACCTGCGAATAGCGAGAAGGAGAGTGGAGTGAGTGAGGGAGGCAATTGGATATATCCAAGCGAAAAGATGTTCTTTGAGGCAATGAAGAGGAAAGGCCGTGCTGGAGATGCGGCAGATATGAAGACGGTTGTGCCCATTCACAACGCCGTGAATGAAAGGGCGTGGAAGGAGATCAAAGAGTGGGAACGGCCGTGGGGAAGTGAGGAGAAGTATGTCCCTATAAATCTAAATTTATAAAGAATTTTGTATATGATCTGTACTAATAGACATGCAGATGTGGGGGTCCAAAACTACATTCCTTTTTAGGCCTGTCGAAAGCGATGAGTCCCAAGGCGAGGCTCAACACTATACTAGGATACACTGCGCCATTCGATAGACACGATTGGATCGTTGATAGATGCGGAACTCAGGTTGAATATATCATAGATTTCTACAAGGGAAGTGATAAAAATGCGAATGGTAGATTGAACTTCTATCTGGATGTACGACCAAAGTTAAACAGCTGGGAGGGATGGAAAATGAGGGCTGCTAAGATGGTAGGCTTTGTATGAATATCTGTATAATCTCTTGTAATACATAATGTCCTGGTGTTTGGGGGCGGTATTGAAATTGGTCTGGGTTGATTTGTACCTCCCTTCATTAATTGCCATGAGTGTAAAGTTAGAACTGTGCTTGTATAGACAGAGGCAAAGGGCGGAGTCAGTGAAGCTACAAACTATTTCCTATGAGGTCTAAGTAGTAACTTTCTCTCAATCGAACGCAACTTTTACTAAGTTGAGGATGGTTGGGCTTGGAGGGCTTTTCGCATATCACAGATTTGGGAGGGTCTTGGATTAATAGGGTAATTAAGGATGGAGTTTACTTATTATTTAAACCTGCTTTGACTTTATCTGCAGCCTAGTCCCAGACTTTACTTCTAAAGCCCCGGTCTCGATATCCCAGCCTGCCTGAGACAATTGCTCGTCAAGAAAAGATGGCGAAAACTCTCGTAGTATTGAGCGAACCTGAACCATATTGGACTCTGCATGCTTGGACTCATAGGCTAGATATAAAGCATGCATCCAGGCATGGAGTTGATCGAGAGGTGTCGCAAAATCCTTTAACGTAACTAGATACGTTTTGGAAAGCTCATCGTACCAAGTGATATAAGCATCGTCCTTGAACTCATCCCAGAGGGTCGTTAAATGCTCACCATCAATGGAATTTAGAATCCGCGAAAATGGAACACCAATTTCACAGTAACCAAGAACAGACCCTCCCTGCCATCTAAGGACGCCTTCTCTCTCAAATATACGTTCTCTTGCTGATATCTGGGTAGGTGATGGAACCGCTCTTTTATGACAGCCTACGCTTTCCCCTGTATCTTGGAGATACATTGAGAAAAGTAAATTGGCACGCTGCCGATTTAGAGTCCTCATAGACACGGCTCTGACAGCCAGGTAATTGGTACCAAGGTGGACCCCGAGCAGTACAATGAGTGCAGTCCATGTGGCCCACTGGGAGGAAACTGTGGATGTCAGTTGATGATCATGGGGGCTTTTTTATTTATATATATATCCTGAGAAACCCCTGCACATTGAGATCGAACGATGATGCTGAAAAATACTTACTGCGTGACACAACAAGAGTGCCAACTAACATCCCCAGTAACGAGATGACTGTCTCTTGACTTGAGTCTTTTGCGTTCAGTTCCCCCAAATTGCCTTGTGTCGCAAAATGAGCACTTAGCGACGCTTTAGCACCTACAAAAGACAATTATTTAGTGTCAGAATAGCACCAATCTAGGAGGAACAACATCTTACTTCCTGCTGCCACACCACAAAGTGAACGAAGCACACTCGACGCACTCAATAAGACTACTCTGTAAGTTCTCTTTGAACATATCAGTAAAAGAAGCAGTTCATGAGCATAAATTATAACCTGCGAGAGGTTGAGCGACATACCGGTAGTGCTGGGGACAGGCAATCCAAAATCATTGCCGCGTCATTGAATATGTCTGCTGCCAAACGATACATCTTACACTCAGGTTCAAGTGCTGTACCTAGTCTATGGGCGAAGAGGATCGTAGCGATCCGGCCCATACTCTCTTGCAATACCGACAGCAACAACGCCGCGGTAGGTGATGCATGAGAATCTCCCACCCCAATTCCTGTAACAACCAAATCAGTAAGTACGTAGTAGACATCCAACTTTATATTACCTTCCAACACAGCTCTGGAAGACAGCAATCCAGCAATTGAGCTTGAAAACGCTTGCAACGAGTCCTGAAGGCTTCATTAGTATGTAGTATATCTTGATGTTCTACTGTACTGTGGCTCTACCCACATAAATCTGATACCCCGTGTAATCGGGAGTAACGCTAATTGGATATCCGGCGGGTAAGAATGCATTCATAATACGCTTTCCGATGGCCCTTGGTCCAGTTTCTAGCTTGTCTTTCTATCAATCAATGATTAGCGACTCGGTAAAGAAAACTCTAAGGACCTTATGAGTACAGTGAATTGTGTCGTTTTGGCCTATGGGAGCTTACTATGAGGTCAATTCTTCCATCCTCATGTCTGATATATGTAGTAATTGGATTTCGTGCTTCATCGAGTTCCACAAATAGTGCTGTCATCTTGACGGCTTGTACTGGGAAGTCGATGCGAAGAGCTAGGACTTTGCGTTGTCAACTTCCGTCGATGTGTCCGGATTTGTTCAAGCCATTGGTGTCATTGGCCAATTCATAGACGAATTCAAGTTTAGCCGCAGGAATAGATAGCAGTGTTGTACTGTTTGTTATTGACAGAATTTAATTTATTAAATTCCTGTTATTTCCTATCCAGAACATTCGTTGTCGGACAATTTGATTGCAATCAACGGAGGTGCTCATATATTGGCTCAGGTAATAAGGTTCCCGGTTCCAGGCCAAGCCGATTTTATCAACTAAACCATTGGGCGAGCAGCCCTATGTAATAACGCCAGTATGCTACAAACCACCAATGCCACTTTTATTACAATGAGGAATCCCCATCACAAAGGAAAACATTTGAATTATTGTAGTTTCCAACACGAATAATCTGCCTACGGAATGCCCATCTTGATACCTCTTCTACCCATTGAATTATCTTGTCAAATAATCACGTGAGCCTCGAATATCGACTTGCTGGGAGAGAACTGACGAGTGTACCTAATCTAACATATCAAGTTACTTAATCGATGAACCATAATAGACTTGGAGTTGCAGCTACATTAAAAGACTATAGAGGCCTCAATACGATCGCTAAACTAAAGATGCCTCAAGTATTTCAATCTCCATTTATACTAAGAGAGTTCTATCTATCTAACCTCAAGAGATTCTGGCTCAACTGTAGCTTCGGTTATATCAACTATTCTGTTATACCACGTTCGCGCTCTCCGAGATTTTCAGATGTCATTGTTCTAAATTGCTAGCTACGATCCTCGGCTTGCAGAACCATATCTAGAAACCCTAGCAACTGATTAAGTCTTGTTCTGATATTTCATTCTAAAATAGTCTAATGTTCCAACCCCATACGATGTCATGTTGTTTGACATGATATAAGATTAATGAGTCTCCTTGATACTGGCGGTAACTGGCCACGCTACTATTCATTGAAACAACGAGACGGGATACGCTTTGCCACAGATAAAATACATAAAAGGCATTCAACAAGCTATATATCGTGCGAATGTCTTCTAAATACTCATTTACGTTGCGGTTTGGAGAACGGATAGGAGCGGTAGAAGTTATTTGAAGATGTTGCGTAATTAAAGGAGTTGTGAGGCAAATCATTCTCTGGGAACTTCCTGTTCATTAATGTATACGTTGCTAGTAAAAGACTTGTAAAACGAAACAACGGGGAGCTTTGAAAGAGACACTTGTTTATCTCAAATGAAAAACATTTTAGAGGAATAAACAGCATTTAGTTGTGCTAATATAAAACGCGTGTTGGGTTGAATGGAAATGGATTTCGCCGATGAGGGTGACGCTGGAATAATCAGCGATATTTTACCAGTTGATGGCCTAATAATAACGCAAAACCTGAACTACTCCTGATCATATAACTGCCCTTTTCAGCCCTGGTTTTCCCTCTACCATTCCATACACCGATGGACACAATCATGATGGATCACATGCTTCCATAACAACCTAAGTGTCGCATGCCTACATATCAAGGCGCTTTTTTCCGTGGGTATCGTTGCTTTTGTTTCCTGATCCTACAAGATTTTCGAACCTCAAGACCAAAGAGCAGCGCCGCCTGTCTCAATTGCGTCAATCTCGGCGAGATCAATCGGCGTTCGCCGGAAGCGTGCAGGTAACTCGTTGCGATCGAAGTATTCTCCTTTGGCGGGGGCTACAGGGCCGAGCGCATGTCCAGACGACTTGCCGACTTTGCCAGAGGTGCTGAGGGGACCATGTTGCTGAGCCTGCTGTCTGTACGAAGAGAAAGACGCGGCTGTCTTTGGAGGAGAGCTGAAGTCTTTCGGGAGCTCATGAGTAGGATCGGCAGGATGAGCTTGACGGGAGTGGTCGGCAGCCGCTATATCTTTATTAGCTACCTGCAAGTACGCAGCCGTGGCTATCGTGGAAACTTACAATCCCATTTGCGAGGACCCAAGAACTTGATCAATGGAGTACGTTCAGAATGTGCAGCTGCGGCCGAGGCCTGGCGAAGAGCTTTGGTTGCAAACATCTTGGAGGCGAGATCTCCCGGATGGGTGAATAGCTATTAATTAATGCAACACCGGCGGCAAGTACCTGGGTCCGTTTTGAATATTTGATCTTAGATTGAAGCTTGTTGCAGAGATGGTGATGGCGGGACGGACGAGAGGGAATTTGTAATTGCGGCGGCCCAGGGACCGGAGCCTATTTATTCGCTTGTGAATCTCGGACTACTCTATTGCTCAACAAGCGCGGGGGTCAATGATGTGACAGCAGCGGTATGTCGACAGCACATGCATATAAAAGCATCTGCAGCTGCAGCTACAGCGAGGTCGGAATGGAAGGCAGAGCGGAGCATTTCGGATTCGGGTTTCATAAATCGTACCAGCAGATGGTAAGACGGCTTCAGATCGGCCACATCCGATACATAGCGTAGATAGCGATGGCATTCAATTAATATGAATTAATGGAAAATTCTCAACAGCATCATTTATTAAGCTGACTAGGGATCCTCTGTCGTATTGAATGTTTTCGTTTTATTTTATTTTTATTTTAGCATCCTGTTCCTCATCGACTCCTCCTACCTACAATGGTTATTTGCACGTCGAATATGAGTAGAGCAGGCTGAGCATGTTACGGAGCCGGAGTATGTAAGGCGAGGAGTAGTCCGGACTAAATCTCCTGTACTGTACCATACCATACCACACCAAAATCTCTGTGTCGGAAAACCACCACCATCGTAAGGTTTTAGACTAGAAAGTCACGACCTAGCCTCTACCTACTCAGATACTTTGCCAACATGATTCAACCCATCTAAAATAATAGAATATTCGGTGGTTCCCAAGCAAAAGAGTAGTATTGTACAGACATAGATAGGGCGTATCCAGTCTCCAGTTGCTTTCAAGGCTGAAAATTAAATGTTTCGCGTTCAATTGGCATGATTGGATTAGCGTACCCGCCTTGCGTAACAAGGGTGGAACTACTTCTTTATGCAAGGCTCCAGTCGAGTCAAACGATCCATTTGGATATCGTCCTCACAGACTCTTGACTTGAATCAAATCACACACCTTCCTACAAGCTTCCTAAGGAGGAAGATATAGTTCTGACCTTTCGACTCCGCATGTTTCTATAACTCTGCGGGCGGAGCAAGTTGAGACGTATATACTATTTCAATTTTGGATCATCCAACTATCTAGAGGCCCCGCTTTGTTCAGATTCACTGTACTTGCTTGGAAAGCCACAATCTACTGCTGAAGTTGCGTTTGGATACAGCACCATCATTCCTGAGTGTCCCTTTTTGGTTTGTATGTTCCAATCCTCACGATCAATCGTTGAAGCCCAATACACAAAAGCTTATTTCTACAAAAACGACGAGTTGAGGGGGGTTTTTTTTTTTTTGGCTAACTTGAAGTAGCTGGCATATATTTACCAATATACTCATACATAACCCTGAAAATGAGAGAGTTATTCCTTACATTCATGGTTGAAGACCATGCGCGAACCACATCTATCAATATTTTAGGGAGATATTGTGACATGTATCCTAAGGAGATACTTCGCCGTCGACTCATTTGGATCCCGCAAGCTGAGAGATCAGCTAAGAAACAACTTAAAAAAAAGCCGGGCGCGATACCAAAGGATATGGAAATGAGCAACGATCCCTGGAAAGTACTTGATGGCCATTTAGATCGTCAGCCGTATCTACTCACTCTCCAGTATGATATACGTAGAGAGCAGTTTGCCAAGTAAATTGATTCACTCTCTAAATGCTTGGATCTAGGAATGCTAATTAGTTTCAGCTCCATGGACTGTAATCAGAGTGAAGGGTGTCTGGTATGGGCTGATGTCCCCATCCCAGGAGAGAACCAGCAAGTCAATGATAGAGACATGGTTAAAATAACGTCGAGAGATGATCGCAAGGAGGATGGCAAAAATCTACCCACAAAAGTCCAGAAAATAAAAGACATGAATTTCAGGTAATACTGATGCACCCCGAAATTAAAGATACACACCCTAACTCGTAATAAAGATATGCTGGGGAAATGATAGAAGAGGGGTACATGTTTGTACGCGGCAACATTGTCATTGTAAGTACCGCTTTGTGAAAACAGCTTTCATACACACAAGTTGCTACTTGCATTCACAAAATAACCTTTCTACCATTTGCTAATTTCATGTTTTGTAGAATCTTACACGTATGCTCCCTATACCTCTCCAACTCCAACAATATGACGAGCAAGGAAACCCTCGGATTAACATGGATATGCCCCCTTATGAGAGCCTCCAGCCATATGACCCCGAGAATAAGTGGATCATGACCGCAAAGGTGGAAGTGGATGACAAGAAGCTAGTGCAGCAAGCAAAGGATGAGCTAGTTGCCCTTCAGAGAGAGCTTGTTGGGTGTTTCAACCTCAAGTTCATAGACAGATTTGCGTTTGACACAAGGGTTAGGATATAGAAACAGAATGGCACAAGATACCTCGATGGTGGGAACTGTCCTTTGATTGATAGAGCTTCATATTTACCTCAAGCCAATCACAAAAATAGAAGTATAATTATTCAATTGATATTGCGAGTTTGTCACGGTCACTTGTGATATAGATGGAACAATTGAAACCACGCATTCTCGTTCCATTCAAGGTGCCATTTGCTCTTCCTAAAACGTACAACCGCGACTGATCCCATGCCGTAACACATATCCGTCTATTGGTTCTTCTTTGTTTGCCAAACTGCGACTCCGAATGGGGCACCTGTAGTAAGTTAGCGACTAACATCCAACTAAGCGCAGATTGCCATGCATACCGAATCCAACAGCCATAAATGTCCAGTAGCGGAATGCGAACCACTTCGTCAATGGGTTGAATGGGATGTTGCTTCGAGGTCCCTCAGGGTAATGGTATGGTGAAGACATTTGAGATCGGGTGGAGTGGAAGCCACGGCGGGCGACCATCGAGGTCGTGGATGAAGCGCGGACTGCAGCTCGGGATAACATCTAGGTAACGGTTAGCTAGAGCAGGTCAATTGATGTGGTAGGGTCCCGACCTTGTAGGTTGAGTTTTTGTTTGGAGTGAAGGTGTGATGAATGTCGTCCGACTTTGGGAGTTTGGATCATCGATCCATGCCAAGACGTCCGTGCGGCCCGCCCCACTTGTACATTAATTTTTTGTTCTGCCAACTGCAACTACGATAGTTGTAAGCTTTGTCTTTGTCCGCCACCAAGATTTCTGGAATCACCGGCCAGACTCCAAATTCTACCCAAGATGGACGAGTTATTTGGGGTATTTGGAGATAGCCCTGCGCCCTCACCCGAGCAGAGTAATAAACCTAAAAGAGCTAGGAAAGACAAGAAGAACAAGAAGCGGCTCGCGAATGGAGAAGTCAAGAAAGTGGCCGAGGATGGCGACACAGATATGGCAGATGCAGAGCAGCAGCTTGAACCGGCAACGGAGGACGTTCACACCCTAGTAGAGAAAAAGGATACAAAGAGGCGCCGTCGAGAACAGGAAGCAGAGCCGGTCGTTACAGATTCGTTCCAAACAGAACAGTCGCGAGAAGTAGCAGCACCCAAGGCTGCACTCTCGGCCCAAGACGACGGAGCTTTAGTTTTACAACACAATATTCAGCATCAAGTCTCTCTCCCTCCCGACTACGCCTATGTTCCAATTTCTGAACATGTACCACCCGCAAACCCAGCCCGTGTTTACCCTTTCGAATTGGACCCCTTCCAAAAGGTTGCTATTGCTTCGATACAACGCGGAGAAAGTGTGCTAGTATCGGCGCATACTAGCGCTGGAAAAACCGTCGTTGCTGAGTATGCAATCGCTCAGAGCTTGCAGAACAACCAAAGGGTCATCTACACAAGCCCAATCAAAGCATTGAGTAATCAGAAATACCGAGAGTTTGCAGCGGAGTTTAGCGATGTTGGTTTGATGACAGGAGATGTTACCATAAACCCAACTGCCACTTGTTTGGTCATGACGACCGAAATTCTAAGGTCAATGTTGTACCGAGGATCAGAGATAATGCGGGAGGTCCAGTGGGTGATATTTGACGAGATTCACTACATGAGAGACAAGACTCGAGGTGTGGTTTGGGAAGAAACAATCATCTTGTTACCGGACAAGGTCAGATATGTATTTTTGTCTGCAACTATTCCCAACTCTATGCAGTTTGCCGAGTGGATCACGAAGATACACTCCCAGCCCTGCCATATTGTATACACCGATTTCAGACCAACCCCGTTGCAACACTTCTTCTTCCCTTCAGGTGCGGATGGGATCCATCTCATCGTAGACGAGAAGGGAAACTTCAGAGAGGACAACTTCCAAAGGGCAATGGCTACTATCGAGGAGAAAGCAGGAGCGGATCCAGCTGACTGGAAGGCGAAGCAAAAAGGCCAAGGCAAAGACAAGAAAACCAATAAGGGCGGGCGTAAGGATGAAGGTGACGATATATACAAACTTACGAAGATGCTCATGCAAAAACATTACAACCCTGTTATTGTTTTCAGCTTTAGCAAGCGAGAATGCGAGGCGTACGCATTAAAGATGGCCTCTATGGCCTTCAATGATGAATCTGAAAAGGCTATGGTTAGCAAGGTGTTTGAAAGTGCAATTGAGTCCTTATCCGAGGAGGACAAGACACTTCCACAGATCAGCCACATTTTGCCTTTGCTCCGTCGTGGAATAGGTGTCCATCACTCAGGGTTACTACCAATCTTGAAAGAAACTATTGAGATCTTGTTCCAAGAAAATTTGATTAAGGTACTGTTCGCCACAGAAACCTTTTCTATTGGCTTAAACATGCCGGCGAAGACTGTTGTTTTCACCTCTGTCGAAAAATTTGACGGTGTTGCCACGCGATATCTGACTGCAGGCGAGTTTATTCAAATGTCTGGACGAGCAGGTAGAAGAGGACTCGATGACAGAGGTATCGTTATCATGATGATCACGGACAAGATTGAGCCTACACAGGCCAAGGCAATCGTGCGAGGAGAGCAAGACAACCTAAACTCGGCCTTCTACCTTGGTTACAATATGATTCTTAACTTGATGCGAGTTGAGGGCATCTCTCCTGAATTCATGCTTGAGCACTGTTTCTATCAATTTCAGAACACCTCAAGTGTTGCAGGTCTTGAGAGGGATGTTGAAAATTTACAAATTAAGAGGGATGAAACGCACATTGAAGATGAGAGCCAGGTGAAGGAGTACTATGAACTCCGGGAAAACCTCGAGACCTACACCAAAGATATGCGAGCTGTTATCAACCACCCCAACTACTGCCTACAGTTTATGCAACCTGGGCGAGTTGTACATATCAAATATAAGGACTATGACTTTGGCTGGGGTGCGGTGGTAAAGTACACTGAGCGTAAAGCTGCTCCGAACCAAACCCTCACCGACCAGGAAACGTATATTCTCGATGTCTTGCTCAACATCTCTGAAAGCTCATCAGTCGGTACCAAGACACATGAGGATCTTCCAAGTGGAGTGTTTCCACCGGGAGATAATGAAAAAGGCAAGATGGAGGTGGTGCCTCTCATACTGTCTTGTGTCGAAGCTATTGGCCATGTCCGGATATTCCTACCCAAGGATCTTAATCGAATTGAGGAGCGGAATTCAGTTCGCAAATCCCTCCACGAAGTGAAGCGTCGGTTCCCAGATGGCATTGCTGTGCTCGATCCAATTGAAAACATGGGAATCTCTGATGAGTCCTTCAAGAAGCTTCTTCGCAAAATTGAAGTGCTGGAATCTCGTCTTCTATCTAGTCCCCTTCATAAGTCCCCTCGCCTACCTGATCTCTACAACAAGTACAATGAGAAGAAGAAGGTTAGCCAAGAAATCAAAGAGAAGAAGAAGAGCATCACAGCCGCACAGAGCATTATGCAACTTGATGAACTCAAGTCTAGAAAGCGAGTCCTACGCCGTCTAGGCTTCATTAATGATGAGGAGGTAGTTCAGTTGAAGGCACGTGTGGCTTGTGAGATTGCCTCGTCAGGAGATGGCCATGAGCTACTTCTCTCTGAGCTAATGTTCAACCGATTTTTCAACGAACTCTCTCCAGCGCAATGCGCGGCAGTGCTATCCTGCTTTGTATTTGACGAAAAGAGTAAAGCACCGGAGCTCAAGGACGAACTCGCGAAGCCATACCGGGAGATTCAGGCTCAGGCGAGAGTTATAGCTAAAGTAAGCCAGGAAAGCAAGCTCAAGGTCAACGAGCAGGAATATGTCGAGAGCTTCAAATGGCAGCTTATGGAAGTTGTCTATGCCTGGGCGGAGGGTAAAGGCTTCGCTGAGATTTGGTAAAAGTTTTCCCCCCCTAATATTGACCGCCTTACTCACAATTTCATAGTAAAATGACCGAAGTTTATGAAGGCTCTTTAATTCGTATATTCCGGCGGCTGGAAGAGCTTCTCCGACAAATGGGTAATGCGGCCAAGGTTATGGGATCGGATGAATTAGGTGGTAAGTTTGAGGCCTCACTTTCTACGATAAAGCGAGACATTGTTGCAGCACAGAGCTTGTACTTGTAGGTCTGGATTTCTCGATCTTGACTGGCATATTCGTCGCTTTTTATGAAAAGTATCAAGGGGACATACTGGTGGAGCATGGCGTTTTAATGTCTGGTCTTTTCCAGGCTTCTACTACAGGATTTCCAAGACGGAATCATATCTGCATTTCATCTCTGCGATGATTTAGGAGACCGGTATGTTGCTATTGTCAAAAAGTAGATACCACGAAATATATTTCAGCAGCGCGGCCGCTGTTCCTCGGTCGCAGCCCTTTATCAGGCCGAATACAATGAAAAGTTGAAAGAGGAAGTGACGGTTGTTTGCATTAATGTGGGTACCTCCTCTTGACGACTGAAGCCATTATGAATTTTAAATTGCTGTTTTCCCGCCACCGAGACGTTTTCCTCAATTTCTCGATAACACATGGTTGTCAATAGAATGCTCCCTATGTGGTCCCACGGATTGATGTTCCACTGCTGGGTGTGCTTATCATCGTCCAATTTCATACCATATATTTGTGCTGGCCGCTTGAATAAACTGATAGATCAAATTCAAAGCTGTATACGAGGCTCCGCCACCAACCAACGAAATTGATGAATTGCAATCTAGGCTAGATAATAAGTTCAAAACAAATACCACCCTCCTTCATGCAAGCCTGCAAACGAGTTCGGTTGATGGCGGGTAGCCCCTGAATACCAAAGTATCTAGCTAGTGGTTACAGGTCGTCAGCCGACAGATGAGAAACCCGAATTTGCCATTAGGTTGTCAATCAATTCCTGCCGGGATATTGGGCCGAAGCGTCTTTCCCATGTACATGCTTCCACCACGACGTTTGCGGAGTACTTTGGTACCTTTGGTACCTTTCGTGCCTTGCGTGTCTTGCGTGCCTTACTTAGCTCACGATAGGCAAGCGGCGGCTGATTCGCACACCATTGCTATACCACGCCGTGCGCACGCAATGCCCTCGTCTAGGTCTCCGTGACGTGGTGACGAGCGATTGATGTTGGTAGCCGATGCTGTGTGTACAAGACCGCTTACAGTAGCAGTAACAGCAACTATACGCAGTGTCAATGCTTTGCAGTGCGTACATCTATACGCTCTGTTCTCTGTCCGCAGCTACGTGTCTACCCAGCACCCAGCCTCCAGCGCCCTCCTAGTTTTATTTTATTTTATAGTTACCTGGCCTGGCTTCAGTAGCTAGTCGATCCGGTAAGATCTGCCTGATGGTGCTGAACGGCTAGTACTGATCAGTACGTGAACGATGGTTGGCGTGGGGTTAGAGGAGCTTGGGGAAGTAAAGTTTGGTTAGAGTTCTCACTACCAGGAACCGGCTGAATCTGCAGCTTAAGACTGGGTAGCGTGGCACCCTGGATATCCGTTATTCGCTGGTTAATGCCGGGAAGGTTTTTGAGATTAAATTCAACCCAGTGTCTAGCTGTGTATGTGTATGTGTTGGAGCATCTGAACTGCTGAGCTGGATTATGGCATCTCAAGCCTAGTGGTACGTTTGATGATCACCATGCAGCTTCTCCGTCCCTCGGGAGGCGGAAAGGGGAAAAGGTGTACTTCGTAAAGCTGGTAACTTTGCATGAAACATAGGCTCCCTCCCTGTTTGAGAAAGATACGAGAAAAAGAGGGAAAGGGGTTTTCTGCTGCTTAGAGGAATTACTCATCGATGGAGCTTCTATTTTTATATCTGCTCTATGAACTCATTGCCGCTTATTACTGTACATACCCTTAGGTATTGAACCTATGTGTAGCAGCAAGTCCAAGAGGAGATAATAACCAAACGAGAAAAGCGAGTGGAGCAGGAGGGAGAGATGGAAGGATGGATGGAAGGAAGGAAGAGATTAATTAATATTGGTTATATGCGCGAGCATGGCAGAGCAGAGCACAGAGCAGTGTATGCATACTGTACTAACTTAACTATACTTACTTTTACTGTACGCTTATTAGCACAAGAAGAGTCTCTCGTACTGTAACGGATCCAATGTATAAAGTACAACGGATTAGCAAAGCAAAAAAACAAAACAAAACAAAGTAAAGCAAAGCAAAGCAAAGCAAAGCAAAGCAACCCACGATACATAAGGGAAAGCGCGCGTTGCAAGGATTAATAAAAGTTTAAGGGTTTTCAACCAAACTCAACTTTCCAAACTCTACTGGACTGACTAACGAAGCACAGTACAGTACTGTACTGTAACAGTACTTTGCCTGCTCCTCCCTACCTACAGTACTACTTTACTATACTATACTATACTATATTCTTCTTACCTTTCTTTACACACCACGTGAATCTTCCTCTCCTCTCCACGCGACTCGTCTCTTTCTCTTTCACTTTCACTTTCGCTTTCACTTCGCTTTCACTTTCTCTTTCTCTTTCTCTTTCTCTTTCTCTCCCTCTCCCTTGCGTGTCTGCTCTCGCGTGTCCGCTGTCACTCTCTCTCCGTCTCTTGCGCTCAACCTTTTCCGGTATTTTGCAAATATATATATACATATATATCCATATAAACGCACACCAGTGAAAGAAGCTACCCCTTTCTCGTGCTCCTCGGCTGTGAACCGTCGACGCAAGGCTAATAATTAATATAAGTTAACAAGAAAACCCCCCCTTTCCCCTCGCAGCCGAATTGGGTGTTATCCTAGGGCGTTAGTTTTTTAGCTCTGCTGCACCACATTCTACTTTTTTGTCACCCAACCTCCAACCACCAGCACGAGCCCCCCCACCGACGATCTCTTCCGTGCCGCCCAGGACAAACACTCACTCCACCTCCTGCTTCGAAACCTCCCTCCACCTCCATACTGGTGGGATTCGTGCGATTCTGTTCTTCCATTTACATTCTATCAACAGGATCAACGCATACCTAACTCACTGCATCACATAGCCACCCTAGACCTGAAGGGGGGGAAACAAGGAAAGACTGGAGGACAAGCATCCGCGGTTTCAATGTCAATATAAATGAACGGGCTCGAGCTGATCGAACGGCGAACCTGCCAACATCTGGCTTGAACAAAAGAGGCAGACGCTATGGATACAACTTCAGCTCCTCTTGCCGACTACTTCTGGATAGCTGGGATCGATTCCCTCTCCCACGGCGATCATGGGTCCAGACCGCCCAATACCAATGGAACCAGCCCCTCGGCGTCCGCAGTCGACACAACAATAGAAGAAGGCAGTGAGGGCGAAGGACCTGGTTCCTTTTCTGCAGAAATTCCACGAGGTGGAGCTCGGCATTCACGCAACAATTCATGGAACCGGCTGAGCAAACTTTCCAACGATGCACGAAACTCCATCCAGACCCTCGAGGAGCTCGGAACAACAAACAGCAACCGCAGTAGTGTGACGATCAAGGCGCCCACAAACGGAGATGGAGGTTTCGGCGCGTTCGACTTTGATAAGGCATTGCTAAAATTCGCCAACGAGAGGGAAAACTTCCTAGATGATTTGAGCTTTAGTGCCGGGGCGACTACGCAAGCCAGACCACCTATGACGAACCCAAGGGCAGACAGGATTCGAGTAGAAGAAAGTGACGGGCTGGGTGTTACTGGCAGAAAAAGTCCCCTACGGAGTGTTGGGGGTAGCATACGACGGAAAATCAGCTTCAGGGACATGTCCAGCATGAAGAGACAGCCGTCTACGGTCCAAAGAACCAGTAAGTTGAAGTTGGAAGAAGGCTTTCTGCACCAGAGTATCTTCTGGCATTGCTGGACGACCTGAAATAGAGATCACTAACTGCATTTATAGCATCTGTCAGAACCTCAAGAAGACTGAGCAACTACAATTCGGTCATTCCTCCTCCAGAACCTCTGAACACCGATCCTGATATGCACCCCTTAAAGCGCCGGTTTGAACCAGTTTTACTTGACAGATACCCACCGAAGCACCAAGTAGACGAGATAAAGCGACGCGGAAGGTTCCCAGACTATGTACCAATGTTTGCATTTCCAAACGACATTAACATAGTTTCTTCAGATGAGCGTCCGCGATCCACATGGCACGGTTTTGCAATGACCTCGGATGACAATTCTAAGATCTATGGTATCACTGTCATAATATGGATGCCACTGAACCATGATGCTGCAGCTGAGGTAGAGCAGAGATGTGAGCAATGGCGGCAAAGGCACATGTCAAATGAGGAGCGGGAACTTGCTGCAAGTTTAGGAGATAAGCTGGCATCTGAACGGGCCAATCTATCACAACTGCTAGCAAAGCTACCTAGTGTGGTATCTGGCTCTGCTGCACGTGAGGCTTTAGAGGATCAAATCAGCAGTGTAGAGGAGCGTATTACTCTCATGACTGACGTACTCCGTCCTGTACGACACGGAGCAGCGTCGAAAATTGATGGTCTTACAGATGGCGAAACTGGACTTTGGAAGCCTCGAGCTTACGGGATTCTTGGTCGGGATCCCAGCCTGACGAGCTTCTGGAAGGAATGGTTAAGGGCTGTTGTTGTACCGATGACTGATGGAGGCATACTAAGAGTTCCACCTAGCTCTCCTAAAGTTGGCCGATGGCAACCTTTGGAACGCTACGTTGTGAACCTTTGCACCGAAGCCTTAAGCCCAATTTCTTCAATAACTCAAGTGGAGTTGGCAGTCAGAGAATTACGGCTCTTTGCAAGAAAGGAGGCCGCAAATGAACTACCAGAGTCCCGCGCAACTGATTTATATGCTTTATTCCGAGCTCTTACTATACCCAACATCGTGGCGCTTTTTGAGTTCGCCTTATCAGAATCAAGGATCATCCTATTATCGTCACATACGGCTATGCTTCATCTCGCAAGCAAAGCCATTGCAAGCTTACTCTACCCACTGAAATGGGCGAGCATATTCATTCCTGTCTTACCAGCGAGACTCATTTCGGCACTAGAAGCACCGTGCCCGTATATTGTTGGCATCGAGAGAAGGTACGATAACATCGAGCTTCCTGACGAAGACTATGTTCTAGTGGATCTTGACCAGGATACGATTGAGGCTACCTCTAAACCAACAGCATTACCACGACAGCAACGAAGAAAATTAGTTTCGTTACTGCAACTAGCCGCCTGCCATCATAATAGATGTGGAGTACCAGTAGGACCACCTCCATATGCCATCGAGACATTCCCATATGATGCTTTCTCAACAGAAAACGAATCAGTCTTCACTCAAAATGCTACACTGAGCCCACTTGGAAAATACGTCTCTCAGAATTCGACGACTTTTGGTGAAACTGACCCTGGCACTGCGAAGAAACACCTTGTATTCAACGCCTTCTTGCAGTCGAAGAATGATCATACACGTGTCGAGCGGCCCTCAACCAGCAGATCAACTAAAGGAAATTCTCCACCATCGCTGTCCCCGAGCTCCGGTGAGTTTCCGCGTTTACCACCAACTACACCAATCTCTCGAAATGATTCTGGATTTGCACTTTCTGCGACGTTAAGGGAGAAGCGATCTGGCCATTTCGATTCTAAATCTCGAAGAAGCTCCTCTTTTGCAATGGATCGTCAACCAACCCTTCGACGACCAAGTGCACCGTTTGTCAATGGTCATTCTGCAAGTCTTTCAACATCAGCCCTCTCGATAGACGCCAAGTCAATGTACGGCTATGCACCTTCTACTTATGCACCCTCGACTCTAGCGGCTTCAACTATAATGCCTAGCATGCTCATGCAGACCGTTCGAAATACGGATACCACGGTATGGGTAGAAGGACATTGTTTTGAGTGGCATGTACATGACACATCTTCTGTTTGTTCCATCTGTGACGAGAGACCCGAAGGTGACGGTATCTACATGTGCAATAGCTGCGCAACTGTTTCACACGGACGTTGTTTGGGCCAGGTATCTCTTGTCTGTCCCTCCGCCTTCTACCCAGACCGAGTGCGCGCAGCTTTTGTCCGTTGTTTTGCAAGCTTATTCTACACTTATCGGAAGCACTTGAATCGGCCAACTCGAGAGCAAAAAAGCAGTGGGCAATTGTATGGGTTTGATATGGATGGGTTTATGAGAAGTTTACCACATGAACATCAGGAGTACATTGCCACGTTGAAACAGACTCAAGGTAAATCACCATTATATTCTAATTTTTGCTAAGCAACCATTCCGCGTTCTAACAACCACCTAGCATTTAATGAATTCATCCACGAACGAGAGACAATCCCACCCAATGACCCGAGAATTCACCTCTTCGATTCCGTCATCCAATCGAAGAAATCACGAGGACGAACTTCATTCTTCTCGTCGAAATCAACGAGCAGGACTAGTTTCTTAGACGATAGGACGGATCATTTATGGAGAAGCGCCGCAGTACCTTCCCCAAGCGCAAAGATTCCCGGCGACTATAGAACAGTAGTTTCTCGGATTCCAGCCCAACTAGACGTTACCTTAATGAAAGAGCCCAGAACGATACATGGAGTGCCCAGAGTAGAGATGCCAGGGAAGAGAGTTAATCGAAAAGCAATCCCAAGTTTGCTAGGTGGCGGAGGACGAGGTACATAAGTTGAGCTTTATGACGGATGAGGCATACGATCTATTTGTTTATGTGCCAATGCAACTACGAGGACAGGATTGTATGATAAACCTGGGGAGAAACTATGAAAAGCATTTGAGATTGGGAGCATTGGTGTACATAGGCGTCCTGAATTTTGCCATAGGGTTGAGCAGGAATTTGAGATGCATATAGACCACCTAATATAAGTTTGGTAGGGAGTTAATGTTGGACTATGCATCACTGGGATGTGAATACTCGTTGGCTAAGATATGACCTTACCATGTGGAGATACTTAATATATTATTTATCTGCAAAACCCCCGGCGATTTATTGGTTTCATGAGATTTTCGGGTATGTTCTTGCTTTTATTTGCAATTGTACATATATACATATATGTTGGTGCTGAGTAGACTACATCATGCTCCAG
>Ga0247734_1001071_pt1 | contig 21725 bp, 21 predicted proteins | sample UWRJL103311B2_FD_180933 | JGI IMG/M metagenome (GOLD analysis project Ga0247734, IMG submission 180933) | Plant litter microbial communities from Arlington Agricultural Research Station in Wisconsin, United States - UWRJ-L103-311B-2 | ecosystem: Environmental > Terrestrial > Plant litter >... | reverse complement strand
GTCCAAAAGCTGAACGTTCTCAACAACCTCCTTGGCCAAGCCTCGTACAGCGCATTCTGGAGTACCCTTGACAGTGATGATCTCTATGCCGACCTCACTGCAGATATCGCTGGTTTTGAGGAGCTCATTCGTATCCGAATTGCGCTCACCATCTCTCAATCCGTGCGTGAAATCGAACGCTCGGTGCTGGAAACATGGTTAGGTATGCAAGGTGCTGCATTTGATAAGTTCATAAACGGAGTCTGTGGATGGGATATTGAAGGCAGCATTGTCAAGGTACCCCTGAACAAGGAGAACGAGGCCAAAGGCACGATTGTCAGAGAGAACGTCAAGATGGATCAGTTTTCGAGGGTTATCCGCAGAGCTTATGAGCAACCTTCATAAGAGTGGGATACTCTTAATTCTGCGTATGAAATCAACTTGCATTGCATGGTCGGCTGGGCAGCTGGGCAGGTGGCGTTTAGGAAGGAGTTTAGAGGACATTGATGAATCGATGAAAAGCGTCGAACCTCTGTATTTTAAAGGGCATGTAGAAATGTCTAGGTCTATTTTTTGCGAGATTGTCAGTGACTGAAGACGATGGTGTTTCCCCACCCACAAATATACACCCATACCAGCGCGTTCCTCATAGCCATGTTGCTGTAGTTTGACTTCTCGTATTTATACTCGTAGATTATTGCCAAAACTACCCCTCCATATTAATCGTTCTATATCCACATACCATTGGTCCAAAGTTTTCTCTCAGCCTTGCCCCTCTTCACTTTTTTGACTACGAACACAAATTATTTACAGCCTTTCAACTTAAATAACAAGCCCTCCTGCGTTCCTACTCAAAACAAGCCCACAGAATCACAGATTCCACCATGTCTGATAGTGAATCCTCTGGGGATGAGGGCTATACTGTCACGAACGTTCTGCTTGGCTATACATCCAAGGAACCAAAAGACGATGAAATTAGCCATCTTGGAGGAAGACCAGTAAGTACAAGCTATTGAACCCGGTAAATATATTCTCTTTAGACAGCATACTGACCAAACCTTAGACATGGATAGATTCAATATCATCGCCATCAGCCGCTCTAGCAAAATGTAAAATTTGCAACGACATGATGGTCCTCCTCCTCCAATTAAATGGGGAAGTCCCCGAATTCCCAGGCCATGAGCGTTGGTTATATATTTTATCATGCAGACGCAGGACTTGTAGACGGAAACAGGGAAGTGTGCGTGTATTGCGAGGGCTACGGGTCACAGAAGCTGCAATTAAAGACAAGAAATCCAAGGATACCAACTCAAAGGAAACCAATCAGCCAGCGAAACCAATAACACACATCGGAGAGACCTTGTTTGGCACCAAACCTTACGCTGGTCCTGCCTCTATAAACCCGTTCTCCACAGGAGCAACGGGACCCTCAAATCCATTCTCAACCTCGTCCTCAGCTGCACCCGCGAACCCATTCGCCGCAAAACCTGCACCTTTAGAATCTCCCCCAAAGCCCGAATCACCAACCTCCTCAACTCTCCCTAAAACCTTCGCCTCAGCACTCTCACTCAACAGCCCATCGCCACAAGAATTTGGACCTCCCGAGCCCTGGCCCGAAGCCTCCTCTTTCCCTCCCGCTTACCCAGTCTACTACCTCGATCCCGATTACGAAGAGCTTGACCCCATAAGCGATCTGCCAATGCCTGCCCAAACCATGGAAATAGATGAGGGGCCGTCCTCCAGTAATCAGAAGGAAGACAAAGATGTTTATGAGAGCACCATTGATTCGACCTTCCAGAAATTTGCTGATCGGCTCGCTCAGAACCCTGATCAAGTTCTGCGCTATGAATTCCGTGGCCAACCACTGCTATATTCGAAATCGGATTCGGTGGGAAAGGTCTTGGGAGGAGGAAGCAAGAATGAGAAATTAAAGAGTGGTGGAATACCACGGTGCGGGAACTGTGGTGCTTCGAGAGTATTCGAGGTGCAGTTAACGCCTCATGCGATTATGGAGTTGGAGAGGGAAGAGGATGGTCTAGATGGGATGGAATGGGGCACAGTGATTGTAGGAGTTTGCGAAAAAGACTGTCAGCAAAGGGGGGTGGAGGGTGGTATCGGATATGTAGAGGAATGGGCAGGAGTGCAGTGGGAAGAACTTAGTGAGAAGCGGCGGTGAAAAGTGAGTTAATAGTCTATATACATCAGTTTGTGGTATGAGGGGAGCTAGCGTACGAGCTGTCTCGATAATGAACCAAATTGCTCACTCAAAAACACTGAAAGACTACATAGCCCAGCTTCAGAGCCTTCTCCTTTAAGGTAGTTTGACTCGGATGAATAAGACTTATACCAAACTACATTTGGTAACTATGGAGTCCAAGAATTTGATTTTTGCGCTAGTATGTTTGTCCACACTGCCTTGTGACGAATTGCATGCAATTCTCTAGCAGGGTTCTTGTTGATACTCATATTAGTAACTCTTGTCGGTAACAAAGAAAATGGAGAATTATTCGGTTGGTATACTACTGGCAATTTGTTCTACAGCGAAGATGCATGTATGGGAAAGAAATTTGCATGGAGAGTATATAGATTGATAGCTAGGAGAATCCATTGACGAAATAGACGAGAGCTAATACTTGAAGAGCCGAGAAAACCACCTTCCCACCAAACAGAACCGTGACCGAAATCGGGTATAAAGATTCCAACAAAAGCTACAATGTAAACGCAAAAAGAAACAGCAAGAAATGGAAATTAAACAGACAGAATCAAGATTTGCTGGCCTTGGGATATTCGCCGGGGACATGGAGCTGGCTGACGCTGAAGTCGCTTTGATGTGTCTGGCCGCCTGCCAAGCTTGGCCGTACTGACTCGGTAGGTTCAGATAGAACGGTAGAAGGTCCAAGAGAGGACGTGGTATTGACGCTGATACCAGAGGCACTGTAGGCGTCTAATGGAGAGGTCGGAGAAAGGGTGTCAGGTGCGGCGATAACTACAGCTTCACGAGCGGCTTGTTGCTCGTAATGTTCTGGAACGTCAGGTGCAGCAAAATTCGAAGCTTCGAATTCTGCTAGGGTGGGTTCTTGCTGCTTGTTCACTAGAGAATTATTGATTGCTTCTTCATTTTCATTTTCGTGTTTTTGATGTTGGCCTAAAGCTGCTGCTCCCAGGGCAGCACCACCGAGACCAACAGCGGCCGTCTCTTCCGTAGCGTACTGCTTGTCCCCTTGAACTTTTGTTTTGTCGAGTGCCTCGTTGGTATATGGATTGACGTTATCTTCTTCGGCATATTGATTAACTAAGGTCGCATGGTTTGGCGGATTACGGCTGTCCACACCAGCATAATCACGACCGATTTCGCTGCCTGACAAGTTGGGTGCAGAAGTAGTTACATCACGATCTTCGGAGCTTCCTTGACTAGACGGCGAAAGAGGAGCCTGTAAGCCGCGCTGAATACTTAGTTCACTTGGGAATTTCCCACCTTGGGGTCTGGTTTGGCCAACATCTGTCTTGGATCCTTGGGCAATAATAGCGGAAGCTGTAGTGGAGAAAGGCTCCTCATCCTCTTCGTCCATAAAACCATCGCTGCTGATAGACCCAGCTCTTTGCGAGGTGCCACTAATACTACGAGCATGCTGGCGAACAAATGCATTTCGTTCCTGTGGTGACTTCTCTGTCAAGGCTTGGATATCTTGGAACTAAGGCTGCATCAACACTGTTCAAAGGATCTGAAAGGGTGTACTTACCCAAGCCATCATTGTGTCATAAGATTCCGCACGGAACACCCAAGAGTGACCCCGATGCATTGACCCGGTCTGGCGGCCTTTGAGCATGAACTTATTTGAAGAACTACCTGGGTTGGAATGCGATCCAAGCTTCTGTTCTGGTAGATAGAGTGACATAACCGGGGCCTGAGTTTTATCCGCTGATTTGAACTCATGAAGATGAGTTGGAGAAAGTACATACCTGGTGGAATGTTAATCGTATGTTGTAAACCTGGACAGTGATACTTACCAACCCGCCGTATAGCTTTTAAGGTATTTGCCCTTTCTCTCCAATAGTCCCGCTCTGACTTCTTGCGCCCTGTGAATAATTAGCATGGTTTCCACTAAGATTGTGGGCATGCTTGCAATTCGTTGTCCCGACCTGGATAGGAAATGTGTTGCGCTTCCCGAACTGGGAGTTTGGGGTCAACAAAGTGCTCGTCCTTTTCGACGAAAGCATTCCATTCATGGTCCTTGGGCATTGCTATAGGCCCGGTCCGAAGTTCTTCCAATGCAGAATAAGCACCATCTGCCTCACGTCTCAAAATACCTGCATAGGCATTGTACGACTTTTGAATTTCACCAACAACTATAGCTTCCAGCTCTCGTCCTGATGCTTCGAGATTGAGATAGGCCTACCAATCGTCAGTCAATTCATCGGAGTAGAAAGATACCACTAACCTGGTGGAGATAATTTTCTTCATCAATCTGCCTCTCGACTTGTCTATCTACCGCAAGTTTAAGGAGATACGGATCTTGTCTACCAGTCATCGCCGCAGGGTCGACATCAGACTGGCCAAGTCCTTCTTGGAACTGCTTCACAAGCCTTCTGGTGTTGTCCATCTCCTTATCAACGGAATTCTTGAAATCTCCACTGAGATTTTTAATCTCTTTGATTTTCTGATTTAGATCAGATCGTAAGCCTGTCAACGCCAAAATAACATCATTCTCAATATCCCTCGATTTGTTTGCTTCAGAGATAGCAGTTTTATGGTATTCGCGCAAGATTTGAAGAGCATCGTCAATTCCACCAGAGGACAGAAACACAGGTGGCGCCTGCGCATTATTGATAATATTAGAAACCTTCAAAAGGCTCTTGGTCTTGTGCTCATAGCTCCCTTGTATTTCCCGAAAATACGTGATAAGATCCTTCAGAACCTTGCGCCAAGCTGGGCAAACGCTCGTCAGTGGGAGCATAATGTTTAGAATCAGTGAAACGAACCTTGGAATCTGTTTGCTAGGATCTCTGTTGGATTGCCGGTGGTAGGTACAGGTGAATAAAAGGCACTTCGCATTTCATCATCATCTGTTGGGTGCAAAGCAAGACTACGCACACTTCCAGCCCTCGAGCTACGCCGGCTACCACTTCTTCGCAGACTCGAGCCCCTTTTAAGGGAAGCCTTCTTCTTGAGGGTTCCGCCTCGAGATGGGAGGAGCGTCTCACCTTGAGACACAACCGAATTGGAACGGTTCATTGTTGGGCCGTCAACAATTGATTCTCCACGAACAGATGCGTCCCAGTCCTCTACAAACCGACCTCCATGCTGTTGTTGGGGTGCAGCATCTTCTGCTGCAGCCAGATGGGATTTTGTTGGAGGGGCACTACTGGTCCCGTAGCCTTTGTCTGCATAGCTAGGATCAGGAGGTGGAATCCCTCCATTTGGAACAGACATGCTGGCTTAGGTGCACCTAGTATGCACAAGGTCAGCTATGAATATTGCAAGGTCAGGAAGTGCTCAGTCTTAGAGAGGGATCACGCACGGTAGGCGGCTGTTGTTGTTGTTAGTATCCTTCCGAATTGCCTGGGTATTTCTTTGTGGTGTTTACAGCAATGAAAATAGCGCCTGGATGTGCGGGTTGGATTTGTTTGTTCCTACTGTGCCGCAGACACCACAATTATCCGAATAGGAAATTCTGATATTGGATCTGTGCTGGGGAGATGTATTGTTTCGGGTATGAGATATAGGATGGGTATGGATAGGAGAGTGAGTGATGGGCTCATGGGGATGATGAGCAGTACGGAGTAGTGCAGACGAAGCGACCTAGTAAGGTTAACCTTACAAGCCTCCTCTCCGGGTGACGTAGTTGACGACGGGAAACGGACGGGGTCCAACGGGATCCAGACAATTACTGTAATTACCACCACCAGATAAAACCGTACAGTAAGTATTGTACTAGTGAAAGCTGATTTTAAAATAAGAATAATACTACCAATAATAAATACTAATACTAAGAGTTATACTAATAGATATATAACATAATGACTACGGACTAATTACCGATATTGAATTACTAGAAATCAGGGCAGCTAGAGACTAGCGCATGCACTCCTAAAAGCCAACAACACGCCAAATGATCACAGTGATGCTCATTGCTTTTGGTAGCAAATTTCCAAGGAATGTGACGATAGATAGATAGCACAACAGTAGCACAAAACCACAACCACGACCACAACGGAACAGCACATCAACATTAGCAACATCATTACAACATGATAGCATCATAACATGACAGCACCATAGCCACCATGACAGCTCAAGAAATCTTGATACATGGCGCCTGTCGTCAGTACCAAACAAAGTAAAGACACCATAGATCCAGTGGCACTTCCCCTATCAATTTACCATCAAACCATAAAATGTTTGGATAGTCAGTCCGTTTATGTCACCACCCAATATTACCAAACCATAAATCTTGAATTCTGGCTTCTGCATCCCTTGGCCCGGAGGCACCTTGAGGCATCACATTCTGCACTTTTTTCTTTGATATCTTATTTATCTTGGTGCATTATCCTCACTACCTAGGCCAAGGTACTCGAGCTACAGGACTCTGCCGGGACCCAGGTGTTTTGCCAACTTCATCGGCAATACTTAGTTCAGTAATCAACCCAATCCAATTCCACCTGTGCATGCTCCATGCCGTGCCAATACAGTTAGTATCATGAATAGGTTCTGTATCGAGCTGCGATCTTCGGCTGAGCTTCGACAAGGTCTGCCTTGCCACGCTGCCACGCTTGCCAAAGCGACTAGTGGACCAGTGATCTCGCTTATGAAAGAGTATATCTTCACCTCCGCTTTGCGTGCGGGGCTTTTCAATCATTCTGGGCATTATAAGGCTACCGTTATTCGTCGGTATCGGTACCAGCCACTTGTACTGTACAACGGGCTGAGAGTTCACGCGAGACTGGCCATCACTAGAAGTAGGAATTCGCAGAAATTTTGCATCAATGGTATATGTAATGCTGCTTGCCCAGGTTTTCATCTACCGTATCATGAGTCAAGCCTCCGGCTACTTGGCGAGCAATGCAAATATGTAATTTATGAGTACAGTGCTAAAGCGTACAGTTCCAGTCATTATATTGTACATTTCCCTCCACTACATACTCTCTTAAAACTCCACCAACGTTGAGGTGAGATATGTATGGGTAACTTGCTGTTATCTCACAAAGTCGTTGCTGTGCAAATCTCTGACATCTCATTCGGTTCGCTGCGCGTAACCAACAGCAGGATCGTTCATATGCTCTTTGAACCCCATGAGTCGAATAAGCTCATATTTTGACGGCTTATACGGCCACCTCTGGAATGCCTCATAGATCTCCTGCCACATCTCCGTAGTCATGACCCGAACACGGACTAGATCTGGGTCCATGTTACCTCCTTTGCTTGGATCGGTGAGCGATGGGCATTCGGCCATGATCCACTCAAAGCATCCAGCGCCAAAGTTAAGTAACGCGTCTTTAAGTGACTGGGTTGGTCTCGACGTCATGGTATCAAGAAGATATTGCAACACATGCCAGGAGTTTTCAACATCTTCTTGCAAGCTTGGCCAAAGTGCTTTGGGCTGGTAGTCTATAAGGGCCAACTCATGGTTTGGGAAGAACTCGTTAGCTTTGACCATGAGCGGCTCGGCTCTCCTACGATCCCAAAAAAGAATTGGTGGCTTGTTGCTAAAGCCTACCTTGTTATTGTGATGAAGCCAATATGAAAATTGTTGCTCGTGTGGTATTTGGAATATCATATCCTTCCACAGGGCAGTGCAACGCTCGGCTTCTGCTTTCATGGATTCGGTAGCAAAAGGCTGCCGAGCCATTTCTTGAAGCTTCAGAATATTGTCGTATTCTTCCATGTATCCGTAGTGCTTTACGTTTCTGTTTGCGTCGGATTTAGCACGAATTCGAAGTATTCTGAGTCTTATGTACTCGGGGGTGTATGTGGCGCTAGTGGATTGTTTTGGGCGGGTTACGACCTGATCTTTAGGTATAGCATACTTTTGGATTTCTCCGCTTCTAAGCTTTGCACGAAGTTCTCTCAGTTCTGCGATCTGCTCCTCGCTTTCCCAGAAGCCTTTTTGGCTGTACTTTTCCCGGCGTTCGAGAACATTTAGTCGATAATACTCAGGTGTACGATTGTATCCAGGAGTCAACTGTTGGGGATTCTCGAGTCTCGCAGTGAATTCGCCGTCCGCGAATCGTTTTTCCATTTGTGCAAGTTCTACATCGGGGCCTCTGATGACTGATATTGAGTTACGATCTAAGGGAACCTTAGCTCCGCTGGCCGCTTGTATCTCCATGGGACTCTGTCGGCCGGCTGGCGTACTAATTCCAGCAGTTTTCATCCTTTCCACCGTGTTGATACTGCTTTCCAGTTTAGAATATTCATCCCTATAACCATGTTCATGGACGACTGGAGACGATGCGATCTCCTCAATGTACTCGCAGGTTATTTCGTTTTCCATTGTGTTTTTTCTGCGATTACTCATAACCCTCGGATTCATCAAGTGGCGTTCCTCGTCTGAAATCCAAATGAGCATCCGGACACGTCCGTATTTGTGGCAGAGAGTATTAGACCGCGAAGCACTCAGAAGCTGATGAATGAATAGTTGAGCTATGCTTGAGAATCCTTTGTATACTTTTCTAGGATTGTAACCCACATTCGCAATCAGCAGCAAAGTGTTGTTTGGCTCGTGAATTCGTGGGTCATCTTTGTCCAATTCAATTTGATTAGGGAGGAATTCCGGGGATAGAGCGCGTTGTAAGTGGTTCCATGCCAATCCAAACTTAGGTAATAACTTGTAACTCGGATCAGCATCGAGTAATGGTTGGAGATGTGGTTGATATATGCTGTAATCTGGTTCCAATAAGACATGATTTCGCGGTTTTAGAGCATTATGTATAGCTGCAGACCAAATGCCAGGGCCAGGATTGATGTCAATAATATCACATCCGATATGCTTCGATAAGGTCGGTTTTAATCGTTGTATAATATCATCTATTAATGTCAGAGCAATACTCATTTTGTCGCCAGCAGAAAAGGGTACAAAATAGGAGGGGGCCCATTACTCACCACAGAGCTCACTACCTACGATATTGACTCTTTTGTAGTCCGCTTTCTTTTCGCCCTTTCTATATTCCTCAAACAGAGATCTTGAAACAGGATCTAGATCTCCCAACCGCGTACCCCTAGATAAATATGGGGAAGTAGCAATCTTCTTCAAGTCCTTCTGTGACCAAACTATTTTTACGCCAACATTCTCAATTGAGTCTTCATTCGAAGAGTTATCCACTAACTCGCTTTTGGGCGTGGGGGCATTTCCCTTTGGCTTCTTCCCTCCCTCTGCATAGACTTTAGTTTCACTTGCTGCTGTGCTATTTGGTTTTCCTTGGTTTCTTTCAGCGTTCGCCAATTCTGAGTTGGAATCCTTTATGTCTTTATTCCTATAGTCCCAAGATCTTGTCTTCCACGGTGGTACATCTGGACCTAGATCTGAATTGACGGTATCTGAGGAAGGCTCTTTTCTAGGTCGTCGTCTCTGCGTGGGTTCTGGCTTGACGCTTTCTACTTCAAGTACCTTTGCCGGCCTTCCTCTACGACGCTTCGCGTGTGTTGTTTCTGCTTCCTGTGTTATGGATGTTGCGCTCTCTCCATTGTCTGCAGCAGCAGTAGAATGCCTTCGTCTTTCCTTCGGGTCCGATCCATCACTTTCTACTCCAAGTACTTTGGCTGATTTTCCCTTACCCCCCTCTGTTTGTCCAACTTCTATATCATGCACCCCAGCCCGTGTTGTAGCTTTTGAGTCCTGCCCCGCCTTAGTCGCACCAGTTCGTACATGAGTGCTTCTCTGAAGGTTATTCGGTTCTGGAATACCAAGGGTGTAGCGAATTGGTTCAAGGGGAAAAAAAGATGCAGTTTTGACAGGAGGTCGTATCCTCGTAGAACGGAAAATGCGTAGCATTAATCAATGAAAACAAAGTAGAAAGAGCCTGAAAGGCGATGAATTAATGAACGTGGTGAGACAAAATAGCTTTCGATTACGTAGGTAAACTCATTTACAAAGAAGTAAAGTAGTCGGAATGGTACAGAGGTTCTTGTAGTTGTGATGTTTATAAATCGTGAGGCTGAGTTTAGCCCATGTCGGGTAAAATTCGGGACGGGTACATACATTCATTGTCTTGGCTCCGGCATGGTTGTTTATGGAAGCAATGCGTGGAACAACTCCAAGGCATCCCGAGCAACTTCTAAAAAACCAACAATAATTCTCCCTGGTCCTCTTCCTCACTCATTAGCTGATGGCTTAGTTCATACCAGTCAATACAGCCCTTAACTCTACCAGTTTTCTTTGTTGCGTTGTTTAGGTAACGCAACGACCATGGCGGGGTCAAACCCCCCTCTTGCAAAACCTATGAGCGTGAAGGAGATTTCGGACAAGGCTCAGGAGTTTGAGTTTGACCCTTACATTGCTTTGAAATACTGGCTGAGAACTGCAGAGACGCTTCTTCGGGAAGTATGTTGACACAAAGTCACTGATCAGGAAGGGATGCTGGCTCACGTACACAGGCACAAATATACGAGCACGAAGGCAATGACCAGCAAGCATATCTTCTACTGATGCGCTATGCCGCTCTTGTTGCAGAGAGATTTCCTTCTCATCCCCAAGCACAAGATCCTCAATGCAAGGCTGGTCTCAAAACTGCCAGAAAAAGCCTTCCCGCGGTTTTAGATAAGTTAGACCTACTCAAACCACGAATTAATGCACGATATGCTATTTGGCAGAAGACATCAGAGAGACGAAGGGAGGTATATCCTGTCTTTAGCCATGATCCGAATTTGATACGCAGGAGGATGGAGTCTGACCCTGCGGTTGCTGGTAAAATCACAACACTGGCTGCAGCAGAGAATAGTGATCTAGCTGTACAGTTAGCGCACAATGAGATACGCCGACGGGAAACGAAAAGAAGGGATGCCATGGAAGCAGGGTTCTCCGAGCGGAATGAGCAAGATAGGCGAACTGCTGGCCTGTGGGACGATTGGGAAGCAGCCCTTTCTGAAAGGCCACAATCTCAAGATGAAGGCGACGCTGCTAAATTTGAACGAAACCTACACGTCTCCATCCAAAAAACTAATGCATCGCATAGTGTTACTCACGATGCAATAAGCCATAACCCAAAGCCAGAATATCGACGACCGAAGCCTGATCCTCCCAAGAGTATCAACAACGAATATAGATATCCATCCATTCCTAAGCCACAGCCCGTGACATTTGACGGCAATCAAATCTCGCGGAGGTCGCGATCTAAATCACCCAATCGGTCAGCATTGCCCCTAAAGCCTCCTAAAGAAAGATTTGAGGAGCCGTGGTATGAGGAACCTCCGCCGCGTCCAGAGAAATCTGTTCCAGAGACACCGAGAATATCAGTGCCCGAGGCTTCTCGAGACTATACCTTTGAGCCTTCTGCTTACTTGGAAAATGGCAATCCTTTGAGAACAGTATTTCTGCCCACTACTCTTCGAGAGAAGTTTCTCCAGCTAGCGGCAACAAACACTCGTAATAATCTAGAGACGTGTGGGATGTTATGTGGTACACTTGTTTCGAATGCCCTCTTCATTTCTCAAGTCGTTATTCCTGAACAAGAGAGTACCAGTGACACATGCGAAACAATAAATGAGAGCGCGTTCTTTGATTACTGTGCATCTGAGGATCTCATGGTACTCGGTTGGATACATACGCATCCATCCCAGACTTGTTTTATGAGCAGTCGGGACTTGCATACGCATTGTGGATATCAAATCATGATGGCAGAGAGTATAGCAATCGTCTGTGCCCCAAGCAAGGACCCATCGTGAGTTAAATTCTACATTTACAAAACCAAATTCGCTAACAATAGCATAGCTGGGGGGTATTTCGTTTGACCGATCCACCTGGGATGTCCTCTGTACTCCACTGCCGAAAAACTGGTCTATTTCATCCACATGATGAGGCAAATATATATACCGATGCTTTGAGGCCAGGCCATGTCTGTGAGCATGCTGGATTGCAATTCGACGTTGTAGATCTCCGACCAAAATGATCACGTGGTACCCTAACCATCTAGATTACAGAAAACAGATGTTGCAGGAGGTTATGGAGATAGGTAGTGTCATTCTACAACCCATCATTCGAAAAATTATTGAAGTAGAGCACAGCGAAGGCGTTGATTGGTCCAGGCCATCGAGGGCAGATATGATCAGGAATAGCTACACGGCGTTTGGGTCCCATGGTCTATAGATGATATCCAATGAAGCAGCTTGCTTTTTCTGTTCCTATTCCACGGATAATATTAAAGATCTAGCTTAGCATTCGAATTTGGGCTAAGGAGCATGTTATATGAAATCTTTTGGAGCTCCCTACAACCTCATCCAAGTGGACATGCTCTCTGGATAGGCTCAATGGCTTTGATGTGACAAAAGCTACTGCCTCATGACCTTCATCTCAGTTATGGAATTTCTACACAGCCTTTTCATGTGACAAATCAACTAGAGGATCCTCAAATATATGCTACTCTAGGAGTACCAAATATATATAAAACCAAGCTCAGCCAGCCTACACTTCTGCATTTGCCAGCTTATAATTTTATTATGGCGAAGGGCACTTTTCTGTGTAACAAAATGGTGATAGACTTTTCTCCTATTTTTTTCAAGGACAGCATTAGTACTCAAAAATATTATTCACCCAATTTCGAGCTAAGGTATTTAAAATCTCGTTGGTTCGCCATCTACAATGCAATTGTTGGTATAAACTGACCACGAATTATACGGCTCACGTGATTCCGTACAGTTCGGGTTGGTTCGAGTATGCGGCCGCATCGACCCCCATATCAACACCATCACCTTACGTAGACCTTATAATACAATCATCAATCCCACTGAATACAACTACACTTACGTGATATACACGTAGTGGTGCCCCGTGTTCTAAGTGATCCGACAGCAATACAAAGTCTACAAATTGATTTTCCTATCTGCGCCTGAATTTAAGTTCTCATCACACGTCAAGGAGTGGTGGTCGCATCCACTACTTAACGGTACGACTTTTGAACAAGCTCCGTACTTACTTCTAGATCGTTCATTTGGGGGCCAAATTCTCTATGCTTAACAACATATTACTTAGAAAGCCGCTCAACAGGTTGAGATAGTATGAGGTGAGATATGCATATCACTTCCAAATATGGACCAACAACAGGGTTGGTGGCTGCTTAGTTGGTATTATTTATATTACTTGCAGCATGTAGACGAAACTGGACTTGTTCGTCCAATTTTCCTTTCAAATTTTGGTGCGTATGATTAGCATACGACAGATAGGTTCTAAAACTTGGAACAGTATCAAAGGGCTTGAAACTGACTCTACGCTCTCAGTCACCTTTTGTTGCCAACACTTGTACTATACTTTGGCTTACGAGGCTTTGAAATTGATCGGGGTCGCCGAGATTCACTACGTGACTTCGATTATTATCATCAGGAAAATATATCATCTTGTGATGATGAGGTACTGCAATGGTTTTTGACAAAAGATTTCCATCCCGTTTTTGGTCCCTACGTCTACCTTATCCCTTTCTAGGAACCATCGATCAATCATTGCGACCACTGTCATTGCTTCTGCTGCAGTCCGTATGTTAGAACGCAAAGGCTCTTCCAATTATCTGTTAGGAATAATTCTTCCATAAGAATAATGTATCAGCAATACTGCATTACATAGACTTAAAAAGTTTCTACTCTCCCTTTTCAGTACCTCATATAATTTTTCGGAGCATCGATCGGTTTACCCACTTTCTAGTTTATTTTGGGCTTTGTGAAGACCATTTATAATTGAGAAATCGGTCAAATTTCCCGCTCAAATTTCCTCACACATCTCATTTCGATTCGTTGCATTTTTCAGTCTTGTAAAATGCGAGCTCAAACTCCTCGAGTTTTGCAGTCATCTCTTGTCTCGCTTTGGTTATAGTAGTAGCGGAGCCTCTGCATACCAATAGCTTAAGTGGGTATTCTGATTTTCGGAAGACTTCGAGGCGCCTGGATTGCAATAATCTCTTAGTTGAATCTGGCGTTTGAGATATAGACCTAAGGAGCGACTGTTAGGTATATAAATCTCTAGCCATTAGACGCTGTTGGAGTTGCACATACCCAGTCTCGAAACTATTGACTGATACTGTGGAACTGGGATCGTATTCTCCCATGTTGAATATTGGGCTGGAAGTGAAATTGTTTTGTGACTGGCTATCGAACTTCCGGCTTGCCCAAGAACTAAACACTTTCGAGTGGTACTTCCATAATTGGCGCAGAAGAAGTAGCATTAATATATTCTCCAACCAGACTGATATCTCGGCTAGCTCTTGATACAGTAATTATGAACGAGTGGTCTGGGGAGCACGAATCCAGGGTCTGGCACTTGATGATCTTTTGCTATACCGTAGTCTATTGGTCAGAGGCCTATCTGCTGTTGATGTACTGCTAAATACCCGTGCATGGATATATAACAATACAAGAGTTCCCAGCGCTAGTTTTAATTTCCTGATAGCTCTCTACTCTCCCCAGTACTCTTCACTGGGGTTGATTGGCAACATCGTAAGACTCTTCATGTACAGACTCTCTAAGAAAACACAAAACATAAAAGTCGGCGCAACTTTGGTCCATTCAAATAATCTCAAGATATCTGTGCCACGTGTAATATTTACCGAGCGTATGGCAAGTAACTGCGTGCCAACTGCATGGTATCTGCACGGAACTTCGTGTCATGCCGGCTGGAGGCTAAGTCCTCATCTGAACCAGACCAAGTTATCTCTAAGATATTCCGCCGGTATTAATGGCTAACTCTAAAATACACAGCTGATACCCGTTTAACTTGTTGAGGAGATCCTAGAGGTTTCCTTAGCAATCTGCAAGCGGAATCTCAGCTCGATTATGTCCAAAACTATAGATGGAAATACACCAACACATATATAGTGAATCACATGGTTCATTATTTGGGAAGGTACCAATTGGGAAATACCTCTAACATTTATAAGAGTGATGTTTTGTTATAAATTTAGGGGTTTTATTAGCACATTATGGTATAATCTGGCATCGAATTATACGAATCACGTGTGTTCAGTTCACTTGATCACATACAGCTCGAGGCGATCACCTGGCCGCACTAGATGGCCTATATCAACACCACCTTGTAAGTAGAACTTACAATATCATCAACTGATCACCACTGAATACAAAAGCACTTACGTGATTACACGTATTGGTGCCCGGTATTCAAAGTGAATCAAAACCATCCGCATGAGGTTAAACCGAGATTATCTTCAAGACAATTTTTAAAGCTCTGTAATAAACTATATGTTATGTACTGTACAGCTTACACTAAGTGAATTGTACCCTTTCACATGCCATGCTTACGTTATCAGCCGTCTCTGATTTACGTCTGAAAAACAAGCAATGACTGAGACGAAATGAACCTAGCCCGTCCTCCTTTTCAACATTTGTTTCACTCAGCTGTGCTGTAGCATTAGCTGCTCTAAATGCTTCTTCCATTACGTTTTGGAAGTGAGATTGATACATGATGCTATGGAAATATTCGAGATAATGACTTGAAGCCATTTCTTTTTCGCCTATTACATGACCTTGGTTGAAACATCAAGACGTCGACAGAGTAAAACTTGGTAGACTGTATGGAAATTCGGTTCACTTACTGATCAGAGACTAGTGCAGTAAGGGATATTGGATAACCCGGCGAGGATGAAATATCAGAAAATTCTAGTCAAGTCTAGTATTTTGCCAAATTATCAACAAATAGCATAGCAATGTCTCGATAAAAGCCCCAATTCTAGGGGAGAAACTACCTAAAGTGCGAGCCAATTGCCTCGGATTCTGCGCAAACACATCCTTAGAAAGTTTTTGATGCTTCTCTTTGTGGAAATGGTATGTGTTATCTTCCTCGCTTAAATACTTCACCCCTTATCATGGGGGGTATTGACACATCGGTGCAAAGTCCGACCGTCGGCAACGAGTGGGCTCCGATATTTCCATGGACAGCTGGGCTGTGTTAGGCGCTAGCACTGCAAGAAATCCGTTAATCACCATGTTCACTACCAGCTGATCGTCCTGTGCACTTTACCTTGGACTCGGATGAATATCTTCAACTTCAAGCCTCATGTAACAAGTCCTAGTAAGTTTAAAACACCGAAGATTTCAAAGAAAATTCTCCTCATTTGTCTAGCTTCCTCGAGCATTTAGAATAGAGTTTGTGTAGTTAGCAAAATTCTAGGCAAACCGCTCACAAAACCTCGATACGCATCTAGCCTAGAGGCATGTCTTGTTCTTTTTGTTAAATTGCTCTTGTCATGAACTGCGAGGAGGTACCTTAGGAGTCCTAGGGATTGTGGAAAATTTCCAGAATGATCTTCTGCGCAACACAGCCAGCCCCCATACAAGCCCAAAAGCCATGCCACCCAAATGGTCGGCGTGTGCGATGATAGGGAGCCAACCTTGATTGAATGCTGTGATACTAAATGCTGCTATTCCTGTCATACAGCCCCATATCGGCATTGGAATCCAGAGAAGTTCTACTCGAGTGCGTGGAAAAACACATGCCAGAGCCGTAAAAATTCCAAGTATCGAGCCAGACGCTCCCACTGCGGCGTGATTTTGAGAAACATTTGCTCGTCTCCATAAGCGCTCTTGAGCAGCAGCCCCAAAAACCCCAGAACCAATCCAAAGTATTGCCAACATTGGGGTCCCAAACTGCGCCAGAAACAATGGTCCTAAGCTCCAGAAGGACATCATATTGAGTACCAGATGTAGACCACTGATATGTGTGAATGTTGATGTGAGATAAACCCAGTAACGCCCTTCATTTATGTTATCAAGAGAAAATATCATGTTTCGGCGGAATGCTCGTAGCCATGTTATCGCTTCTTTGGAGCCTGTCCTTGCCTCTATCTCCCATTTCCAATTCATTGCAAACACCCCCGTACATGCAAATACTACCGAGCCTGCTACGATGTGCGGCGTAAATATGCCTGATGCACTTCCGTCATTTTTCCGGCGCCAGTTCGGGCTGAGGCGTCTGAATGGTACAGAGGAGGTTTGGGTAAAGGCCCGTTTGGTTTGCTGTCGAATGCTTAGTCTAGCCTCCGTCAACTACAATTACAGTCAGCACAAGTCATTAATTCCATGGACCATCTTACCTGCAGGCGCGCAATTATCCGAAAATGGTACCGATCAATGTTTGCAATCCCATTGAGCTTCCGTAAGTATGGCATCTCATTGATTTAGTATGTAATGGAAATTCAATCCTTGCGGGGAGACATTCACAAGATAAACCACTTTGGAGCAAGTTGTTGCGTAGATATAATACATTGGAATAGAGTGAGTATACGGTCCTATCAGTGTAGCCTATTATGTAGGGCAGGGCCGCGCAAGGCTATCTGGATGTTGTTGAATTCCGTACATACAGTGATGGTTGGTCGTCTGGTGTTGTGCAACAGCCCAATAAGCTTGCGTAATCAATTACACCAATCAGACAGGAGCTGCATTTCGACACTACGAAATGCCAGTGTATGTTGCTCAGGATTGATTCGGAGGATAAGGTTTTATGGGAGGTAGATTAATATTTGTTACTACAGCCTATTGCTAGGTTTTAGTGGTTGTTATACAAGATTTTTGTACAGTTTTACAGAAACATACACTATAATTACATTCGAGAGCCGCTCTACTTCTAGATCACTTCAGTACAACACAGTTGTGTGTTGTCGAGCGGTTTCGCGCTCCCTCTCCATCAATGCTTGTCTGATCTTTTCTCTCCAACCTCCAAAACTACTAGGGGCGAACGCTGGTAAGCTCCAAAGGGTGTTCAGTTCTCTGCCTCGTTCTCCTCTCAAGGCTGATTTTTGTGTGGCATCAATAGTAGAGATGATTTCGAGCGTATGGCTATCCCAGTCCAATGCAGACTGTTCCATTTCGGTGAGAAGGGCAAAGACAGCTGGAAAGTCATCTCGTCGATGCCAGTGAATAATCATTAATTCATTGTAAAGTTGAGTGGTGCCACCGAGCACATGGGAAAATAGACCTAAGGACTTGATCTTTGGAAGAATGGAGAGCGTAAGGAGGGAGGGCTTGGCGAAGGATCGGTCTAGTAAACGAAGGCCAAGTAGGAGGTGGGATGGGTAGAGGGGCCCATCGCGTGCTAAAGCTGATATTCCATCATCTGTTATGATAGTGGGCGACGGCTCTGTCACACCGATTTCATCAAGTCCTAGAGTTGACACCCCCCCCTCTTCTGTGATATTTGCAGCTAGCTCTGTCGTAACGACTTGGGGCTCGTTCGCATCGGTAGCGATAAAAGCCGCCTTTTTCGATTTTTTAGTTTTTTTGACTACCGGTTTGGCAGGCGATTCCGTCTTTATATTGCCTAGTCCAAGTCTGGGGATCAATGAAAACACTTCCTTTTCCATGACACTCCACAACTCAAAGTCCGTTTTTGCAGCTCGCATAAGTCTCTCGACACGTTCCCGCTCGGGCTTTCGTAATTCCTCCAATTTCAAATCCATTGCTTCATCCCCGATTCTCTCTTTATCGGTTTGATCGGGGCTAATATTCAGCTTAAACCCAATTGCCCGTGCGGCTGCTGCGCGAAGAGCCACTGGGTACCGCCTCACCGTCTCTTCCATTTCCTCGTTTGTCAATTGTCTAGTTGCGCTTGCGATGATTTTGCCAACGCTTTTTGTGACCTCTGTTTTATCCTTTGACTCTCCATCACTTGCATTAGGAGGTTCATCTTTGAATAAGTCAAGACTAGGGGGCGCCTTTCGCACAGCTTGTTGTTGTTGTCTTGCGAAGATATCGGAAAACAGTTTCTGGAAAACTTGTTTTTCCGATGGTGTAATCGTAGATGTGCGGTCCAGTTCCGGGTCCATCTTCGAGGTTAATTGATCAATAGCATCCCTTTCCTCATAAATGTCGTCTTGTTCCAAAAAGTCTATGCTATTATATTCCTTCCCATCACTAGTACCAAACTCATCGAAAGCAACATTCTGTCGACGCGTATCTCCACCTACAGATCCTTCTTGTTCCCTTTTATTTATCAATTCATGGTCGATCAAGTCTTCCGGTACCATCCAGGTTTTTCTAATTATGCTTGTGGCTGCGCCTTCATCGTTCTCCAGGTTGCTATTGGCACCCAACGCATCAAATTGAGAAGCTTCTGGGCCGTGTATATTTGTAGTTCTCCTTATGACCAATCCCGAGTTCCTATCTGTAGAGCTGTAATGGTCTTCAGAACCGTTGATCCCTTGTCCTTGTCTCGGCTTGAAGGCACTCAGCCGGGTTGATTGCCTGTGGTTACCATTGCCCCCATCGTCTGCAGATCGTCGTACAGTCCCATACCCTCTTCTTCTACTTGTCTCAAGAAATCGTGGTTGGATTACTGATTTCCTCCATTGTAAACTGGCTAGCGTCCTGGTCTGGTAGAGGAAGGGCATTGCAGTAACACGAACAGAGAACGGTATTGACTCTAAAGCTGCTTTCGAACCCATGTTTTATAATCAATTTGAGCCTCTTCCATTCAAGCAGGTACAGGCAGGAATGATATTTCGTACATTGGAGCCGGAATGATTGTTGTCTAAGCACCATTAATTTCTGGCCCAAAATATTTCCTGGGATGCACAGACAAACATTTATTTGCTTACATAATCTTGTGTTCTTACCCGATATTCCCGCTCCATACCCGTGCCGGAGCAACAGCCGTACATTAACACTCGATGTACATACTTTCACTTTTTTCTAAGATATAAGCATATTGGTATAAGATGCAATTCCATGTGGAAGTTTCGCTACTGTTAACTGTCCTTGGATCAGAATTGTACGACCAGTGCTAGGCTCTTAAATATACACCCTAACCTCACGTCTGGCTTGGGGAATGATTCAAATGATCCCAATATGCTAACATAGTGGCAATTCCGAATATGGATGTTTAGTGTCAGAATTTAGTTAAATCAACACTGCTGTATCCTATGGAAGCAAACTCTTGTCAAGCCTACTCAACCTCTTATTTTCTGATACCGTCTGTCCCGTCCGTCAGCCTCACATGCACGTTTACGGAAATGCCAAGTCACTGAAATGGTACATATCATACGTCAACTCGAATTATCTAGCTTCAATCTCAATTCGAAGCTCTAAACTTAGCGGATCTTCCGGATCACTGGGAGTCGCCTCATTGGTAACACAGCTACGACATAATGGTAGAGTCAGAAAGAATTAAGGCCTGGGCTCATACAGCTGCCGGCCAAGCATCAAATGTTCTTACCCTTAAAGATTTTCCGGAGCCTATCAAGAAAAAAGAGAGCGAAGTAGTGGTAAGCATTATGTGTAACAAACGTCGTGAGACATGAAGCTGAGCTTCACTTTGGCATTTCACTTGTAACTAATTTTCTCTCACAGGTTCGTGTTTCCCACGTTGCCTTGCACCCAGGAGCATCTATAATTTTGCAGCTATGTCCTTCTATTTTCCGAAATACTTTCAGTATCCCAGAAACAGATTTTTCGGGGACAATAGTAGGACAACCTGGAAAGGTAGTGTTTGGTTCCATACCTGTCGGGGAACAGTAAGCCCACCTCTACAAAATATTAGCAAATTCCACGCTAATGCAAGTTCTTTCCTTGTAGTATCCGTGGATCAGGTGCGCTTGCTGAGTATCTTGTAATTGATCCCTGCAATATTGTTGAAAAACCGGACAATATCAGTTCTGCACAAGCCGCTGGGTTGTCTGTTTCTGGATGCACAGCATTGGCATTAATGAGAAAGGCGTCTTTGAAACAAGGAGATAGTGTATTAGTCAATGGTTCAAGTGGTGGAATTGGACACAGTAAGCCGGTCATTCGTTCATATTTTTGACATAATGGCAACCTGCTAGAAGTGATTGCCAGGAGATTTGTAGAGGGTATTTCAGTTAAGTCACACTGACTATGAGAATAGTGGTAATACAACTGGCTAAGGAAGCGGTCGGCGAGAGTGGCAAGGTCGTTGCAATTTGTTCGAAGAAGAATATTTCTATGGTAGAGGCCCTAGGAGCTGATGAGGTGAGTGCCACTTATATTTTCTTTGGTGTCTGAAAATCAAAATCAAGAGGAACCCAATCCTTTCCGATGTATCACAAGGTATAATACGTGGCGCAGGTTGGTGGAGTGACAACAATCGGATGTAAATGCTCCAAGCCACTTTCTCAGGTCTTTTCTCAGTGGAAAATGATGTGCTATCCTAATATTCACAAGAAGGACTCCATATAGGCCGTTCGCTTCTAATATAATCGAGGCGATAGAGTTGCTAGCAATACCCGTTTTCATCGGTGCTGATATTTGTTCAGGTAGTCGACTACGAAACTAAAAATCCAGTCCATCAATATCTGGCAAAAGAATACTCAAACCCGCGCTTCGACTGTATCATAGATGCGTTTGGAATTCAAGAGCTATATCTGCATTGCCACAATTTCCTGGCAGCAGCAAAACCGTATGTAACCGTCGGTCCAGCCTTCAAGGAATACACATATTCAAGTGTTCTCTACACCGTAAGTGCTGAATAAGGAAGTTTCAAGCTAGTGTTCTCAGACAGATATCTTGATCAATTGATGGAGCTTACATGAATTTTGCCTAGGTACTTCTGGCTCTCAAGAACATCCTATTGCCAGGCCTCTTCGTA
>Ga0247734_1001070_pt1 | contig 21732 bp, 24 predicted proteins | sample UWRJL103311B2_FD_180933 | JGI IMG/M metagenome (GOLD analysis project Ga0247734, IMG submission 180933) | Plant litter microbial communities from Arlington Agricultural Research Station in Wisconsin, United States - UWRJ-L103-311B-2 | ecosystem: Environmental > Terrestrial > Plant litter >... | reverse complement strand
CAGGATACAAGGGCATACCATTGCAGTAATTTTGTTTCCTGAAGGCCCAGTAACCTCAACGCACGCACCACAATTGGCTGAGCCATCCCAGTTCGCAAGAGCAGTTCCGTAGATGCCGGAAGGAAGTGTCAATGTGGTGAATGAACAATGTCCTCCAGCAATATTGCCTCCATAGAAAGTAGCTTCGCCCGAGAGACTTGCAGCACTGACCAACGTCAAGAAAGCCGAACCAGAAAGTGCATATGATAAAAGCATAATGAGTGAAGTATGTGTAAAGACTGTGTAAAGAATGAAGGAAGACTATGCTTCTGAATTGAAAGATAACAAAAAAGAACGGACGAAACGACGGTTCCTAGAGAGTGGAACAGAGTGTACCTTGAAAGAAACATAGAACTTTAAGAACAAAATGAAATTATTCAATCTAGGCTACTAGCACAGATCTTGAATCGCACCCACCGATTTCAATATAACTGATACCTATCCGAGCTTCTGAGGCTTTAAAGGAGTTTCGAGTTTGCCGTTGACATTGGTAGCAACCACGGAAAATTTACTGTTGTGTGACTTTGGAAACGTTAGACGCCCCCCTAATCAGAAAAACAAATTTCCCCCCCGAAAAGACGGGATATATAATTTTAATATTGCCAAGGAAACATACACCATCAAAACGTGCTAACATTATCCTTTAAGATTTGAAAATGAGGATATACTTTTTTGGTTTTCTTGGTGTTGTCAAACTTTGGTAACGATGTCAGTAAAGCCAGTCTGGGATTCACGTGATGCAGAAGGCACACCTTAGCCGGCCTAACGAACCAACAGCATTTTAACCATAAGTTGTAACACTAACAGTGTTGCTGTTGCAGCTCAGTCCCAGGATAATGGTTGTGCCACAAATAGTTGTCGTTACACATACACCAGTTATTTTACTTGTAGGTCTGGTGTATTCTTGCAAGTTGTTTCCTTTCCATCTCTCTACCAGCTCTGTTTTCAGTTTCGATGAACACTCCCGATCTCCTTCGACGGCGAAAATCCGAGACCAAAAAGAAGCCTATTTCTGCCGTGGCTCATACGAGTCACTACATGGCCCCATTGATTTGGTGCTTTAAGGTCTACGATAAGCATTTTGAATCTCGACTTCAACGTGCGCCGGATGAGCTTGCGAGAATCGTCAAAGGAGAACCTCCTTTAGCACCTCTTCCAAAACTACGAAAGCGATCTCTTACGCACCCGCTCCCGCCTATAGAGTCTATACAGAAGCTCTCCAGCAGCATCCGAAGGAGCCGGCAGATCACACAGAACCAGGAAGCGTCTTTGTTTCTAACCAAGCTTCCCTACGAATTACGGCTCTTGATATATGGCGAGGTGCTTGCGGGTGGTAGCGAAAACTTAGTTCACCTATTAAGGAAGTATGATCGATTGGGGCATTGGCGATGCAGAATGCAAGATAGCGAAGAATTATGCGACGCAAAAGGAGAGCGCTGTGTTGAAGGGTGGCTAAAGTATAAAAGGAATGTTTGGCATATGGACAAGATAGGAAGGATTGATTTGATCACGGATGGAAGAGTAATCGACCTACTTTGTACTTGTCGAGTCATGTACGTTTCCACTCCCTACCTGGCCAGTATTCCTAATAACACTTGGGCAGTTACACGGAGGGCATCAAAGTTCTGTACTCTAAAAACATTTTTCATTTCTACGATCCTGGAGATGTCCGATATTTTAGCCAAGCAATCCTCCCCAGCCGCCTCGATTCCATACAGTCAATCTACCTTGACTGGGAAAGAACATTCAGCATCTTCAATCCCTACAATACACTTCCCAAACACGATGATGTGGAATGGCTAGCATGGAATGAAACATGGAATATCATTGCTAATATGAAAGGCTTGCGGGAAGTCAGGGTTCTACTCAAGAAACACAGGTTCTTGGTGTCCAAAAATAGAAGGCTAAAGATGCTCACCCCTTTGATGAAGGTTACTGGATTAAAAGTCTTTGAGGTTATTGTTCCATGGATTAGTGATAACTATTGGGACCCGGCCATTAACACGCCTTTCAAGATTATACAGAAGCCTGTGGATGTAGCTATAGCATAGAGATCTACCGCTACCTTGACAACCACTCGCTTATGATATATATAAATTTTATCCTACTATTTCCCTTTAATACGTAGTAGCACGAGGAGATTCAAAGTAAGCAAAATTACCCTCGGATAATAAGTCAAAGTGCAATCTAAATCGAGAGGCTTCGGCGTGGCGCTAATTTCTCTGCTTTCGGAAAATTGCATTCATCAAACCTGTTAATCTCCCGACCTGGAATCGTAGCCACCTACCCTACAAGAGAGAAAGTAAATGGTTTATTTCATTATCTAAACTATAAGAAAACTGTGTCAGCAGAGTTTTAGCGACTTATCTATGCCCTTGGGGGCGAGGTTTAATGGGTGCGAGTAGCGAAATGAGGCTCCATAGGGAATTCAAGGTCAATATGAGCGCTTGTCCCTGTTTTCTTCAATGTCTTGCCATAAAAGATTATCGCAATTCCTTTATTATGATCCAACTAAGGCAATGCGTTTGTTAAACCAATTCTTCCATGCCATTATAACTTCTGGGTATCCTTCTCTCTCGAGTTGTGGCTCGACTCGATCCCTCCATTCCCTCAACAATGGGTCTTCAGAGCCCACCCCATTCCACGCAAAGTCCATTGCCCATGAAACACCGAATTTGGTTCTGATCCAATCGAGTGGAATATATCCAGCTATCTCCCTGTCGATGATCCCAACCACATTCTTCTGTTCCGGATTGACAATGATGTTATATGGTCCAAGGTCGCTGTGACAGAATACAAAGGTCGAGCAATCCATCCCCAAATCAATACAGTTCTTTCGTGGTGTGACTGGTGTGAATTCGTGAGGATTACGCACCACGTCTAGCCATGACTTGGGAAGCTGGGCTCCGTCAACCCCAGCAATGGCAATGGCATCGTTCTTCCACACTGACAATTCCTTGATTATGCTAATAATCCGGCTGACACACTGCTGTTTCTCATCTTCGTCCATATCGCGCCAAACCGCAGCAAGTGTCTCACCATGTACACAAGGTACGATGAGATAGCTCCTATCATCCCCTTGTGCTTAATAGAGGACTTTGGGAATATCGAAGCTGGGCTTCTTTTTGGCTACCCATTCTAGCGTAGTGTGCTCTCCTGTAGCAGCTTTCCTATCTTGAAAGAGTTTGACCTTAAGGAATACCTCACCAAAGCTCCAAACTGCCGAAGCATCCCCGGCATCGTGAACCAGACGTATCATGCTATCAGACGGAAGCGGATTAGCTGGAGGCGGAGGGATGGGGGCATTAGAGACGGTATAATACGATCCATCGTCGGATTTCCATAAGTAATTCGGCACAAGGGAAAAGTTTCGATCTAGGATAACCTTATCTCCTATGAGCCATGAGTCTTCCCGAATTTGCTTGACGGAGTCGCGAACGAGCCCAGCCATGGCGATATTATTAAAGCAGATTTATTAACGAAATAAACGTGTTAAGTTTCCCCAGGTAGAAAGAACAAGAGGGAGTCATTAGCCTTGATCCCAGCTATCACATCTCACAATTGCTTGTGAAACAACGTCTTTATCTTGGATTGGAGCATACCAATTGAGTAAAAACCCAAAAGTGAAATTAAAAGACTTTGATGCTTAGTATGCTTGGCATAGAAAGGAGCCATTTTGAATGGCTGAGTCTCGAAGTCATATGTAACTGTGGGATTGATTCACGTTGCACAAACACTCACCCAAAACTTAAAAGAAGTGAATAGGGTTCGCAAGGCAAACACGTAAGAAATATATGTTGCTCCTGTAAAAGTAAAACGACGATACACGTGTACTTCTTAACAAAGTTAAAGTATCAACTACAGTGACCGACAAACTAGGAATAAAGGTATTGCGCACATGTTGGGATGCGTTAGCCATATGTTGGACCACCCCTCCTCCGTGCCCTGCTGCAAAAATCAATCCACGTAAGCCATTCATTCAAATGAATTTCAGTCTTGCTAACTTTTCTACCAGATCTTCGGACACTGTGATCTGCTGTTCATGTTCATCCAGCCGAACTGTATAGAAATTACATTGTCCAGACCTGCATACGTAATGCAAACCTCTTGGTATAGGCTTGTCGGGACCAGCTACTTGCTGTCTGCTTGCAACTTGACACGAGCAACGTGGATTCTTTGGATTATTGCCGCGGTCGTCATCGAAGCATTGGAATTTATCGCATTTGAGACATTTATAGTAAGGGCGACCAGCATTCCCTGTGCGGTTCGAAGCCCTGGTGATACGACGAGTTGTTCTGTGATGGCACTCCCGACAGATCGGAGCTGCTGCAAGAGTTGAAGTGGCGTGGATATTACCCATTTTGATATGGGATAATAGCTGTGCTATCATTGGATTAGTATTATTTGAACATAGCGGTTTGGGCGTATACCTTTTTGTATCTGTATTATGGTGAAGGTTACCTGAGTGTTGGGTGTCGGGAGGATAAAGAGAACTAACAGTCTTATAACTATGAAATGTCAGCCTGGTCGTTTATGCTTTTTCTTTCACAGCATTTAACAAACAGTGTTCGTCACCTCTATACGTACGTAGGACTATCATATCTTGGTCTATGCTGGTACTTAAAATGAGCCATCCGCCAATGATATGTTGGCATAGTACCACAGCACAGAAACTAATGCACAATAGACTTCTCACTTTACAGTCACCAGATACGTTCTCAAGGCTGAAATGATACGTGGCAAGCCTCCGAGCATCATAATCTGGGTTTCTTTACTCCCGTGTTGTGCGGACACTGATCTTTCACCATACCCAGCAGCCTACTTGTTACAAATACATAATTACGAACAGCTATGGCCTGAGGCTCGGCGGCTGGAAAAACTGCACAGAGAACCATATGAAGATCACGAGTAGCATATATCAAATTCGTTGTCTTAGGCTGTGGCATTGGTGGTCAGATGATTAGGTTTGGGGGCTTGGATGAATGTAACAGATTATCAATGGATGACCATATTTTACCTTTCAGATTGTGGTGAGCAGGAAGCGTTGATAGGATGATGGCAAAGATAATAAATATGTGGATTTTGATTGAATGAGAGCAATAATTCCGAAATATCGTAGTTCAATCGCCGCTATTTTAAGACCTCGCCTGCAAATTCTGAAAGAATATGTAGAGTGGCGTTACCGGTCTTGAGTTGAATTCCTGTCTCGATTCTAATTGACTAAATTCGACCCCGTTAAGATCCCGATGGAGTTCCTACCTGCCATCATACCCCTGAATATCTCATGCCCATCTTTCAACTTTCTGACACGATCCTCAAGGAACTCTATTTGTCTCTTTGTAACTGTCGGTTCGGAAGCAAGAGCTTTGACGTCGTTATCAGTCATCTTATTAACAACCACTGGGGAGAAAATCCCTTCTAAACCTCGCATAATGTGGCGTTTAATGACTTGGGTAGTAACATTCGCAATGAATGTCTTCTGGGATACCGCTGGTAATAGTTAAGATGGGCTTAAAATAGGGGCGAAGTCAGTGAGCAAACATACTTTATAAATAGCAATAAGGCAATCCAGAGCATTCTCATAGCTGGAATTCTCTATATTAGGTTGATATTTTTCGCCAAGCTAGCAGCGACTTGATCTATATTAATGCTTGCAGAGGTGTGGTTGGAGTGGCAATCCGGAAGAAGGGTGTGCTATGTCCTAGACTCCAGAGTCTCAGCGAGTGTACTCTTGTCTTTCCAAACAACACTTGTGGATAATGTCTATAATAATGATTGTAATTTATAGGGAAGCCTTTCGTCTCTTCTATGATCTTTTCTAATTCAAGCATGGCGGCCTTGCGACGAGTCTTTAGGGCGTCCGAGATTTGGTATAACCATAATCGTGACTTAACATCCATGGAGCACTTTTCGTCCAGGAGCTAAGAAAGAAATATTTCAGAGCTTTGCAACCAGCTCAATATAGTCCCTTGCCAGCCGGTTCCAATTAGCAGATTGCTCCCAAAATAGCTCATCAATCAGAAGAGGATTAAAACTGCCAACCAGTTCTTTTCCACGCATTCAAGAAAGAACATTTCAAATCCACAGAATGGCTTAGAGCTTAAATAACGAAACTGGTTGCAGCGGTCCAGTAACCATTAAAGACAACGAGACAAGTTGTAGTAGCTTATTAGCAAGCGTGAGACTAACTGATATATTATCAAGTATATTAACCTAGTATTTGTAACCTATCTTCCGAACAATTTCGTAGTGTTTATACGTTGAATTACTACGCGAAGCCTTGCGAGAATAGCTGGTAATTAAAGAGAGAAGAAAGCCTCGACGTTTCGGTGGAAATAAAGCCCTTCATAATGCCCACTAACAGCTGCTTTGCATACCTTGTAGTAATCTAAGCTGAGCTATGCTTAATAGGCCTTGTACTCATCAGCTCTCGAGCGCCGGTCGCCTAGTAAATTAAGCTCGTTCTATGCTTGGAATAATACGCACCCCAAGTCTTGGTAAAGTTTAGGCAACTCCTGCTTGACATGCTCAAAGAGAAGGAGGCTCAGGCGGGCCCGTAAGTAATTAATATCAACGTTCTCTTTTGCTAATGTGCTAAACCTCGAGGTACGAAAATACCTGGCCTCTAAGGCCTTCTATTCTTCGAGCGAACTATCCGCTTCCTCAAAGCTACGATTCTTGAGAACATGCCAACCAAGCTTGAAAAACACGTCCTTATTACGGGCGAGTTCCAAGAACTTGCTCTCCGATCCAGATCCAGCAGAAAGCCTGTCGGGCTTCGTAATGATACCCAGGGTTCGGAGGATTGGCTGATTAACCGCGTCATTAGTCGCAGATACCACCGCGAGGTAGATCGTTCGAGGCGACTTGATATAATTATCTGTGATCTCGGTGACAAGCTCGACATCAGCATTAGAGACGCCTTTGGTTGATGTCTGGATCAGGCCTGGAATGTCAACTAGCGTGAGCTGTGGTCGCGATGGGCCTTCGATTTGTTATGCTAAGAACATCCCTAGCAAAGGCTCGGGCTGGAGAGTCTAGCGTATTGTTTGATGCCGAGCCATCAAGGCACCATCTCATCAGCCCTAGTAAATATCCTTTAACTAGAAGCGATCCATAGCGTACGATAATAATTGATATTATGATGTATCATTCCTAGTTGGCTATCTCTACTCTGTAATGATCATTCTGCTGTACAGTACATTACAGTTATTACCGCGATGTATTTACATAAGAGAACTTTCTTTTAGTAACAAGTAGCTTGTGAGATCGAGGACCTGTCGTCCCAACTCGACATGAAGGCTTAGCGTGACTCGGAGGCTGCAGCTGGACACAAGCTTTTTAAGCTCCCATCCTTCAAGTTCTCGAGTAACTCCAAAATAAAATAATGATTACAAGCTTTTGAAACTTGGATTATCCTCCAACTTCTCTGTCTTCTAGCTCCTCAACGAGGCTATCTTTGGATTGATCTTGGATGTCCCTGAAAGGTATACAACTCTGGTCAAGATTGTCATAGGAGGGGGCGGGGCCTCGCAAATTCCGTGCGATGTGTGATTTGCTGGTCTAACGGCAGCGTCACATGCGCCGCATCTCTTTCATCATCAACAACACCAACAAAACAACGAGAACGAATTCTTGAAAGTTGCAGTGCAAAACAGCCTCAAAACATTTGGCCTCTAATCTCTATCACTCTACGGATTAAAAGACTTCTCCCAATGTTGCATTGGTGCCGTGGAGGTGGCATTGTGACCACATGGAGGAGAGGAAACCAGATGAGCACGTTATGCAACACGACACGTTCGATAATAGCGGCGGCATAGTATTGCTCGTCGAATTGTAACGATCGAGTCCAAAAAACAGTGCCTCCTCAATTACACACAAATACTCCCGCAGATGGGTTTAGCATCGGCCCATCGCCCTTCGACTACATCTGCAAGATAGCACAACAACAAACCCTCGAATAGAATGGCATCACCTTTTCTTGCTGATCAACAGCGCATATAAACAGCGCGCAAAACTCAGTACAACAATATAGTAGACCAGATGGCCCTTCGACAGGTCAGGATCTGCGCAGATCACGAAAGGGCTCTTTTTCTTAGCAATTCGAAGGTTCACAATGAGTGAAATATTACACCCCATGCGGCTACGCCACGCACCATACTTGACTACTGCAAAAGAACTCTTCTCACACACTCTGCCCATAGGAACTCAGCACGGCGACGGAGGGGTGGGAGGACCAGAAGGGTCGGATTGATGTGCTGGGAGAGACTGAAGCTATAAACACGCCCAGGGGTATACCTGCTGAAGAGAAGGCCTAACATGGGCGTGGGGAAAGGGAGGTCGCGGATGTGAACAATACAGATGAAGCCATAAATGATCGTCCGCTTTTCAAGATTAAAATCACGTGCTGCCTTTTTCGTATCGACGTGTTGCAGTGTACTCGTACGCTCCTGAAAGAAGGAAATACAAAAGGGGGGTTCAAGAAGACACAGCAACGACCAAAGCGTTCATTCTCACCCATGCTCCTCTGAATCTACTCATCAAAGCGTGTATCACTTTGCTTCTCTGCCAAATACGCCTTGAACTGAACTTCCTTTCGTTCCAAGAATTCCTCCTTCCTCGCAAGAGTAGCTGTGTCTAATATCGCCTCGCGTAGGTCCTCCTTATGCAGAATCTGCCAATAGATTTGGTCAAAGTCGACGCTATTCCGCGACTCAAGTTTGAACCAGAACCGTCCGCTGTCCCACGACTCCCTCATTCGAGCTGAGAGAAGTGGCTTCCCAGCTGGTCGAGCTGACCTGGACTCAACTCGTTCCATTGCGTGGATGAATTGCTCCTTTCGCGGCTCAAAAAGATCAAGAAATCTCTGCTTTCCAGCCTCCCCTTCGCTCACCTCGATTCCCGGCTCCCGAAGGATAAGCCACCAGGGCAGATCGTAGGCGAATTGAGCCGGCATGACGTTTCTAAATTCAAAGTCGAGTAAAGCGGTGATTTTCATTGTCTCCGGGTTAATAAGCACATTCGATGGCCGCATCGTCAACCATCCCGTACATCGGGATCAGCTTCGCGAAAGAGTGTCGCGCGACGTACCGGCCCCAGGTGATATCTTTGGCATCGTAAGCTGCGGTGTACTGCGTCTCCAAATGTGTCTGCAGGTACTGCGCCCTCGCTGCGAAATAATCACATGAACGGTCGAACACCTGCATGGTGGTGAAGTGGTCGGCGGGAAAGCCAGCGAAGCTAACGACCTCGTTCATGTCGTACGTTAGTGGTGGTTCAGCAACAGTCCAATCCCCAGATACGGGGTCCTTAGAAATAGCCCCAATACGAGGGAATTCCTGCCGTGAAAGCTCTAGTATCAAGCTAGCGAGTTGCTCAAAGATGCCGTTGAGCTTGGCCTCGTTAATATCTGGATCCAGAATCGCAAGATCTGCTTCATTAAGGGTCGGTTTTTTCATGATATCGCCAAGGTTCTCTCCTTCCATAAATTCCATGATTATAAACGGTCCCAGCTGCAGTGGACTCTCTTCAGTGAGACCCCAATGATACACACATGGGACGGGGATACTAGTATGTTCGCGGAGATAGGTCATGACCATAACCTCGTCCTTGACCTTTTTGGCTCGCCATAGATCGTATATCTTCCCCGGGATCGGCAAGCGAATAACAACACGCTTGTTAGTCACATTATTTTGAATGGCGATGCTAAGGTTAAATGAGCCCTTAAAGTATCGAAGGAACTCTCCAGCCTCATTCCACCCAAGGCAATTGTTTACAAAGGACACAATGTCGGGTGTTGCCTCAACGAACTTGCGGATGAATTCCTGTTGCGTGTCCTTAGCATTTATTTCGGCGATATAATTCGCGGGCATCATCTTGCGGGAAGTGCAGGACTCAATGCTTGGTGGTGGTGGTGGTGGTGGTGGTATTTAGTGGGCGGAAGATGTTAAAGAGAAGGAGAACGAAAGAGTTAATGGCGGGGGAGGAACGACATTTAAACTGGTATCAACAGCTCGGCAAGGACCACCAATTCTTGCACAAGCATACACAACCCCCAAATTACAGTCTAGCCACCACCAGTATCACCAAGTCCGCTGGCGCTTTGCAGCAATACCCCTCAATTGCTTCGGATATTTCAAGGATTCATATATCCCGTCGTTCATGGCAGCCAATATGGCGTTTACAAATGAATAGCGATTTCTTTAACTTCCTCATCCAATATTGAACAGCAGCATAGCGGAACCAATGGGTGTCAATTAAACTCTACAAAACCTACTACATCTAAAGAAATCTAGGTTTGTAAACTGGTGGGTGTATATTGATTTCTTAAACTAAATGAGTGCAGGTGTGCAAACTCAGTACGAATTCTAAATGAGTGTGCGTATCCGCCTTGCGTATATTTGCCAAGTTATGAGCGCCTTCACTTGCTTCCGACAGACTTGGGAAAAACAAACAAGCCAAAGAAAACACGTCAGACGTCCTGTCTACTTCTTGCGACCACCATGAGCATGAGACTCCTGTTGGCTACTTATTCTCGATTAGTGAAGGTAGGTTAGAGCTGTTGTTACAACATACCTCCGTCTGTTCGGGAGTATCTTAGATACCCTTGCCACGTTCAGTGCGGGAAGTTGTCCCGGCATCTACTGACAACTTCTTCATATCCTCCTGCTTTTTTCATCTTCCTTTCTTTTATCCTCATCCTCCTTCTCTTTGCGATGTCTCTCAATGGCTGCCTCGCGAGCTTTCGGCCCCCTTCGCCCTGCGCATTCATGGCATCAATAGTCGCCTGATCGAGGATCTTGCCGCCTGTCCTGTCAGCCATGATGACTACTTTGGTTTTGAGGCTTGGAATTTGTTGAAGTGGGAAGGGTTTTGAAAATCAGAGATGAGATTAGATGGTAGTGACGAGATTGAGTTGAGATGGGAAGAGGTGGGACTTTAAGCTGAATTTATATACATTTCCCGACGTGACCAAGCTTTTCCCATCCGTAGGTTGGTCTCTTCCTTTCTCCTCTTTTCTTGATATACTGTGCATTTGCATTCGTCAAATGTATGTGAACGTCCCGAGCATTTACCATGTGTAGCAATATATCTCTTCTTACCCAATCAACCCGTTTTATGACAGTATGCGAGAGATTGTAAGATTTTGGTGGGATTCTGATGGGATTTCGATGGGAGTTTGATAACAACTTGGCGGGAGCTGAATAAAGATGTGATAAATTTTAGCCCTACTCTCGCTCAATCTATAGTGAAAACTTGACCATTGCCGTTAGTACAATGTGAATTGAAAGCGTAAGATTAAGGGTAAACACTCGCTTTTGATATTTATAAATTTCTTCTTATTATTTCCCTTTAGATGCTCAGTAGCGCGAAGAGATTCAATGTAAGCACAATCGCCCTCGGATAACAACTCAGTGCGATCTAAATCGGGAGGCTTTGTGGGAGGTTTGGAAACTCCAAAAGCTCTTTATATGTGTCGGCATTATTATCATTTGCCAATCACCAGTTGCGAGGAGGTCCACTCCAGTTATAAATGACAACCATCGAGCCTAGCTAGTACTTTATGATTGTATTCATCTCTGATGCTTGATTGCAGATACTTTTAATTTTGTGTCTACTACAAAGACTACCCCCATATATTCAATAAGCGGCTTGCAGTGAGTCACCTTGACTCACCGTCGAAAGTGGGAGAGGGTATGAGATATAAACTTGGCCAATGCAGCTCTTTTTGATGACGATTTGAGGTTAATTACTTATCGGATACACGTACAGCCTGATTATTCCTGTCTCTTTCTATCCGTACAAATACTGTTGGTATCGACCAATCGCAAAACGTTCTCTACACATGAGTCGTTCTTCATCTCGATACAACAATAAAAATAAAACCATGGCTGGAGAAGAGCAAACCTCTCGTCCAGAGAGGGCAATAATTGGAAAGTCACTTGAGATTCCTCGGATGATTTCAGGTCTGTGGCAATTGGCCGGTGGTCACGATAAAGATGTAGATATTACAAATGCAGCAAGCTCGATGACCTCCTTGTGGGTGCTCCGTTAAGAAACAGAAGAGAACCCCGCTGATATTAAACTAGAATTTCACAAGGACTGGACTGCTTTGATATGGCAGATCATTACGGAGATGCTGGTTGGTCCAATCGAAGACTCTGAAGTTACAGTTTAAGCTAATTTTATATCCTCAGAATTAGTTGTAGGATGCCACCACCAAATATCTAACGAGAAACTGACCGCATTTACCAAATGGTGTCCGCCAGAAGATGGCGTTAAGTCGTTTGAGAACGCGGAGAAGGCAGTTGATGCTGCCCTCTCTCGGCTTGGTCAGCAGCAGGTCGCTCTGATGCAGTGTAAGCTATACTAATATTCACCTCGTTGCCACACTAACTAGCACAAAGATCATGCATGGGACTATTCTAACAATACCTACTTACACAATCTGAGCCATCTACAAAAGCTCCAGTCTCAAGGTAAAATACAGCATATTGGCCTTACAAATACCGATGCGGCTCATCTTGAGCTTCTTATTGACTCCGGTTTCAAGATCGCAACAAATCAAGTCTCGTGTTCCGTAATTGATCGTCGAGTAGTACGAGGTCGCTTAGGCAAAGTATGCACCGACAACGACGTTGGAGTTTTAGCTTATGGTACACTTCTTGGGGGCTTTCTCAGCGAGAAATGGCTCGGCAAGCCCGAGCCCGAAGACCTCGAGTCGCTGAATTGGAGTTTGAAGAAGTACCTTCGTTTCATCAAAGCTGCAGGTGGATGGTCCGCTTTCCAAGAGGTCCTTCTAGCTCTTGATACCATCGCAAAAAGACATCATGTTACTATTCCAGCAGTAGCCACGAGATTTGTTCTAGATATTCCGCCAGTACGAGCCGTTATTGTTGGCACGAGGCTTTCAGAAGATTCTTATAAATACACTGCAAAAAATCTCTCGGCATTCTCATTCAAACTCACGGAAGAAGATCATACCCTCCTCTCTAAGGCTCAAGAGAGCCTCCTGGATATTCCTGGCGATTGTGGTGATGAATACCGAAGGGCTCCGTATCTCACAGCTTCAGGCGATCTGAGCCATCATTTATCTCAGCATAACGAGAATCTTGATAAAGTCAAGAAAGCGGTCGAAGCTGGCTCGCGCATCGAGTATTCTTCTGGTAGTCCTTGGGAACCCATTGCTGTAAGTTCTACACGATCATATACTCAATGGTCTTTTGAGTTTTCAGAGCCTGACTTAGCATACAGAGCTATTGTCGAGCCATACGTACTGGTGATACAATTCGGGTATCAGGTACCACAGCCAACTCCCAAATATCTACGATTCCTGTACTAGGAGGTACCTCCGCAAGAAGTCAGACAGTTGCTGCTCTAGATGTTATTGCAAACGCTTTACATGCACTTGGTGGATCATTATCAGATATAGTACGCACTCGAGTCATAGTGCAAAAGGAGGAGGATTGTGACGCAGTTACAAGGGCTCATGGCTGGGCTTTCAAATGTGTTGGAGTTCGGCCAACAAATACTTTGGTAGTCGCTGGCCTGATTGGAAAGCAATTTTTAGTAGAGGTTGAGGCGGATGCAGAGCTTGGACTTGGATGCGTTGTCAAATTGAGTGCGTGATTGGCAATTACATACAAAAGTCGAGGTTTCAGATTTCATCAAACTATCTTCCGACTAGGAGGGACTTATTACACACAGACCACTAATGAATGCAATAGAGGTGAACTTAACTGAAATACCACTAGCAGACACGCTAGTAAAATATAAAATTTCCTCATGTAAATATCCTCAATTCAAACAGGCTGAATCGCTACTACGTTGCGTTTCATTGCGTAAAATACCACCTCAAAGCATGTTTACCATAGCAAGTCTTGCTTTGGGATTATCTTCAAGAGGAATCTATGTTTGAGTCATGCGCAGGTTTAAAATAAAGAACATAGAGGGAGGATCTAAGTGAACTGGCACACGCTTTCCAGAATCTGTAATCACTTTTAGATTTTGTATAGGGAAGCACATATATGTAAACACAAATCTCTATAAATTTTGAATTGTTATACGAGGTGGTTGGCTTCGAGCCCTTTTCGGTTGCCAGGATTGCAAGAAGCTCTTGATCTTTTAGGATGACCACCTATTGGAGCTCTGAGCTATGGATGCTCTAGTTTCGTGGCTAATAGATTAGAAATCAAAGAGAGCTGAATAACTTACATTCTTGCGACATTTTATCAAAGATAACAACAGACCACAAGGATGAATAAGTGTAGATGTCGAATGTACCATAAGCCGGCTAAATAGGGCGCGGGAGCATATCGTACCAATGAAGAGTGTGGGTTCGTGTAGGATGCGGCAAACATCTGTAGATTTCCTTCACTTCTTCTGCTTGTCACACAAACAAATATGTCTACTATTGAGATGCCCGCAACTGAAGAAATATCTGTTATTGAGTCGAATGACATTCATGCCTTGATTATTGGGACCGGTATAACTGGACTTCTCATTGCTCAAGGGCTCAAAAAGGTACATCCATTTCTTTTCCATCCCCGCTCTCATCATGTGGCAGACTAAAAGTCCCGAAATCGAAATTGTAGATTATTCCATGCTGTCTCTTATCTGAAGTGTTTACCATTTGTGAATTTCATATTCTAAACAACTTCCGACTACAATTACTGACCAAATCTAGGCTGGCATAAAGTTCACCATTTTTGAATCTGAGGTCAATTCCAGTGCCAGAACTCGAGATTGGACAGTAGGGATTCATTGGGCATTGCCAATGCTACAATCTCTTCTTCCCGAGGATCTCTGGTCAAAATTGAAAACTACGCAAGCGGATCCATCGTACGATGCCGGACCTTCGGATCTTTTTGACATCTATAATGGTCAAACGGGAGAAGTGATCAAGTCCATGCCAACCGGTGGCATGCGTAGGTTATGTAGGAGGAAGCTAAGAGCGTTGTGCAGAGAGGGCATTGATGTACAATATGGAAAAACTCTAAACTTCATATCCTATGGGCTAGATGGGAGCGGTGTTACTGCGCATTTTGATGATGGAACAACCGTCTTGGGCAAGACTATTGTTGGCGCCGATGGACCTAGGTCAAAAGTCCGTGAGCTACTTCTTGGTGTTGAAAAGGGAACAGCTCAAACATCTGGCATCAACATAGGAGTAGTCACGTCCACATTCACTTCGGAGCAAGCTTTGGAACTCCGGAAATATACCAAAACCCTGACAATTGCTTTTCATCCTAATAACAGCTACGCTTCTATATTTGCGCAGGATCTTTCGTCAACAAATCCGGGAGAGTGGAAGTTCCAAATGCATTATGGGCCATGTCCTCTCCATTTTGATTGCGCCGACTCCGAGAAGCTGAAGTGGCTGAGAGAGAAGTTGTCGAGCTATAACGCTCCTTTCACGAAGGCTATAAACTGGGTTTCCGACGACACGAAAGTAGGTTTCAACGAGCTGGCCTACTGGGAGACAATGGAATTCGATAACAGGAACGGAAGGGTGACTTTGGCCGGCGATGCTGCTCATCCAATGACTCCTCAGAGAGGTCAGGGACTGAACCATGCGGTAAATGATGTTGTAAACTTGGTTAGTGCATTAGGAAGTGTACACAGTGGCGAAGAGACTCTGGAAGAAGCTATTTCAAAATATGATGTTGAGTTAAAGATCCGGGGAGGAGCAGAGGTTCGGGCTTCTCTGGTGAATACACGCATGGTTATAGACTGGAACTCCCTGTCTAAGTCACCACTATTTGCGAAGTCTATATCTAAATGAGCTTAGATATTTTCTTTGTATAAGGTTAGAGCTACAGGTTCGAATTATTGCCTCCAACAGACTCAAGCTATGAGATTCAAGTCGCTACAATATTGAAACTGCAATGATGTCTATTATGACATCATGCGAGGCAGTCTCGCCGGCTAGACATTCAGTAACTGGCAAGTACACACATGGAAAGCAATGCAGCCTATTTTGAGACACCCTGCCAAAGGGCAACCGTCACGACTGGCCTACTTGCTTTCCCCGAGCTCAACAAGTAGGAGTCATAAAGCAACAACTTTTCATATATGCGATAGAAAATCGTTATCCTTCAGATCTAATCATAATTGAATACCGCTGCGCTTGCGTGTGGCGACCAACGTTAAGATACACAATCATCGTCTGAGGCATTAACCCTGTCAGAACCATTTGCATTGTCATCCCAAGGATGGGCCATTGGGCGGTGGATCGGAATGATATAAATCAGAAAAAGGCACAAATAATTATTGGAGCTTAATATCAACAACTCTTTTGAGAGCTCCAGAGAATATGAAGGCATGTAGCTTGGGAATCTGAAAGAAACGAAAGAGCAACGCCCTTGATGTGAGAATATGATAGGGTATAGATAGACCCGCGAAACTTCGCGAATTAATCAAAATATCTCAATCTTATTCGGATTCTTATCACGACAACCACTCCCTAACATATCGGAGTTTGGTGACTATCCTGCAATCTTAAGACTCAAGTTAAACCTAGAGTCTATGAAATGGTCATCATCGACGCACCATTCCCATCCCCAGTTAGCTGACATAACGCTTCCTACGATGCAATAGACCCATATCTCCCAGCCCTATCGGCAAAAGGAAAGACTATTGCCATCACGATTGCTGGAACAGGTATTGGCTTCGCTATGGCACGGGCTTTTGCCAAAGCTGGTGCTGCTAAAATCGCCATTCTAGGCCGAACCGAGAAGACGCTCCTGGCCGCAAAGAAGTCCATCGATACTATTTATCCAACTACAAACCTTTCCATACTCACAGCTGATGTAGCAAATGAGGTTTCTGTCAAAGCCGCTTTTAAAGACATAAAATCAACATTTGGATCAGTCGACATTCTGGTTTCCAACGCAGGATATCTCCCAAATATCAAGAGTGTTGAACATATCTCGGTTGACGAGTGGTGGCGTGGCTACGAAGTCAATATAAAGGCACCTTCATCGTTGTCAAAACGGCGCTAGCAATTATCCTGGCTCCGGACGCAGCCGTAATCAATGTCACAACTGGAATTGCAACACTGCCATATGTTCCAATGTACTCGTCATATGCAACCTCAGAGATTGCATCAATCAAGCTGTTCGATGATCTTCAGCATGAACATTCAACACGTCATTTCGTTAGTGTGCATCCTGATGTTGTTGAAACCGCAATGGATGAGAAAATCGTGGCGTCTGGTACTGTTTTGCCAAAGGATGAGAATAAGTGGCAAACCTTCTCTAGATCCAGTGAGTTTATGCTAATGGCTTAACCCAAGTCGAGCTTCCAGCTGCCTTCGTGGTTTGGGCTGCTAGTCCAGAGACCAGATTTGCAGATGGGAGGATCCTTGGTGCAATTGGGATGTGCCTCAGCTCAAGGAGATGGCTGGGAAGATTGCTGGAACAGACTTACTGACTACAGGAATGATGGGATTTCCATTCGTGAGCAAATGGCCGTTGTGATGTAATGATTTGTGGTGTACGGTACCGTCTTGTTTGGTAAACTTTTGAATTTTTGTAGGCCATGCTTCAATTAGGATTCTTAGTCTCTGATAATAGCTTTTCATGAAGTGTAAACCGCGCGTGAGTTTCTTCGTCCTGAACCAAGAAGCAATAGGAAACGTGATTAGCGTTGTAATTGGCAAAGACTTTGGCTTTGTTGGTTGGACAGAAAGGACTTGACTAAGCCAACCATGCCAACATGCCCCTTTTCTCCTCGCGCCACATCCCATGCCTAGATCCTTGCGGCGATCGTGCTCCATGCAACCAGTAGCCAGTCAAAGAAGCGATGGGTATATAGCAGCATACGGCACGGTATAGTCCCATCGAGAATGGTGTCAGATCTCATTTGTGTCGTCGTGGTGCTTAACACAATCCGGTAGCGGATGAGCAGCTAATAGAACAGTAAAGCTAAAGCCAAAGCTATTCATTCAGCAGTAGCAGGCTCTCGGTGGTGAGTTACTCGATTTATTCCACGCTACGTAATTACTTAGTCGAAGGTTTCCCTAGTGTTTAAGTTTGGACCGCGGAGCAGTGTCGGCAATCGATGACATTCACTTTTGCCCCGGCGCTAGCTTATTTAATGGGCTTGGCGCTGAGTGACAATCTTGGATCACCCCCATCTGATGATCCTAGGTAGGCTTGACTTTCAACTTCCGACTTCAACCAAATCACCGATTCCAGAGAAGACAACTCATGCGTATGATCATATCAAGTTATCAATCCTTGTTGATTCCATACGTACCATTGCTGTTAAGCCCGACCTCTTCTCGGCCCCCTTGTTTGCGCCAAACCAGACCAGTCCTACCAGTATTATAATTGAGCCGAAGCTCAATCGCTTTTGAACATTATGCCGTGCGGAATTGGAGGACAGAAGACCACCCAAAGGAAACTGGTATTACTGTATGCGATCCCTTTCCATAAGGGCATGCGTGTTGCCTTGCTGCAGTTTTGGGATTGTGGCATCGCATGCGCTTCCCCCTTACTCAAGCAACTAAGCCTAGATTGAGAGAACAATGACTAACTGGCAGACAGAGGTGATGGTGCCTGTGGGAAAACTTCTTTACTGAATGTATTCACACGAGGGTAAGGTTTACGTCGGGGCCTGATTTAAAGCCGCGATACTAACCCACGTCGCAGGTACTTCCCTACCGTCTATGAGCCAACAGTCTTCGAGAACTATGTTCATGGTATAAATACCCGCTTCTTTACGCCCAACATAATACTGACAATCTGCTAGATATTTTCGTCGATGGCACCCACATCGAGCTATCCCTCTGGGATACAGCAGGCCAAGAAGAATTCGACCGGCTCCGCTCCCTCTCATATGACGATACCCATGCAATAATGCTCTGCTTCAGTGTAGACTCCAAAGACTCCCTCGAAAACGTCGAATCAAAATGGGTTGGAGAGATCGCAGAGAACTGTCAAGGCGTTAAGCTTGTGCTCGTAGCGCTAAAGTGCGATCTCCGGGAACAGGGCGAAGATGGTGAAACAGAAGGCGCTGATGGCGCGCCAAAGGAGAAGAAGGATATGATTGATTACAACCAGGGTCTAGAGGTTGCACGTAGAATTAATGCGCTGCGGTATCTGGAGTGCTCTGCGATGAGGAATAGGGGCGTGAACGAAGCATTTACTGAAGCTGCTAGAGTAGCTTTGGGCGTGAAAGCAAGCGGTGGAAAGGACGATAAAAAGTGCACCGTGATGTAGGAAAGACATGCAACGGGATTGTGCTTTACTTGGCGTTGGGCTGGAATACTTCTGAGCGTCCATTTGGAGGATCTTTATTACAACAGTACATACTTTGGGCTTGGAATTACCTGGAGAGGCAGATATTAATTCTGAGGAGTAAGAGTAGTACTCTTTCGATTCTGGGAACTTTGTTGTTGTGGAGCTCAGATACCCCATTTCCTTTATAATATCAAGCGTCATGCAGATAGTGTTACTTTGCCTGCATTGGCGTTTTTCTTTTCGATGCACATACCTTGAACGATAAAGTGGTGTTCCTTGTTTATACAATAGAGCGAATAGGAGAGCAATGAATGATACCGCTTATATTTAGTGATGGCTTTGCGAGCACGAGGCTACAGTTTGGATTCTGCAATATTTTGCAAAACTCTGAGGTATATTAGTGATGGCAGTATTACTATTTGTGTGTGCGAACCAGCACACCAAATATATTTTCCAAAGACAGGGACTTGAAACTTTGGGCTTTGAAACGAGTGCGGAAATGAAATCTATTCCGATTTGTCTTAAAGTTCATATCTGCATGCTAGTTTACAGCCAACCTTCGGAGAAGTCAGAACGAGAACGCTGCTTCTGAGAAGCAGAAGACAATGAGGCTTATTGAGGATTATGCACTTATATGCAACACTTTCTTGTTACTGTTGAATGGAAGAAACTGCCTCTACTACTAACGTACTTATCTTATAACGCTATGGCAGCGGAAAATTTCCATAGAGTTTTGGATTATGACTAGGGAGTAGGTTCTTGTTCCATAATGCAAAGGAATTGTGAGCACCGTGAAAGAACACCAGTTTTGACTGACAAAAGTATATCGTTAGATGATGAAACATATGCTCTTAGAGACGGTAGATCGTCAGCATACTTAAGTCGCTGTTGGCCTGTCTTGCACTACCATGTTACCAATATTGGGCTATTGACCATATCAAAGCTCGTACAAAGATCAAGCTCCTAAAAACGGCACACGCAGATACGATTTTCCATTACCCGCCCTATGAAAGAGCATCACGGGAACGGGAGCGCAGTAGATCTATACCTCTGATGATGATTCGGAATGCTTCTATGGGTCCTAGATAAGCGAGATTTTAAGGGGCTGGGCATCAACATTTGCCTATCTCATTCTCTCGGTTTAGAATATATTAATTGGATTACTGTTGCCCTGTGATCATGCTATATATAACGCTTCTGACCCGCCTAGATTCTTACATCAAGTGTTGGCAATAGCAAGTACTACTCTAAACTTTTCAACATGTGTATTATTAACAGACGTATCCTTCGTGTTTCGGTTGAACTACTATTGTTCATCATTTTTTATAATATTCTCCCACCCCTAAATAAACAATCAGTGCCATTCCTAGACTTTCATGAGGTTTGAGTAGAAAGCTTACATTCAACGATCTGCTTGACATTGATATCAATAACATTCTGGGTCCCCGGATCCGCAATACCATTCTTGAGAAGAAGATCATAACAATGTATTCCCTTCGGAATGACATTTACGGGATGTTTTGGCGTTGATACAAGTGGCCCACCGGGCCGAGACTCTGATGATACACTTCCTGAAACCCATGGATCAAATTCACCATTGGTCCAGATGAGTCGAGTGGTGTCTTCGAGTCTCCACCCTTTGGTCCATTTGTTCACCTTGTGGACGTTTTCGTTAGGATCGAGCTTGCTGCGGTATGTATAGATGCCTTTCTCGGTAGGGAAATAGAGGTCACATTGCTGTTGCCAATATTCTGCATTGACAAGCCGGGAGACTATAGTATCTTTTGAGCGAGGAGCTCCACTGCTGAAAATTAGTGATTTCGATAGAGGTGACTGAGATAAGTTCTAATACGCACGTTTGCCAAAACGAAAGAGGTTCGTTACACAGCATCCACATCCACTGTCTGTTGGCGATATTATCAATGGTGATGTCCGTATAAAACTTGTTACTAGGATCATAGCTATTATAGCAGCCAAAATCATATTCTTCGTATCCAGAACTTGTGCAAGCTTTTCGTGGATTGGTTAATCAGAGATCCAATGATGGGCATGGAACCTGCACTTACCATCCTTTCCACCATCAGTTGGTTTGATCCAGCTAGCAAATCCTGCAAGAGCCTTTTGAAGACCAACGCCGCTCGCATCTGGCACTGCAGTTGCGCCAAACTTAACGTTCTATCACAACCTATTAGTAAAACTGCCCTAGTAAATTATGTGGTAGCAAGCTAACCTCGACAGCATCACAAAATTTGTCGAAGCTAGAATAGCCAGTTGTAGGTCCGACACTTTGCCAACCCCATGGACCCGATTGAAGGACACTGAAGTTACTCACTGTTAGCTACAACCTTTTTTATTCTCAATTTCTGGCGGATAACTTACTTTACGAAGTCAGCGTCGTGCTCTACCTTCTCCAATCCAAACAACTTCTTGAGGGCTAGTTTCTCGG
>Ga0247734_1001069_pt1 | contig 21749 bp, 16 predicted proteins | sample UWRJL103311B2_FD_180933 | JGI IMG/M metagenome (GOLD analysis project Ga0247734, IMG submission 180933) | Plant litter microbial communities from Arlington Agricultural Research Station in Wisconsin, United States - UWRJ-L103-311B-2 | ecosystem: Environmental > Terrestrial > Plant litter >... | reverse complement strand
GGTCGATGAGGGCCGGCGAGTCGGGCACCCAGCCGCCGATGTGGTGGAAGCCGTAGCCGTTGTGAGCGCCGTAGACGCCGTCGCCGGACGCCTCGATCAGCTCCAGGTGAGGGGCCTGCACCGAGTAGGTCACGTGCACCTCCCACTCGTGGGTCGTGCCGCCTTCGTCGAGCTGCGGGATCGTCGAGCGGCTCGGCTCGACGAAGTCGACGCCGAGGACCTCGTGGAAGCGGGCGATCGCCTCGGCGAGGTCCGGCACGAGGATGCCGACGTGGAAGAAGGGTGCTTCGGTCATGGGGAGTGGTCCTTTCAGGAACGGGGTGGGCCTCTGCGGGCCCATCTGTCAGTCTGTTGGTCGCTCACCCGGGCGGGAAGGTGACGGCGAACCTGGGTCCGGCAGAACCACCCTCGGCTCCCAGGGGAGTGGAAGAATTGCGGCATGAGCACTGACATCGGCGAGTTCCTGCAGGCACGTCGCGCCCGAGTGAGCCCTGACGACCGGGGTCTCCCCGTCTCGGACCGCCGCCGGGTGCCGGGGCTGCGCCGCGAGGAGCTCGCGCTCCTGGCCGGGGTCAGCGTCGACTACTACGTCCGGCTCGAGCAGGGACGCGCCGAGGCGGTCTCGGACAGCGTGCTCGGTGCGGTCGCGAGGGTGCTCGGCCTGGACGAGACCGAGCGGGCGCACCTGGAGCTGCTGGCCCGGCCGCCGCGCGCCGAGAGCGTGCTGCCCCGACAGGAGGTGCGCGAGGGCGTGCGCCGGCTGGTCGACTCGATGACGGACACGCCGGCGTTCGTCGCCGGCCGGTGGCAGGAGATCCTCGTCGCCAACCCGCTCGGTCGGGTTATCCTGCCCCAACGCGTCCAGGACGGCGGCAACTCCGCACGGTTCGTCTTCCTCGACGCGGACTCGCTGGACTACTACGCCGACTGGCACGACGTCGCCGCGGACACCGCGTCGCAGCTGCGCTGGGAGACGGGCCTGCACCCGGGGGACCCGGTCCTCGCCCGTCTGATCGGCGAGCTCAGCATCGCCAGCCCCGTCTTCGCCGAGCTCTGGGCCCGCCACGACGTCCAGGCCAAGACCCACGGCACCAAGCGGATCCACCACCCGTTCGTGGGTGCGCTGACCCTCGACTACGAGACCCTGGCGATGCCGTCCGACCCCGACCAGCTGCTGGTCACGTACACGCCGCGCGACAGCGCCACCCGGGCGGCGCTGGAGATGCTCGCCTCCCTCGCCGGGTCCGACGCCGACGTCGAGTCCGACGTCGCGGCTCGGGCCGAGTCGGCGGACGTCGACCGCACCGCCTGACGTCACCTCGCCCACGAGCGAACGCCGGTGTCCCCACCAGGGAGGGGGTACCGGCGTTCTTCGTGTGGGTGCGGCCCGGTCGTCGAGCTCGGGGAGCCGATCCTCGCGCCACGCGCGAACGCCGGTGCCCCCACCAGGGAGGGGGTACCGGCGTTCTTCGCGTCGTGCGGACTCAGTCGTCGAGCTCGGGGAAGCCGGCCGGACGCGCGTTCAGGATGATCGACTTGGTCTCGAGGAAGGCGTTGAGGCCGACCCGGCCGCCCTCGCGTCCCACGCCGGACTGCTTGAAGCCGCCGAAGCTCATCGTGAAGTCCCCGCGGTAGGCGTTGTGCCCGACGGTGCCGGCGCGGAGCCGGCGGGCGACGGCGAGGCCCTTCTCGTCGTCGTCGGTGTACACCGACGAGTTGAGTCCGTACAGGCTGTCGTTGGCCAGCTCGACCGCGTGGTCCTCATCGTCGGCCGGGATCACCGTCAGGACGGGACCGAAGATCTCCTCCTGCGCGATGGTCGAGGAGTTGTCGACGTTGCCGAAGACGGTGGGCTCGAAGTAGAAGCCCTGGTCGAGCCCGGCGGGCCGGTGTCCACCCGTGGCGAGGGTCGCGCCGTCGCTGATGCCCTTCGCGACGTACTCCTCGACCTTGTCGCGCTGCTTGCCCATCGCCAGCGGACCCATCTGCGTCGCGGCGTCGAACGGGTCGCCGACCGTGACGGCACCGAAGTGGTGCGCGAGCGCCTCGACGAACTCGTCGTGGCGCGACCGCGTGACGATGATGCGCGACAGCGAGGCGCAGAACTGGCCCGAGATGTTGGTCTGGTGCAGCGCCAGCTCCTTGGCCGCGGTGTCCAGGTCGAAGTCGTCGAGGATCACGGCGGCGGACTTGCCGCCGAGCTCGAGCGTCATCCGGGCCAGGCGCTCGCCGAGGATCCCGCCGATGCGGCGTCCGGCGGCCGTCGAGCCGGTGAAGGCGATCTTGTCGACCCGCGGGTCCGTGACGAGCTGCTCGGAGACCGTGCGGTCGGCGGCGGTGACGACGTTCAGGACGCCGGCGGGCAGGCCTGCCGCCATCGCGGCCTCGGCGAGCAGGTAGCCGTCGCCAGGAGCCTCGCGGGCCGACTTGACCACCACGGTGCATCCCGCCAGCAGGGCCGGGGCGACCTTCCAGACCATGAGGCCGAGCGGAGCGTTCCACGGCACGATGGCGCCGACGACGCCGACCGGCTCGCGCGCGATGAGGCCGTACTCGCCGCCCCACGCCGGACGCACGGGCTCGTCGAAGACGAACGTCGACGCCATGTCGGCGTAGTAGTCGAAGGCGAAGCCGGCCCCGGCAGCCATGGCCGTCGCGGTGCTCTGGATGACGCCGGACTCACGGGGCCAGATCTGGCCGACGTCCGACTCGCGCTTGCGCAGCTCGTCGGCGATCCGGTGCAGGTACTCGGCCCGCTGGGCGGGGGTCAGGCGCGCCCACGGCCCGCGATCGAACGCCCGGCGCGCGGCACCGATGGCGCGGGACATGTCGGCCTCCTGGGCGGCGGCGACCGTCGCCCAGGGCAGGCCGGTGGACGAGTCGACGAGCTCGACGGTCGCCGACGACGAGGGAGTGACCCACTCGCCGTCGATGAGGAACCGGTCGGCGTGGTCCAGGGAGGAGGGGAGATCGGTGATGCGTGTCATGGGATGGTTCCGTTCGTGCGATCCGCACCGCCCCGATGTCGGTGCGGTGGTGGGCCGGATCCGGCCCGCACCACCACGGTCGTCCTGTCGGGCCGCGGGCTACAGGCTCCGCCGAACCTGGTTCCGTCCGGACCACCATCGCGCCCGCCCGGCGTCCGCTACTGCGGGGCGTCGACCAGGAACGCGTCCAGCAGGCGCACGGCACCCGCCTTGTCGAGGGGCTCGTTGCCGTTGCCGCACTTGGGCGAGTAGACGCACGACGGGCACCCGTCGCGACATGCGCACGCGACGATCGCGTCGCGGGTCACCCGCAACCACGTGGCCGCCATCTCGTAGCCGCGCTCGGCGAATCCCGCGCCACCCGGGTAGCCGTCGTAGACGAACACCGTGAGGGTGCCGGTGTCGGGGTGCAGGGCCGTCGAGACGCCGCCGATGTCCCACCGGTCGCACGTGGCCAGCAGGGGCAGCAGGCCGATCGCGGCGTGCTCGGCGGCGTGCGCGGAGCCGGGGACGTCGTCGTGCTCCATCGCCGCGGCGACGGCCTCGGCCGACAGCGTCCACCACACGGCCTTGGTCTGCAGCGACCGCTGCGGCAGCTCCAGCACCTCCTCGCCGAGGATGCCGCCACCGCTGGTGCTGCGCTTGAGGTACGACACGACCTGGTTGACGACCTCGACCGAGCCGAACGACATCGCGGCGGCGCCCCACTGCTCGGTGCGCTCGGTGTCGGTCACGGCGATCTCGGTGATCGACCGGGCCGACGTGGAGTACTCCGGGTCGGCGCGGTGCACCATCGCCACGCCGTGCTCGACGTCGTACTCGTCGACCACGTGCACATCGCCCTGGTGGACGTAGACGGCGCCCTCGTGGACCGTCGAGTCGGCCGATCCGCCGTCGACCGTGCCGACGAGCCGTCCCGTCAGGGCGTCCACGATCTGCACGGGGGCGCCGCCGCTGGACCGGATGTCGGCCAGGTCGCTCGCGCGCTCGCGCTTGGTCCAGAACCAGCCGGCCTGCCGCTTGCGGAGCCAGCCGGCGGCCTCGAGCGCCGCGACCCCCTCGGCCGCGCGAGGACCGAACATCGCGAAGTCGCCCTCCGTGAGCGGGATCTCCTGCGCGGCGGCCGCGAGGTGCGGCCCGAGGACGTACGGGTTGTCGGGGTCGAACACCGACGCCTCGACGGCCGTGCCGAGCAGCGCCTCCGGGTGGTGGACGAGATAGGTGTCGATGGGCTCGTCGCGGGCCACGAGGATGCCGATCGAGTCGCGGCCCGAGCGGCCGGCCCGCCCGAACTGCTGCTGCAGCGCGGCCCGCGTGCCGGGGAAGCCGACCGTGATGACGGCGTCGAGCCCGGCGACGTCGATGCCCAGCTCGAGGGCGTTGGTGCTCGCGAGCCCGAGCAGGTCGCCGCTGCGCAGACGCTGCTCGAGCTCTCGCCGTTCCTCGGGCAGGTAGCCGCCGCGGTACGTCGCGACCCGGCGGACCAGCTCGGGGTCGACCTCGTGGAGCCGTCGCTGCGCCGTCGCGGCCACGGCCTCAGCACCGCGTCGCGACCGGACGAAGGCGAGCGTCCGCACCCGGCCGATGACCAGGTCGGTCAGCAGCTCGCCGGCCTCGGAGGTCGCCGATCGTCGCACCACGCCGGCGGTCCCGGGGTCGATGCCGGGCAGGATCGGTGGCTCCCACAGGGCGATCGTCCGGGCCGCGTGCGGCGAGGCGTCGTCGGTGACGGGGACGACGTCCAGGCCCGTGAGCCGTCCCGCGAACACCTCGGGCTCCGCGACGGTGGCCGACGACAGCACGAACGTCGGATCGGCGCCGTAGTGGGCGCAGACGCGGCGCAGCCTCCGCAGGACGTGTGCGACGTGCGCGCCGAACACCCCGCGGTAGTGGTGGCACTCGTCGACGACGACGTGCGTCAGCCCGCCGAGGACCCGTGCCCAGCGGGCGTGGCCGGGCAGGATCGAGTGGTGCAGCGTGTCGGGGTTGGTCAGCAGGTAGTTGGCGTGGTCGCGGGCCCATGCGCGCTCCTCGCGCGAGTTGTCGCCGTCGACCGTGGCAGGCCGTGCGAACGCCGAGGCGCCGGCCAGACGGCGCAGCTGGTCGGCCGCGAGGGCCTTGGTCGGCGCGAGGTAGAGGACCGTGGGCCGGCGGTTGCCGCGCAGCGAGCTGCCGGTGCGCCCGGCGGCGAGGTCGGTCAGCGCGGGGGCCTGGAACGCGAGCGACTTGCCCGACGCCGTGCCGGTCGAGATGACGGTGTGCCGGCCCGCGCGCACGTGGCGCAGCGCCTCGGCCTGGTGGCCCCACAGCGCCGTGATGCCCTCCGCCTCGTACATCGCGCGGACGTCGGGGTCGACCCAGTCGGGCCACGGCTCGACGACGGCCTCGCGGGCGGGGATGCGCTCGACGTGCGTGACCCGGTCGCCGTAGCGCAGCACGAGATCGCCGGGGTCCACCTGTCGAGTCTCCCAGAGCACCGGCTGCGGGCGGTTCGGGCCACGGTCTCCCGACGGCGGTCGCCTCGGGATCGTGATTGAATGCAGCCCGGGGACGGCATCAAGGCGAACATAGGGAGATCGGCGATGGAGCTGGCACTGACGGCCCGCACGGACGGTGACTTCGAGATCATCGAGGTCGGTGGGGAGATCGACGTCTACACCGCTCCGCGCCTGCGGGAGGCCATCGTGGCCGCGGTCGACGCCGGCCACACCCGTCTGATCGTCGACGTCCGCAAGGTCGACTTCCTCGACTCGACCGGTCTCGGCGTGCTGGTGGGGGCCCTCAAGCGGGTCCGCGCGGACGGCGGCTCGCTCGACATCGTCTGCACGCAGGAGCGCATCCTCAAGATCTTCCAGATCACCGGTCTGGACAAGGTCTTCGGTCTGCACGCGTCCGTCGAGGACGCGCGCAGCGCCCAGACGTGATCCAGGTCACACATTCCACCCTGAGCGGCATGTAACGTGCGTCACGCGGCCACCCAGTCCGCGGCACGTCCCTGACCTGTTCACTGGAGGACCCTCATGGCGAACGCGACCCTCGTTGCGGCTGCCAGTGACATCGACCTGGCGAACGACAACACGATCATCGTGGGCGTCGTCGCAGGCATCGGTGTCCTGGCCCTGATCATGGCCGCGGTGTTCCGCGCCGACGTACTCAAGGCCTCCGAGGGCACCGAGCGGATGCAGGAGATCGGGCAGGCGGTCCAGGAGGGTGCTGCGGCGTACCTCGGCCGCATGTTCCGCACCCTCGCGGTGTTCGCCGTCGTGGCGTTCGGCCTGCTGTTCCTGCTTCCCGGCGACACCGACATCCGGGTCGGGCGGTCGCTGTTCTTCCTGCTGGGCGCGGGCTTCTCCGCCGCGATCGGCTATCTCGGCATGTGGCTGGCGACCCGCGCGAACATCCGCGTGGCGGCCGCGGCGCAGACCGAGGGCCGCGAGCCGGCGATGCGCATCGCGTTCCGGACCGGCGGTCACGTGGGCATGCTGACCGTGGGACTGGGCCTGCTGGGCGCGGCGGCCGTCGTGCTGATCTACCAGGGCGAGGCGCCGTCGGTCCTGGAGGGCTTCGGCTTCGGCGCGGCCCTGCTGGCGATGTTCATGCGCGTCGGCGGCGGCATCTTCACCAAGGCCGCCGACGTCGGCGCCGACCTCGTCGGCAAGGTCGAGCAGAACATCCCCGAGGACGATCCCCGCAACGCCGCCACGATCGCCGACAACGTCGGCGACAACGTGGGCGACTGCGCGGGCATGGCCGCCGACCTGTTCGAGTCGTACGCCGTGACCCTCGTCGCGGCGCTGATCCTCGGCTCGGTCGCCTTCGGCGAGCTGGGCCTGGTCTTCCCGCTCGTGATCCCGGCCATCGGTGCCGTCACGGCCATCATCGGGGTCTACCTGACCCGTCCCCGCGCGGCCGAGGCCGGCCTGACGACGATCAACCGCTCGTTCTACGTCTCGGCCGTCATCTCGGCGATCGCGTCGGTCGGCGCCGCCTTCCTGATCCTGCCGACGTCGTTCGCCGACGCGAGCATGGGCTTCGTCACCGACCAGGAGACCAGCCCCGCCATCACGGCGTTCTTCCCGACCGCGGACCCGACCACCCTCGACGGCAACCCCCGGCTCATCGCGATCGTGGCGGTGCTGATCGGCATCGTGCTGGCGGCGCTCATCCTGTCGCTGACGGGCTACTTCACGGGCACGGAGACCCGGCCGGTCAAGGACGTCGGCCGGACGTCGCGAACGGGTGCGGCGACCGTCATCCTGTCCGGCCTGTCGGTCGGCTTCGAGTCGGCGGTCTACACCGCGCTCGTGATCGCCGCCGCCGTGTTCGGGGCGTTCCTGCTCGGCAGCGGGTCGATCATCGTGTCGCTGTTCGCGGTGGCGCTCGCCGGCTGCGGCCTGCTGACGACCGTCGGCGTGATCGTCGCGATGGACACCTTCGGCCCCGTCAGCGACAACGCGCAGGGCATCGCGGAGATGTCGGGCGACGTCGACGAGGCGGGCGCCCAGATCCTGACCGAGCTCGACGCCGTCGGCAACACGACGAAGGCCATCACCAAGGGCATCGCGATCGCGACGGCGGTGCTGGCGGCCACGGCCCTGTTCGGCTCGTTCGCGCAGAACATCAAGGACGAGTTCTCCAAGATCCTCGCCCCGATCCAGGACGAGGCCACGTTCACGGCGCTGGTCGGGGACTTCAAGCTGTCGGAGACGCTCGCGCTGCAGGGCATCGCCAACGTCGCCGATCCGAGCATCCTCGTCGGACTGATCATCGGCGCGGCGGTCGTGTTCCTGTTCGCCGGCCTGGCGATCAACGCCGTCGGCCGGGCGGCCGGTGCGGTCGTCTACGAGGTGCGCCGGCAGTTCAAGGAGATCCCCGGGATCATGGAGGGCACGGGCCGCCCCGAGTACGGCAAGGTCGTCGACATCTGCACGCGCGACTCGCTGCGTGAGCTCGCGACGCCGGGCATCCTGGCCATCTTCGCGCCGATCGCGGTGGGCTTCGGCCTCGGCATCGGGCCGCTGGCCGGCTACCTCGCCGGTGCGATCGGCACGGGCCTGCTGATGGCCGTGTTCCTGGCCAACGCCGGTGGAGCGTGGGACAACGCCAAGAAGCTGGTCGAGGACGGCAACCACGGCGGCAAGGGGTCGCCCGCCCACGAGGCGACGATCATCGGCGACACGGTGGGCGATCCGTTCAAGGACACCGCCGGTCCGGCGATCAACCCGCTGCTGAAGGTCATGAACCTGGTGGCCCTGCTGATCGTGCCGCTCATCGTCAAGTACTCGTACGGCGACGACGCCAACGACGCGCTGCGGTACACCGTCGCCGGCGTGGCGGCCCTGATCATCGCGATCGCGGTCTACGTCTCCAAGCGGCGCCCGATCGCCCTCGACACCGAGGACGTGGCCGGCGGCGTCCACGACGTCAGCCCCGACCCCGACCTCCCGGTCCGCACCCCGTAGCCGCCCGACGGCCCCGATCCGTCCCGACCCGACTGCCGAGTGGTGCCAACCCGTCGCCGAGTGGTGCGTCCTGGACAGACACGCCGTCCCAGAACGACCGATCCGCACCACTCGGCGGTCGGGCTGCACCACTCGGGATCTGGGAGGGTGGGGGGATGCTCGACGTCCGCCATGTCCCCGCCCTCCGCTCCGCCCTCTCGCGGGCGCCCTTCACGGTCGACGCCGTCTACGCGCTGCTGGGCGACGACGCGCACCGCGCGCTGGGCCGCAACCAGAGCACGCCGGCCCTGAGGGCCACCCGTGGCGGGGGAGACCTCGCGACGTTGGTGCGACTCTTCGCGCTGCAGGTCCCGGTCGACCGCCCCCGCGCGGACGCCGCCCTGCCCGGGCTCGTCGACCCGCTGGTCGCCGCCGGGATGCTCGCCGCGTCCGGGGGCGAGGTCCGCGCCCTCGTCGACGTCCGTCCGTACGGCGACGAGGAGCACGACTGGTGGATCGTGTGCGACCCGACGTCGGGGCTCGACGGTCGACAGGCCCCCATGGACCCCTCCTACGTGCTCGGCATCAGCGAGGCCTCGTCGTCCCTGGCCCAGCTGACGGTGCGCGAGCCGGTCGGTCGCGCACTCGACCTCGGCACCGGCTGCGGCGTGCAGGCGCTGCACCTCGCGCAGCACGCCCGCGAGGTCGTCGCGACCGACGTCAACCCGCGGGCCCTCGCGATGGCGCGGCTCACGGCCCAGCTCAACGAGCTCGACGTCGACGTGCGCGACGGCAGCCTGTTCGAGCCCGTCGCGGGGGAGACGTTCGACCTCATCGCGACCAACCCGCCGTTCGTCATCTCGCCTCCCGGCAGCCAGGTCCTGGTGTACCGGGACTCCGGCATGCCCGGTGACAGCGTCGTGCGTCACCTGGTCGAGAACGCCGAGACGCACCTCACGGACGGCGGCTGGTGCCAGATCCTGGCCAACTGGGCGCACCACGACGACCTCGCGTGGGAGGACGACCTCGGGCAGTGGCTCGAGGGGCGCCCGCTCGACGCCTGGATCCTGCAGCGCGAGCTCGTCGACCCCGCGGCGTACGTCGAGATGTGGCTCGCCGACGCCGGCCTCGCGACGGCTCCCGACTACGTCCAGCGGTACGACGCCTGGCTGGACTGGTTCGCGAGCGAGCGCATCGAGGCGATCGGCTTCGGCTGGCTCAGCCTGCGCAAGACGTCGCAGACGCCCGTGCGCCGGCTCGAGGAGTGGACCGGGGAGATCGCCCAGCCGGTCGGCCCGGGGGTGGCCGCGTGGGGCGAGCGCATCGACCGGCTGCGCGGCGTCGACGACGCGGCGCTGCTGGACCACACGTTCCGGCAGGCGATCGACCTGGTCGAGGAGACCCGCGGTGCCGCCGGCGCCGACGACCCCGAGGCGATCGTGGTCCGCCTGCAGCACGGCGTGCGCCGCACGGTCCAGGTCGACACCGTCGAGGCTGGCCTGGTCGGCGCGAGCGACGGCGACCTGACGTCGGGGCAGATCCTCGACGCGCTCGCGGCGCTGCTCGGACGGGACGCCGCCGACCTGCGCCGGACCTACGCGCCGACCGTCCGCCGGCTCGTCGAGGAGGGGTTCCTCACGTAGGCCTGCGGGTGCGGGGCCGTCCCGATCGCGGAATGCTCGACGCATGGCCGCACCAGCGCAGGGACTCATCGACCACCCCGACCACGACCTGGGCGGGGCCGTGCTCCAGAGCTGGGACGCGTTCATCGCGCTGGTCGACGGGGCCGACCTGTCCCGCAGGACCCGGCTGGACGGCTGGACCGTCCGCGAGGTGGTGCTGCACCTGGGCACGTGGGACGGGACGTCGTCGCTCGACACCGCGCTCGCGACCCGCGGGACCGACGCCGCTCGCACGCCGCTCGATCCCGACGAGGCCAACGCCGCACTGATCACCGCCCACCGGGACGCCTCGGACGAGGACGTCGTGGCTGCGCTGCGCGCATCGCGTGACGCCGTCGCCGACGTCCTGCGCGACACGATCGGCAGCAGCGGCGGGCGCGACGTCGTCGCCAGCCAGCTCGGCCCGCTGCCGCTGCTGACGCTCGTGCACGCCGGCTGCTACGAGCTCGCCGTGCACGCCCTCGACGTCGCCGACGCGCTCGACACCACGGTCGACCCGGTGCTGCTGAACCACGGCATCGCGGCCCTGACCGACTCGACCGGGTGTCTCGCGGCGCGGGAGGGCATCGACGCGGCGATCGGCATCAACGCCGAGTCGTCCCCGTGGTCGTTCACGGCCCACGCCGACGGCAGCTGGACCACCCAGGAGATCGTCGGCAAGGCCCACGGCCCGCGGGTGACCGGCAGCGCCGAGGACATCCTCGAGGCGTCCGCGGGTCGGGCCGACCCGGTGCGGCTCGTGACGCTGCGGCACCTCAAGATCAAGCACGTCGGCGGGCTGCTCGCGCTCACGCCGATCATCGACCAGGTGCCGGGCCTGCCCGGCGGGCGAGGTCTGAAGGCAGCGGCGAAGAGCCTGGGTGGGCTCTTCCACCACTGATCGTCCCGGCACGGCTCGGCTCAGCCGGACACCTCGAGGGCGAACCAGACCTCGGTGTCGGTGCTGCGTCCCCACCGGCTGGACAGCGCCTCGACGACGCGCAGCCCGTGCCCGTGACCCCGCACGGCGTCGTGCGACGCGACGACGGCGGGCGTCACGACGGCGCCGTTGTCGTGGACGCGTGACGTCAGGACGCCGTCGTGCAGCACGACCTGCACATGACAACCGCCGGTCGTGTGGATGACGGCGTTGGTCACCAGCTCGGACAGGCACAGGACGGCGTGGGCCGCGGTCTCCTCGTCGACGTCCCAGTCGTCGAGCGTCCGCCGCAGGAACCGGCGTGCTTCGGCGACGGCCGCCGGGTCGGCGGCGATCCGGTGCTCGGCGACCAAGGCCCCGTCGGACCTGACCAGGCGGGGGACGGACGGCAGGGGTGCCTGGCGCAGCGCCTCGCCCAGCTGCCGGGCGAGCTCGGCGGCGATCCGGCGGAGCTCCGCGTGCTGGTGGACGTCGAAGGGCTGCGGGCGGTCGTAGTAGACGACGAACCCGCCGAGGACCGCCTCGTCGGTCGTGAACGGGACCGTGGCGACGGCGGCGAAGCCGGTCCCGTCCTGCGCCGCGACGTACGTGTCGTACCGAGGATCCAGCTCGTCGAGGGATCCGGCCACGGCGTCGGCGGCGCGGATCGCGTCGTTGAGCGGCACGGCCGCGAATGCGTCGACGTGGCACCAGCCCAGGCCGGAGTCGCGGAGACGGTCGCTGGCCGTGAACAGCAGGCGCCGCCCGCCGCCCTCGGTCAGCGCCACTCCGGCACGCCGGACGTCGGGCAGCCGGAGCAGCTCGGCGAGCGCGATCTCGACCCACTCGTCGACCCCGGTGGAGGGGGAGAGTGAAGCCGCGGGATGGGAGTCCACGGGGTCAGACTAGTTGTCGCTCACAGGTCGAGCTGCATGATCGTGAGATCCAGCCACCGGTCGAACTTGCTGCCGACCTGGGACATCTGGCCCACCACGACGAAGCCGCGACGCGCGTGGAGGTCGACCGAGATGACGTTGGACGACTCGATCATGGCGACCATCCGGTGCAGGCCCTGCTCGCGGGCGCGCACGACGAGCGCGTCGAACAGGGCCGAGGCGAGACCCCGGCCGTGGTGGGACGCGAGCACGTAGAGCGAGTTCTCGACCGTGTGCCGGTAGCCGGACTTGGGCCGCCACGGCCCGTACGAGGCGTAGCCGGCCACGACGCCGTCGACCTCGGCGACCAGCACCGGGAAGCCCGCCGACAGCCGCTCGCGCAGCCACGTGGCGCGGTCGTCGAGATCGACCTCGGTCTCGTCCCAGATGGCCGTCGTGGTCCGCACCGCCTCGTTGTGGATCGCGAGGATGCCGGGCGCGTCGGCGAGCGTCGCGTCGCGGATCGTCATCGGGCGCCCCGGTCGACGGTCTCCGCCGAGCGCGCGGGCTCGTCGACCGGCTCGGGACGCCAGCGCGGCACCAGCTGACCGCCCCACGCGACGAGGGCGACGACCGTCGCGATCGAGCCGCCCACCGCGAACGCACCCCAGGCTCCGACGCCGTCGATCGACGCACCGATGACGGGCGAGCACGCGGCGCCGCCGAGGGTGAAGGCCGTGCCCTGCCAGCCCATGGCCTCGCCGCGCCGCTCCTCGGGCACGAGCTTGGCGATCCACTCCGTCGCCGCGGTCATGGTGGGTGCGCACAGGAGGCCGGTGGGGACGACCCACAGCGACAGCGACCAGACCTCGCCGCCCAGACCCACCGGGATGGTCGTGAGCCCCAGCGCCAGCAGCAGGTAGGTCGGTCGGAACGAGCGGTCGAGCGAGCCGTAGACCAGGCCGCCGACCAGCGACGACAGCCCCCACAGCCCGTACGTGATGCCGATCGAGCCGACCCGGTCCAGCTCGCGCAGCTCGGCGACGATGCCCAGGTCGGTGCCGATCAGTGCGGCCATCGTCCCGCCGGACAGGATGAACAGGAACACCAGCGGCACCGACATGAACGGCGGCTTCTGCGGCGGCAGGCCGGGCTCCTGCTGGTCCGCGACCGGCTCCGTGACCGGACGCTCGGACCGGGTCGGGGGGTCGAGCACGAGGAAGATGACGCCGGCCAGCACCTCGCACACGCCGATGACGAACAGGGCCGCGCCGGCGCCCTGCTGCGTCACGACGAGCGCGCCGACGGCCGGACCGATGATGAAGCTGGCCTCGGCGATGACGCTGTCGGCGGAGAACGCCGTGCGGTGCCGATCCGGATCGACCATGACGCTGAGCGAGAGCCGCACGATCGAGAAGATCGGGATCAGGAAGACGCCCATCGCGAAGGCGATGGGGACGAGCGCCAGGTACGGCGAGAACGCGGCGACGGGGTAGAGCACCGCGACCGCGACGATCGAGGGCAGGATGGCCCGGCGCATGCCCAGACGATCGATCAGGCGACCGCGCCACGGCGAGCCGACCGCGACGCCGATCGTCGAGGCGGCACCGACGATGCCGGCCGCGGCATAGCTGCGGTCGAGCTCGTCCACGACGTACAGCGTGAAGATCAGCGGCGCCGCCATGGCCGGGATGCGGGCGAAGAACGCCGCGACGAACAGCGCGCGGACCCGGCGGTCCGACCAGAGCTGCGCGTACCCCGAGAAAGCCACACGCCATCTTCTCACCGCCCGCGGACGCTCGGTGCGTCCAGCGTCACGACCGTGCGGTGCACGATTCCTTGACAGGACGCGTTAGCGTATGCCCGTCCGACCACCTCAGGAGTTATCCGTGACCACGCTCGTCATCGTCGAGTCCCCCAACAAGGTCCGCAGCATCGCGGCCTACCTCGGGGACGGCTATGTCGTGGACGCCTCCGTCGGTCACATCCGCGACCTGCCGCGTGGCGCCGACGAGGTGCCGGCCGCGTTCAAGGGCGAGTCCTGGGCGCGTCTCGGCGTCAACATCGACTCCGAGTTCGAGCCGATCTACGTCGTCTCGGCCGACAAGAAGTCGCAGATGACCAAGCTCAAGAAGCTCCTCAAGGACGCCGACGAGCTCGTGCTGGCGACGGATGAGGACCGCGAGGGCGAGGCCATCGCGTGGCACCTGTTCGACGAGCTCAAGCCCAAGGTGCCGGTCAAGCGCATCGTCTTCAACGAGATCACCAAGGACGCGATCCAGTACGCGATCGCCCACCCCCGCGACATCGACATGGACCTCGTCGACGCGCAGGAGGCCCGCCGCATCCTCGACCGCCTCTACGGCTACGAGGTCAGCCCGGTGCTGTGGAAGAAGGTCATGAGCGGCCTGTCCGCCGGCCGCGTGCAGTCCGTCGCGACCCGTCTGGTGGTCGAGCGGGAGCGCGAGCGGATGGCGTTCCGCGTCGCGTCCTACTGGGACCTCGAGGCGACGTTCGACGCCGGCGAGGGCTTCGAGCCGCAGCAGTTCCCGGCCAAGCTGTTCAGCCTGGACGGCAAGCGCATCGCATCGGGCGGCAACTTCGACAACACCGGCGCCCTGACGTCCGACAAGGTCGCCCACCTCGACGAGGCCCAGGCCGGTGCATTGGCCACTGCGCTCGCCGACCAGGCGTTCACGGTCCGGTCCGTCGAGGAGAAGCCCTACACGCGTCGCCCGTACGCGCCGTTCCGCACCACGACGATGCAGCAGGAGGCCTCGCGCAAGTTCGGCTTCGGCGCCGCCCGCACGATGCAGGTCGCGCAGCGGCTCTACGAGGGCGGGCACATCACGTACATGCGCACCGACTCGACGACGCTGTCCCAGACGGCTCTCAGCGGCGCCCGCGCCCAGGTGCTCGAGCTGTACGGCCAGGAGTACCTGCCCGAGAAGCCCCGCGTCTACGCCAGCAAGGTCAAGAACGCGCAGGAGGCCCACGAGGCCATCCGTCCGGCCGGCGAGAAGTTCAAGACGCCCAAGGAGACGGGCCTGTCCGGCGACGAGCTGCGTCTCTACGAGCTGATCTGGAAGCGCACGATCGCCAGCCAGATGAACGACGCCAAGGGCAACTCGGTGTCGATCCGCATCGGCACCACGGCCACGACGGGCGAGGACGTCGTCTTCTCCAGCTCGGGTCGCACGATCACGTTCTACGGCTTCCTGAAGGCGTACGTCGAGTCCAACGACGACGACGACGCCGAGGGCGACGACCAGCAGACCAAGCTGCCGAACCTGTCCGAGGGGCAGACCGTCACCGCGGCCGACCTCGGCAAGGCCGGCCACGAGACCAAGCCGCCGTCGCGCTTCACCGAGGCGTCGCTCATCAGCGAGCTCGAGACCCGCGAGATCGGACGCCCGTCGACGTACGCGTCGATCGTCGGCACGATCCAGAACCGCGGCTACGTCTACAAGAAGGGGACCGCGCTCGTCCCCGCCTGGATCGCCTTCAGCGTCATCCGGCTCATGGAGCTGCACTTCGGCCGGCTCATCGAGTACACGTTCACCGCGCAGCTCGAGGACGTCCTCGACGAGGTCGCGAACGGACGCGAGGAGCGGCTCAACGTCCTGCAGGGCTTCTGGACCGGCGAGGGCGACGGCGACACCGGGCTCAAGCGCCTGGTCGAGAACCTGCCCGACATCGATGCCCGCGGGCTCGCGACGTTCCCGCTCGGCGAGGGCATCGACCTGCGCGTGGGCCGCTACGGCCCGTACGTCGAGGGCCCCCCGTTCACCGACGGCGAGGACGGCAAGCAGGTGCCGACGCGCGCCAACGTGCCTGACGACCTGCCGCCCGACGAGCTCAGCCTCGACAAGGCCAAGGAGCTGCTCGCCACGCCCTCGGGCCTGGAGAAGGAGCTCGGCAACCACCCCGAGACCGGGCTGGCCGTCACGGCCAAGAACGGGCGCTTCGGCCCCTACGTCACCGAGGCCCTGCCCGACACGGCCAAGAAGGCCGACAAGCCGCGCACCGCGAGCCTGTTCAAGGACATGGACCTCGACACCATCACGCTCGAGCAGGCCGTGCAGCTGCTGACCCTGCCGCGGGTCGTCTACGTCGACGACGGCGTCGAGGTCACGGCGCAGAACGGCCGCTACGGCCCGTACCTGAAGAAGGGCACCGACTCCCGGTCGCTGGAGCGCGAGGAGCAGCTCCTCACGATCACCGAGGAGGAGGTCCGTGCGATCTACGCGCAGCCCAAGACCTACGGTCGTCGTGCCGCCGCCGCCCCGCTCAAGGAGCTCGGCGACGACCCGGTCAGCGGCAGCCCCGTCGTCGCCAAGGACGGCCGGTTCGGCATGTACGTCACCGACGGCGAGTACAACGCGACGCTGCGCAAGGACGACTCGCTCGAGACCCTGACGCCGGAGCGCGCCTTCGAGCTGCTCGCCGAGCGTCGCGCCAAGGGGCCGGCCAAGAAGGGCGGCAAGAAGGCTCCCGCCAAGAAGACCGCGAAGAAGGCCGCCGCCAAGAAGGCGCCGGCCAAGAAGGCCGCCGCGAAGAAGACGACGGCCAAGAAGTCGACCACGAAGGCCACCGCAGACAAGTAGCACGTCTGGAATGATGCGGGGCATGATGCGCGCCCTCGTCCGTCCGCTCTCGCCGCGCGACCCGCACGAGGCCCACCGCGTCGCGTCGCCGCTCGAGCTGTTCACGGACCTGTGCTACGTCGTCGCGATCGCGCAGGCCGCGCTGACGCTGGAGCACGAGATCGCGGCCGGACACGTCGGCAACGGGCTGGTGTGGTTCGCCGCGTCGTTCTTCGCGATCTTCTGGGCCTGGCTCAACTTCGTCTGGTTCAACTCCGCCTACGACCCCGACGACACGGTCAACCGGCTGCTGACGCTGCTGCAGGTGTTCGGCTCGCTCGTGCTCGCGGCGGGGGTGCCGGACATCTTCGAGCACGACTTCACGCTCGGGGTGGTCGGCTACGTCGTCATGCGCGTCGGGCTGGTGCTGATGTGGCTGCGCGCCGCCGCCGGGCATCCCGACCGCCGGGCGACCGCGATGCGGTACGCCGGGGGACTGGTCGCGGTGCAGGTCGGATGGGTCGCGGCGCTGCTGGTCACACACGACGACATCCCGATCTGGCTGTTCGTCGTGCTCGCCGCGGCCGACTTCGCGGTGCCGGTGTGGGCCGAGCGCGCCGGGACGACGCCGTGGCACCCCCACCACATCGCCGAGCGGTACGGGCTGTTCTTCATCATCGTGCTCGGCGAGACGATCCTGTCGGTGACCCTCGCGCTGCAGACCGCGTTCGCGGAGGAGGACCCGCCGATCCAGCTCTGGTACGTCGTCGCCGGCGGCGTGCTGGTGACGTTCAGCGCGTGGTGGCTGTACTTCGCCCGCGACAACGCCGACGTCCTCACGGGCAACGACATCGGCTTCGTGTGGGGGTTCGGGCACTACGTCATCTTCGGGGCGGCGGCCGCGGTCGGTGCGGGGCTGTCGGCCCGGATCGCCTACTACGGGCACCACGCCGAGGTGTCCGACGTCGTCAGCAGCGCGTTCGTGACCGGTCCGGTGGCGGCCGCGCTGGCGGCGCTGTGGGTCGTCAACGTCCGGCTCCACGACTCCTCGATCCGCACCGCCGGGCCGTTCGCGGTGGCGATCCTCGCGACGCTCGCGGTCACGTTCGTCCCGCTGTCGGAGCTGTGGGTGGGACTGGTCTGCGTCGCGCTCCTGGCCGTCGAGATCCGGCTGACGACGACCGACCCGGCGTGACGGACCTGTCGATGTCGCCGCCGCCGCGACGACGGGCCGTCGGAGCCAGCGACTAGGCTCGCCGCATGGATCCCCTCTTCACCGAGACCGGGCTGTTCCTCTGTCTCGAAGGCGGCGAGGGAGCCGGCAAGTCGACCCAGGCGCGGCTGCTCGTCGACTGGCTCGAGGGCCTGGGCCACGCCGTCCTGCTGACCCGTGAGCCGGGCGGCACCGAGGTCGGCACGATCCTGCGGGGCATCGTCCTCGACCACGACACGGGTGAGCTGTCACCGCGCACCGAGGCGCTGATCTACGCCGCCGACAAGGCCGAGCACGTCGACCGGGTGGTCCTGCCGGCGCTCGCCGACGGCGCGATCGTCCTGACCGACCGCTACGTCGACTCGACGCTCGCGTACCAGGGGGCCGGCCGGGCCGTCGGGGTCGCCGAGCTCGAGGCCGTCGCGCGGTGGGCCACCGCAGGGCTGCGCCCGCACCTGACGATCGTCCTCGACGTCGACCCGGTCGTGGGCCTCACCCGCTTCGAGGGCGCCGACCGCATCGAGGCCGAGCCCATCGAGTTCCACCAGCGCGTGCGCCGGCACTTCCTCGACCTCGCGGCGGTCGACCCGGACCACTACCTCGTGGTCGACGCCGCCCGCACGCCCGACGAGATCCATGCCGCGGTCCGGACGGCGGTCGAGCCGTGGCTGGCCCAGATCGGCCCGTCATGACGCTCGCCTCGCCGTCGGTCTGGGCCGATCTCGTGGGCCAGGAGCCCGTCGTCGAGACGCTGCGCAGCGCCGTCGCCTCGGCCGGCGGTGACGGCCGTTCCATGACGCACGCCTGGCTGTTCACCGGGCCGCCGGGCTCCGGCCGCTCCAACGCCGCCCTCGCGTTCGGCGCGGCGCTGCAGTGCGAGCGCGGAGGGTGCGGCGAGTGCCACTCGTGCACGACCGCCAAGGCCGGCAGCCACCCCGACATCACGGTCATCACGACGCAGGGACTCACGATCGGCGTCGACGGCATCCGCGAGTACGTCCGGGCCTCGTCGCTGCGCCCCGCCCTCGGGCGCTGGCAGGTCCTGATCGTCGAGGACGCCGACCGGCTCACCGACCAGGCCGCTGCGGCCCTGCTCAAGGCCATCGAGGAACCGTCCCGGCACACCGTCTGGATGCTGTGCGCCCCGGCGGCCGACGACGTCATGATCACCCTGCGGTCACGCTCGCGGTCGGTCGTCCTCCGCACGCCCGGCACCGACGCGATCGCCCGGCTCCTCGTCGAGCGCGACGGCGTCGAGCCCGCCATGGCGCACGCCGTCGCGGCCGCGTCCCAGGGTCACATCGGTCGGGCGCGCGGACTCGCGCGAGACGCCGGTGCGCGCGAGCGCCGTCGCATGATCTTGTCGATCCCGTTGTCGTTGCGGGGTCTCGGCGAGTGCATGTCGGCCGCCCAGCGGGTCAGCGACGAGGCCACGGCACGGGCGGCGGCGTTCTGCGACGTCGCCGACGAGCAGGAGCTCGCCGACCTGCGTCAGGCGTGGGGCGTCGAGGAGCGCGGGCGTCGTCCCGCCGGATATGCCGGCGCGGCCTCGACGCTCGAGAAGGACCAGAAGCGGCGCCGCACCCGGCTGACCCGCGACGCCATCGACGGCGTCCTGCTCGACCTGCTGTCGTTCTGCCGCGACGTGCTGACCGTGCAGTGCTCGACGGGTGCAGCGCTGGTCAACGCCGACGTCGCCGACGACGTCCACGAGATCGCCCGCCTGTGGACGCCCGAGTCGACCATCGGCGCCATCGATGCGATCGTCGAGTGTCGGCTGGCCCTGACGGCCAACGCCGCTCCGCTCCTCGCGCTCGAGCGCATGATGATGGGACTTCGCCGGTGACCCGTGCCCGTACGACCCTGCTCCTCGCCGTCGTCGTGGCCCTGCTGGCGGGGCTGGTCGTGTACGCCGCGTTCGCGACGCGCGCGGGCTCCTTCGACGCGCCCGAGCCGCTCGACGCCACGGCGCCGGAGGGTCTGGCCGCCTTCTACGACCAGGACCTGTCGTGGTCCGAGTGCGGCGACGCCCACTGCGCGTGGGTCACGGTCCCGGTCGACTACGCCGCACCTGACGGCGCCACGACCCGGGTGCGCGCCGCGTTCCACCCGGCCACGGGCGACGCCGAGCGCAGCATCTTCGTCAACCCCGGCGGTCCCGGCGCGTCCGCGGTCAGCTTCGCCGACACGATGGAGTCCGCCTTCGGCGACGACGTGCTCGAGCACGCCGACGTCATCGGCGTCGATCCTCGGGGAGTCGGCAAGAGCTCGCCCCTGACGTGCCTGTCCGACCGCGACTTCGACGCCTACGCCGCGGCCGACCCCGATCCCGACACCCCGGCCGAGGTGCAGGAGGGACGGCAGGCGCTGACCCGGCTGGGCGAGGCGTGCCTCGCCGGTTCCGGCGACCTGGCGGCCCACGTGTCGACGGTCGAGGCCGCACGCGACATGGACGTCGTCCGGGCGCTCGTCGGTCGCGCGAAGCTCGACTGGTTCGGGGCGTCGTACGGCACCGAGCTGGGCGCGGTCTACGCCGAGCTCTTCCCCGACAAGGTCGGCCGCATGGTGCTCGACGGCGCGGTCGACCCGACGCTCGACAACGCCGACGCCAGCTTCGCGCAGGCCACCGGGTTCCAGCGTGCCCTGCAGGCCTACGCCGACGACTGCGTCGGCGAGGACTCCTGCCCGCTCGGGGCCGACGCCGATGCCGGCATCGCCAAGATCGCCGACCTGCTGCAGCAGCTCGACGCGACTCCGCTGCCCGGCGTCGGCGACCGCAAGTTGACCGAGGGCTTGGCGTTCTACGGCATCGCGGTGACCTTGTACGACCAGTCGTCGTGGCCGACGCTGTCCCAGGCCCTGAAGGCCGCCTTCGACGGCGACGGGGAGATCCTCGTCCGGCTGGCGGACGTCTACTTCGACCGCGACGAGGACGGCGCCTACGCCGACAACAGCGGGCAGGTCATCACGGCGATCAGCTGCCTCGACAGCCCCGGTGGCCTCACCGAGGCCGACGTCGAGGCGCAGACGCCGCGGTTCGTCGCCGCCTCGCCGGTGTTCGGCCGCGCACTCGCCTGGGGGGCGCTGGGCTGCTCCGACTGGCCGATCGAGTCGGCCAACCCGCTGCCGGACATCGACGCTGCGGGAGCGCCGCCGATCGTCGTGATCGGCACGACCCGCGATCCGGCCACCCCGTACGAGTCGGCCGAGGCGCTCGCGTCACAGCTCGAGTCCGGTGTGCTGCTGACTCGTGACGGCGACGGCCACACGGCCTACCTGTCCGGCAACTCCTGCATCACCAAGACGGTCGACCGCTACTTCGCGGACGGCACGGTCCCCGAGGAGGGCACCACCTGCTGATCGGCCACCGTCAGCCGCGGATGTCCTCGTGGTGCCGGATGACCTCGGCGATGATGAAGTTCAGCAGCTTCTCGGCGAAGGCGGGGTCCAGGTCGGCCTCCACGGCCAGCGCCTTGAGCCGGGTGATCTGACGCTCCTCGCGCGCGGGGTCCGACGGCGGGAGGTCGTGCTCGGCCTTGAGACGGCCGACGCGCTGGGTGTACTTGAAGCGTTCGGCGAGCACATGGATGAGGGCGGCGTCGATGTTGTCGATGCTGGCCCGGATCTCCTCGAGCTCGGCGCGCGTCGTGTCAGTCACGCGTGCGAGTCTACGGTGACCGGGCCGGTGCATGATGCCGGTGATCACCGGGTATTGTTTGTTCTCGGTTCGGCGGGTGATCCTCGCTGAACCATTGGCCGCCTTAGCTCAGTCGGTAGAGCGTTTCACTCGTAATGAAAAGGTCGTCGGTTCGATTCCGACAGGCGGCTCCACGGTTCTCGCCCCTCGCACGTCCTCGGGGCTCCCTCGCCCGGCCCGCGCAGCCCCCGGCACTGCGCTGGCGCCCCTCGGCGACAAAGTGTGCGCGCCTGCCCCATTCGGCGCTGCTGCGTGGTGCACACGCGCACACCTTCGACTGGGGGCGGTGCAGAATCGCACAGTTTGTGGGTGTGGGCATCGAGCAGCCCGCCGCGTACGGCCAGGTACGTCGACTGCCACTTCGGTGCCG
>Ga0247734_1001068_pt1 | contig 21757 bp, 21 predicted proteins | sample UWRJL103311B2_FD_180933 | JGI IMG/M metagenome (GOLD analysis project Ga0247734, IMG submission 180933) | Plant litter microbial communities from Arlington Agricultural Research Station in Wisconsin, United States - UWRJ-L103-311B-2 | ecosystem: Environmental > Terrestrial > Plant litter >... | reverse complement strand
CTAGATGTTTGGTCCCAGTGATTGCTGGTGCGGGTTTGAGATGAACCGGCTTGGGTCATCTGTCCATGCTTTGCAGATGGCTTCGTAGGGTGTGAGGCCGCGGAGCGTCTTCAGCCGACGAGCGAAGTTGTAGGCGGCGACGAAGTCGGTGAGGTGCTGCCGCAACTGATCGTGCGTTTCGTAATGGTAACGCTTGACGGTTGCTTCCTTGATGGTGCGGTTCATCCGTTCCACTTGGCCGTTGGTCCATGGGTGGCGCGGCTTTGTCAGGCGATGTTCGATGTCGAGATCGGCGCATGCCGCTTCGAAGGCGTGGCAGCGGAACGGTAATTTCTGCGCTCGCATCTCCTTGATGTCTTCCGGCGTCCAGCCATCGCCAGTTGGATCGGTGAAGTGCGTTCCGTTGTCGGTGAGCACCGTGTGGATGCGGTACGGGACGGCGGCAGCGAGGTGGCGCAGGAAGTCGCCAGCGATCCGACGGGTGGCCTTCTCGTGCAGCTCGACGAAGGCGAACTTCGAGGTCCGGTCGATCGCGACCAGCAGGTAAAGCTTGCCTTGCTCGGTTCGTACCTCGGCGAGATCGACGTGAAAGTAGCCGATGGGATACGCCTTGAACTTCGCTCGTACAGGCTTGTCACCATCGACATCGGGCAGCCGGCTGATGCCGTGGCGTTGCAGGCAGCGGTGAAGCGAGGAGCGCGTCAGATGCGGGATCGTCGCCTGCAGAGCGTACAGGCAGTCATCCAGCGGCAGCAGCGTGTGGCGTCGGAACGCCACCACGACAGCCTCCTCCTCAATTGATAGGGAGGTCGATCTTGGCTCCTTCGGACCCGTTGGGAGATCCGCCGTCGACCTGCGCTTCTTCCATTTGGCGACTGTCTTCTGGTTGACGCCATGGCGCCTGGCCAATGCCCTCAGGCTCTCTTCACTATGCTGTATCGCTCGACGGACGACCTCTGTCGTCGTGGCGCTCCCATGGAGTACCTGGCCCATAGCGCTTCCTTCCACTCGCTCGTGAATACTGCACCATCAAAGCGTGGGATCAAACATCTAGCTGGGCAATTCCATCGGTGTTAGCACGCCGAAGTAACCTTCGCGTTCGCCTCGGCAAACGCTGGCGCCGACGTGATATCGTCCGCGCCTCCCAGATCTTCATCGGAGGTCCGTCCGGCACCTGGTCCGGCGCCGAGGTCAACACCGGTCACCGGATTTGCCGACGGGTCTGACAGTGTCCGAGCAGCGAGTTTCGCAGAAGCTGCCTCCTCACCGGCACTTAAAACGACACTCGCCGACCCATCACCGGCGTCGATTGGCATCGTCTGGCTGAGGTCGTCAATCCGGTCCCATTGCTGGCCGGAGTTCCACGGCCCTTCGGTATCGCCTTCGCCCTGCGACGTGTTGACGTAGATATTGGCATAGCGTTCGACGCCCGGCAGTTTGCCCGACGGGAAGTTGTCTTCGATCGAGTAAAGCGCCTTCTCGAACGACTTCTGATGCGCGATCTCTCGCGTCATCAAAAAGCCCAGTGCTTCCTTGATGCCGGGATCGTCGGTCACGTTGATCAGACGCTCATAGACGATCTTGGCCCGGCTTTCGGCGGCGATGTTCGACCGCAGGTCCGCGGTAGGTTCGGAGCGACTGTCGACATAGGCAGCGGTCCACGGCACGCCTGCGGAATCGATCAACGCCGGGCCGCCGCCAAACAGCAATGCTTCCTTAGCGCTGACACCCGACGCTCCGATCGTCCGATATAGTTCAACCTCTTCGAGCTGCCCCTCGGCAAGCTGCGCTTTGACCCCCTTGTTGAGCATCGCGATGATGGAGCCGATCACCTCGAGATGGCTGAGTTCCTCGGTCGCGATGTCGAGCAACATATCCTTGCGGCCAGCATCGTCCTCACCAATGCCTTGCGTAAAATACCGCATCGCCGCTGCCAGCTCACCGTCTGCACCACCGAATTGCTCCAGCATCATCGTCGCAAGTCGCGGGTTCGTTTCCCCGACCCGAACCGTGTATTGTAAACGCTTATTGTGCATGAACATGGCGATGCCTCCTAATATCTACGCCTAAAACCGGCCTTTAGGCTCTGTGTTCCTAGGCATTAGTAAAATTAACATGGATTATACCAAAAACTATAATGATATATATCAGTACTGTGTACAGCGATTGCTTGTGTCTGGCAGTAATGAGAGTCTACTCCACATCAGATTTATTAATCTTGTTGCAAAAGCATTGTTATGTCGGAACAAGTGGCGCGCGGATCGCGTTTGACGGCGATCGACAGCATTGTAGGGAATATGATGCTCGGCACCGCCCGCGCGCATGCCGACCGCCAGGCAATCACCGCCAGTCAATCATAGGGCGCCGCAAGGCGGGCGAGTTTCGATGTTGGCGGTCTACGGTCGCTTCGCCAACAAGCAGCCGCTTGGGGCCTTCATGGAGAAGAGCTGACGCCCATGACCGGGCAGACCCACGTCCAGCATTATGCGCCGGGCCTGCCAACGCGATCATCGAAGGCAAGATCAATACGATCTTTTGTCTGTCGATCAATGAGGTGGGGCTCAAGATTGAAGTGGTGTAGACGTTGGCGTGAACCGCAGCATCTGCCCTGCAGATCTGACAGAGCCACCCCATGCGATGAATTAAAGCGGCGGAGCGGCTCGGGCGAATTAGCTCGGGATCTGCGAGTCATGCCTTCTGGTTAGCAGCTACCTTACAGCTCTGACAGCGCCCGCCGGTTCGTTCTGCAAGCGCTCTCACGCACTTTCCCGCGCGATAATGCGGAAGCCAACGTCGACGAGACGGCTCGACACGGTCCCGCCGCTCGCGCGCGTCATCAGGATTGTATTGACCTCGGCGGCGATGCGTGCGCCATCTATGTCAACCGAGGTAATGGTTGGCCGCATGTCGCCGGCCAGGCGCAAATTGCCGAAACCTGTGACGGCGAGCTGATCGGGCACCCGTACGCCGGCCGCGGCCGCCTCGACAATCAATCCCTGCGCGATCCAATCCGAGCCACATACGACTACGTCGGGGCGTTTTGGCAGGTCCGCCAATCCTCTGAATGCCAGCCGCCCCTGTCCGAAGTGGCTTGGGACGTTGACCATCAGGCGCGTCGGTTCAGCGCCACCATCCTCCATCCATTGCTGGGCGAAGCGGCTGGCACGCCGCTCGGAACGTGGGGAACTAGGAACGACGAGATGCGGGTACCGGTAGCCGCGCCCATGAAGGAAGCGCGCCATCTCGATGCCGACCTGAGCATGAGAGAAGCCGACGGCGACGTCGATCGGATCTTCGGGAAGATCCCAGGTCTCGATCACGCTGAGTGACTGGCGCCGCAATTTGGCGCGCGTTTCGACATCTCCGACGATGCCGGTGAGGATGATGGCATCGACGCGGCGCGACAAAGCAGCGTCGATCTGGGCGGCGAAGAGATGATTTTGCGCGCCGGTCAGTGACAGCATGACGCTGTTTCCCTTGGCCGAAAGGCGTTCGATCATCGCCTCGATCGTATCGTTAAAGATCGATTGAGCGATGTCAGGGACGAGTGCCGCAATCAGGCGCGAGCGCTGGGATGCCAGCGCGCCGGCATTGAGATTGGGAAGATACTGGGTCTGCTCGATCGCAGCGCGGATTCGTTCGGCCGTCGGCTCGGCGACCATCCCGCGATTGTTCAGGTAGCGGGAAACGCTTGCAGTGGAGACGCCGGCGAGAGAGGCGACTTCTTCCAGCCGGGGTGCGCGTCGAGATGTCATCAGCCCGTCTTAGAGCACGGTAAGATGAGAGTAACCAGACTTGCAAGCGCTTGCAGATATGATTAGCATCATTGTTATGTCCCATGACTTCGATCCGCTATCGCCCGAGACCTTCGATAGCGCGCAGGCCGAATATCGCGAGCTGCGAAACAGCTGTCCGGTTGCGCATAGCGATACGTGGGGCGGCTTCTGGGCGCTGATGAAGCATGACGATGTCGCCAACGCCGCCACGGATTGGCAGACCTATGTCACTTCCAAGCAGAACGTCGTGCCGAAGGTGGCGTTTACCGGGCGCCGCCCGCCGCTTCATCTCGATCCGCCAGAGCATACGCCCTATCGGCGCGCGCTGGCGCCGCTGCTGACCGAGCGCCGTATCGCCCGGCTTGAGCCTGTAGTTCGCAAGATATGCCGTCAATTGCTGACCAAGATGGCTGCCAATGGAGGCGGCGATGTCTGCGCGGACTATTCGGCGCATATGCCGGTGGCGGTCTTCGCGCACTGGATGAACCTGGATGCGGAGGCGGTTGCAGCGCTTACAGATGCGGGCAAGCGCTATAACATCGCCGTCCAGTCTGCCGACATGGAAACGACCAAGGAGATGAGTCTCCTGCTGTACGATATGGCGCGTAAGGTGGTGGCGGATCGCCGCCTCGCGCCGCTGTCGATCGACGAAGACGCGACGAGCGCGCTGCTCGCAGTCCGGGTCGATGGTAAGGAACTACCCGAAGAGATGATCGTCGGGACGATCCGTCAAGTGCTGGTGGTCGGTCTCATCGCGCCGAGCGTCGTCATCGGTGCCATCGCGGTTCATCTTGCGCGCGATCCTGCTTTGCAGACGAAACTTCGTTTGAACTCAGAATTGATGCCGGCGGCGATCGACGAATTTCTGCGCCTCTACACACCGTACCGTGGCTTCGCGCGCACGGCGGTGAAGGATGTCGTGGTGCGCGGGCGGACCATTCCGGCCGACGAACCGATCGCGCTTGTTTATTCCTCGGCAAACCGTGACGAGGACGTGTTCGAGGATGCGGACACGTTTCGCATCGACCGCCCCAACATGAAGGATTCGCTGGCGTTCGGTCGCGGACCGCACATGTGTGTTGGCGCGGCGTTGGCGCGGCTGGAATTGCAGGTGGCGGTGGAGGAATTGCTCGCGGCGGCACCCTCATTCGAACTGGCTGGGGAGCCGAAGCCGACGCGCTTTCCCGAGATCGGTGCACTGTCGGTGCCTATCCGCTTCAGCAACGCCGCATGACAGCCGTCGTTCTTGCGACTGGCGATCTCGCGATGGATCGAGAGAATTACGACGAGAGCTTCGTCGCGACCAGAGACGTACTGCGCGCGGCGGATATCGTGTTCGGCCAGATCGAGACGAGTTTTGCCAACGGCGGCGTCCGCGCGCCTCAGGCGCGCCACGCGGTGCTGGCACGGCCCGACGGCGCGGCGGCGCTGGCGCGTGCCGGCTTCAATATCGTTTCAATGGCGGGCAATCATGTGCTCGATTGGGGCAACGAAGCCTTCTTCGAAACGAAGGCGAATATCGAAACGGCGGGCATGAAGGTGGTCGGCGCTGGGGCGAATATCGCGCAGGCGCGCGAACCTGCGCTGTTCACGCTGGACGATAGCACGACGGTGGCGTTCCTCGCATATTCCAGCATCCTTCCCCAAGCCTATTGGGCTGACGAGCGGCGGCCGGGCTGTGCGCCGTTACGCGCCTTCACGCACTATGAGCAGATCGAGCACGATCAGCCCGGCACGCCGCCACGCGTCCACAGCTATCCGCATCGTGAAGATCTGGCGGCGATGGAAGCAGATGTGCGGGCGGCGAAGCAGAAGGCGGACGTCGTGCTCGTCTCCTGCCATTGGGGCATACATTTCGTGCGCGCCGCAATCCCCGATTATGCGCGGGATATCGCCCGTGCGGCCATTGCAGCCGGGGCCGATGCAATCCTGGGCGGCCATCCGCACATCCTGAAAGGCTGTGAGGTTATCGACGGCAAGCCGGTCTTCCACTCGCTGTGCAACTTCGCGACCGATCTCCGCATGGACGAGGCGCATGCCAAATCGAAGAGCTGGAACGAGATCCGCGTGCTGGCCGAGGAATGGGAGCCGGATTTCGAAGGATTGTATAACTTCCCAAAGACGGCGCGGCTCTCCATGATCGCGCGGCTGGAAATCGCCGAGGGCAAGATCCAACGCACCGGCTTTCTACCGCTGTATATCGATCGCGATGCCGTTCCACGCGTCGTCGGCCAGGACGATCCCCGTCATGGCGAGGTCGTCGATTACATGACCGCCATTACCCGCGAGGCCCGGCTCAACGCGCGCTACGTGGCCGGTGCCGATATGGTGGAGATTTTCGCATGAGCAGTCGCGCGCGGCTGCCGCTGGAAGGCATCGTCTTCCTGTATTTCATCGCCTATCTACCCAACGTCATCCTGACGAAACTGGTCACGACGATGCCAAGCGCCACGCTCGGCCGGCCGCTGACGGGGCTGGAGACGCTGCCGGCCAGCCTGATCCTGAACGCGATCCTGACGTACCTCTTCATCTGGTTGTCGGGTTGGCATCGATCGGCGAACGGCACGATGATCGCGGGTAAGCGCATCCCGATCCCGACACGCTATACCTTCCTGTCCGGCATCGGCACGGCACTGGTGCTGTTCACGGTTCCGCTGTCCTTCACCTTCAAGGGCGTCAGTATCCCGTTCATTCAGCTGCTGATGCGGGGGGATATCCTCATCATCGCGCCGCTGGTGGATCTCATGTTCGGGCGCCGGGTGCGCTGGTGGAGCTGGGTTGCGCTGGTGATGGTGGCGATCGCGCTGTTCATTACTGTGCAGGCACGCGGCGGGCTTGCTCTGCCGCCGCTCGCGCTTCTGACGATCGCGCTCTACACGATCGGCTACTTCATCCGCCTCGCCGTGATGACCCGCGTGTCGAAGACGGGCGATGACGCCTCGATCCGCCGTTACTTCGTGGAAGAGAAGATCATCGCGCTACCAATGGCCGTGATCGTGCTCGGCCTGATCTCGGCGTCTGGCTTCGGCGGACAGGCGGGGCAGCTCAGCTTCGGTTTCATCCAGGTGTGGACCGATCCGGTCCTGCTGCGCCTGATCGGCATAGCGGTGACGCTGACGATCGTTTCGATCTTTGCGGCGATCATCCTACTGGATGCGCGGGAGAACGCTTATTGCGTGCCGCTGGAGCGTGCGGCGAGCCTCGTCGCCGGCATTGGCGGCGCGCTCATACTGGCGGCCGGCTGGGGCCTGCCGTGGCCGAGCAAAGCCGAATTGATCGGCGCGTTGATCCTGATCGCGGCGATCGTGTTGCTCTCCGTCGCGCCGCGTCTGAGTGCCAGCGTGCAGCGCGCCAGAGCGGAAACCCAATAGACTTAACGACACCGTCACCGGCCCGCGAAGCGTCACGCAGAGACGTAGGGATACATGGAGGGGATGATATGAAGATCGTATCGACAGGAATGATCCGTGCAGGGTCGGGCATAGCCCTCGGCGCGCTGGCACTGGCTTTGGCACAGGCGGCGACGGCTCAGACGGCCGTGCCGCTGGATCAGGCGAAACAGAACCCTGCCGCTGCCGCACCGGCGACGGCGCAGGGGAACGACGGAGCATCGGCATCGGCTGAGAACGTGCAGGACATAATCGTCACCGGCAGCCGCATCCGCGGCGTCTCGGCCGTGGGATCGAACGTCATCGCGATCGACCAGAGCAAGATCGCGGCCGAGCCGGTTACCTCCACCGCCGATCTGCTGCGCCGCGTTCCGCAGGTTATAGGTCTGGGGCAAAACCGGAATGGCGGAACGGCGCAGAATGGCGCGGCAAATGCTACGCGCGGTTCGGGCATCAATCTGCGCGGCATCGGCACTAACGCCACTCTGATCCTGGCGGATGGCAAGCGTCTGCCCGCGCAGGGAACGCAAGGCCAGTTCACCGATCCATCCGTCCTGCCGTCGATTGCTTTGTCCCGCGTGGAAGTCGTCGCGGATGGTGCATCGGCCATCTATGGCTCCGACGCGATTGCTGGCGTGGTCAACTTCATCACGCGCAAGAATTTTAACGGTGCCGAATTCCGCCTGCGTAGCGGCTTTACGGGTGGCAGCTATGGCGAGCAGCAGGTGGCCGGAATTGTCGGCAAGACCTGGGGCAGCGGCTACCTGACAGTATCGGGCGAGTATACGCACAACAGCGCGCTGCAGGCAAACGATCTGCGCTGGTATCAGGACGACAATCGCTATCGCGGCGGACGCGATCTTCGTGTCACGAACTGCAACCCCAGCACCATTACGGCCGGCGGCCGGACCTATGCTATCCCTGTCGGTGGCGTGACCGCTGCCAATGTCGGATCGCTAGTGGCGGGCACCAGCAACAAGTGCTTCTACAACAGCTACGACACCGTCATTCCATCGCAGAGCCGCTACAGCGTGCTGGCCAATGCCAGCCAGGACATCAGCGAGGGCGTGCGTATTTTCGCGGACGGCTTCTATTCGCGCCGCAACGGCAAGCTCGCGAACAATTCGACGTTCACCGCGACCGTCCGCAACACCAACCCGTTTTTTGTGTCCCCCGTACCCGGCGTCACCTCCGTGACCGTGCCGTATTCGATCGTACCGGAACTCGGGATGGATGTGTTTCCGTTTCGCTCCTACTCGTGGACCGCGTCCGGCGGCGTCGAGGCAAAGCTTTTTGGCGACTGGTCCGGCACGGCTTACTACAGCCACGGCAAGTCGTTCGACATTTCGGATCGCAGGACCGGGGTGAACGCCGCCGCACTCGCCGCCGCACTGGCCGATACCAATCCAGCGACGGCGCTCAACGTATTCGGCGGGCCGAACAATCTCGCCACGCTGGCTCGCATTCACGACAACTATTTCCAGATCATCGGCAGGAACAAGCTGGACGTTGCCAACCTCCAGTTCAGCGGTACACTGGTGGAGCTTCCCGGCGGAGATCTGAAGCTGGCCGTTGGTGGGGAATATCGCCGCGAATATACGTTCACGGATCTGGCGACCGGCACCAGCATCGCACAGGTGCATACCGCCGACAGCGGCAGCCGGACGGTGAAGGCCGTGTTCGGTGAGCTTTACGTTCCGATCTTCGGCGGTGGCAACGCGATGCCGGGACTGCAGGAACTGAGCCTGTCGCTGGCCGGGCGCTATGAGGATTACAGCAACTTTGGCAGCACCAGCAATCCGAAGGTGGGCGTCACCTGGCGGCCTGTGCAAGGGCTTGCAATCCGGGGCAGCTACGGCACGTCGTTCCGCGCGCCGACGTTTACCGAAGTCTCGACGATCGCGGGCGGGGCAGGGCTCTACTACGATACGCTGCCCGGCGTGGCCGGCAACCAGACCGGCATCGGCATCGCCGGCGGCAATCCTGGCCTGAAGCCGGAGACTGCGACGACCTGGTCCGGCGGTGTCGAGTTCAAGCCCCAGTTTGCGCCGGGGTTGACGCTGAGCAGCACCTATTTCAACATCGACTATAAGGACCAGATCCAGGCGCTGCGCGGAACATCCGGCATTCTGACCAACCCGCTCTATGCGTCATTCGTCACGCTGAACCCCACAGCGGCGCAAATCGCTGCGCTGGTGGGTTCGGGGCTGCCGCTGAACAATGCGATCAACACGTCGGCGGTGTCGTTCATCGTGGATGGCCGGCGTCAGAACCTTGGCCGATCCAAAGTCAGCGGCTTCGACTTCGGGGTTAATTACACGACCACGATCGGCGAGCTGCGGCTGGATGGCGGCGTGCAGGGCACCTATTATCGCCGCTACAGGTTCCAGACCGTGCCGGGTGCGGCGCTCACCAACGTGATCAGCACGATCAACTTCCCGCAGCGCTTCCGGATGCAGGCCGATCTCGGTGCGGAGTACGGCAAGCTTCACGGCCGCGTCACGCTCAATCACCTGAGCGCCTACGACAATACCGGCATCATCCCGATTCAGAAGGTGCGGGATTACGATACGGTGGATGCGTCGTTGAGCGTGGATATTACCGAGCGGCTTTCCCTGTCGGTCGACGTTCGCAATCTGCTCAACGAGAACCCGCCGTTCGTGGATCAGACGCGTGGCTATGATCCGCAATCAACGAACCCGGTTCCACGCCTCGTGTCGTTCACGGCGGGGGTCAAATTCTGATGCGGCGGATCGTCGCGGCGCTTCCTTGTATAGCCGCGACGCTCTGCGCGGCTCCGGCGGCGGCAAACAGCTGCGCGGATTTGGTCGGCGAACGTGCCGGTGAGGTTCGGGTGATGGCAGCGACGACCGTTGCGCAGGGTGAAAGCCCTGGCGGCGGTGCGGCGGTGCGGGGCGGTTACAAGCCGGTGCCCGTGGCGGTTCCATTCTGCCGTGTGCAGGGGATGGTGGAAGGCACGATCGGTTTCGAGCTGTGGTTGCCGACGGCCGACGCGTGGAACGGGCGCCTGCTCGGTGCGGGCGTGGGTGGCGATGCCGGCGTCTTTAACTTCGCCGATCTCAGCCGGCGTATTGGCGAAGGCTTCGCCGCCGTAACCACCGATAGCGGCCACAAGGCCAGCCAGGCGCACTGGATGACCAATGCTAAAGCGCGCGTCGATTATGAGCATCGCGCTACGCATCTGGCGACACAGGCGGCCAAGATGCTCCTTACCCGCTTCTATGCGCGCCCTGCGGACCACAGCTATTTCCTAGGCTGCTCGGGCGGTGGACGACAGGGCCTGAAGGAGATGCAGAATTACCCGGCGGATTATGACGGCATCGTCGCCGGGGCACCCGGACCTTACATGCCGCTCATCTCGGTCCGGATGATGTGGTTCTCGCTGATGCAGAAGCGGGATCTGGCAGGTGCGCTCTCCGATGCCGATTGGGCGCTGTATGAACTGAAAGCGACGGAAGCCTGCGACGGCAAGGACGGCGTGAAGGATGGGATCGTAGAAAACCCTCTCGCCTGTTCGTTCAAACCGGTCTCCCTGGCGTGCAAAGCTGGCCAGACGAGCTCGTGCCTTGACACTCCGAAAGTGAAAATGATGGAAGCGATCGTCGGCCCCATGCGGGACGAGCGCGGACGCGCGATGGATCGCGGGCTGCTGCCGGGCGTACGAACACGCCCCGGCCCACCTTCGCCGCTGCTTGCTGCCATGTGGGGGGATGCGGTCTACGGCGATCCGAACTGGAACGAGGACAGCTTCCAGCGCACCGCGGATCTGAACAAGGTCAATGTGGCGATGCCGGAGTTGCGGGCGGACAAGACCGATATTGCCCCGTTCATCGCCCGTGGCGCCAAGGCGATCATCTATCAGGGCTGGGCCGACCCTTCGGTGATAGCCAGGCCGACAGTGGACTATTATCGCCAGCTTGCGGCAGCCCACGGCGGGCAGGCGAAGCTCTCCCGATCGGTCAGGCTCATGATGGTGCCGGGCATGTATCATTGCCAGGGCGGGCCGGGCGTCGATCAGTTTGGCGGTTCCGGCCAGAAGAACGCGCCCGGCGATGCCACGCGCGATATCCTGTGGTCAGTTATCGACTGGGTCGAAAAAGGCCGGGCGCCCGATCGGCTGGAAGGCTCTCATGTTGCAAATGGGAATACTGTCTTCACGCGCGCGATCTGCCCGTATCCTGCCTCTGCCCGCTACGATGGCAAAGGCGAGGATAAAGACGCTCGCTTTTACAAATGCGAGGCCGATCCCGTTCTGGCCGCGAATCGCTGATGAAGGGAAGAGGCATGCGGCGGCGGATGACGATCGTGGCGTTGGCAATGTTCGCGACGGGCGCCGCCCCGTCCGATCCGATGGGCGTTCGCCACGTAGAGGGAAAGCTGGCCAACGGTGCCAGTTGGGCGGTAGATATGCCTGCCAACTGGAACGGCACGGCGCTGCTGTTCAGCCACGGGTTCAATGCCGGGCCGAACAACCCCGCGCGCAATCGGCCGCATGAAGGGGCTGCCCAATTGCTGGCACGGGGATATGCGCTGGTCGGAAGCTCATTCAGCAAGACCGGGTGGGCGGTCGAAGAGGCTGTACCCGATCAGATCGCAACGCTGGATGCGTTCGCCACCGACTTTGGCAAGCCCCAGCGTGTGATTGCCTATGGAGAATCGATGGGGGGCCTCGTGACGGCCGCGCTCGTTGAGCGGCACCCAGATCGTATCGATGGCGCGATACCAATGTGTGCATCGGTTTCCGGCGTGATAGGTATGGAAAATCAAGCGCTGGACGGAGCCTGGGTGCTCAAAATGCTGGTCGATCCGGCCGCACCGATCAAGATCGTGAACATTTGGCGCCCGAGCAAGCCTGCACCTCCGATCCGCGAAGAAGGCCCGGCCGTCGATGCGCTGATCGGAAAGGCGATGGCAACGCCGCAGGGACGCGCACGTCTTACTCTCGCGGCCACGCTCGCCCAACTGCCCGATGAGCCGGACGACAAGGGCCCACCCGCCGGCGCGGACGACCCGGACGGCCGCGTGGCGGCCTATTCGCGCTGGTTCGCTATGGGCGTGTTCTTTCCCCGGTGGGAGCTGGAGCACCGCGCGGGCGGAAACGCTTCGTGGAATACCCGCATCGATTATAGCGCGCAACTCGCCGCCTCGGGGCGTCGGGTGATGATCGAGGACGCCTATCGCCGCGCAGGCCTGTCGCTCAGCGACGATCTGGCAACGCTGGCTGCATCTCCGCGCATTGCCGCCGATCCGAAGGCGATCGCATATCTTCGCGCGAATTTCGTCCCGAGCGGCCGATTAAACCGCCCCGTGCTGACAATGCACACTGTCGGTGACGGTGCGACGATGGTCACATACGAGCAAGCCTATGCAACTTTGGTCCGCAAAGCCGGATCGGCATCAATGCTCCGCCAACTCTACGTCGCAGCGTCTGGCCATTGCACCTTCTCCGCCGGCGAGACGGTGGCGGCCATCGAGGCGCTAGACCATCGTATCGCGACGGAGCGCTGGCAGGAGACGGCTCTCTCGCCAGCTACGCTCAACCAAGCGGCGACCGCCATAAGCACCGGGCCAGCTCGTTATGTAGCATTTCGCCCTGCCGCCTTCCTGCGTCCCTGCGGCGCTAGACCGGGATCATGCCAAGGCGAGCCCCGGCCTTGACAGCGTCTGGTCTATCGCTGCGTATTGCGCAGGCGATTGTCGCCACGCGGTACGAGGATCTGCCGCCGCGCGTAGTGAGCGCGACGAAACGATCCCTTCTCGATGCTATCGGCGTGATGATGGCGGCCACTACGCTGGGGACGGGATGCGAGCCCTTTGCGGATCTTGCCCGCGAGGTGGGGCCCGGTCCTTGTACGTTGATCGGGCGCGGCGAAACTGCGACCGGCGCCTTAGCAGCGCTCGCAAACGGCGCGCTCGCGCACGCGATCGACTTTGAGGATGGGCACGACGGCGCTCCTGTTCACCCCAATGCGGTCCAGATCCCGGCTGCGCTTGCCTGGGCGGAAATGCAGGGCAGTGTCAGCGGCAAAGCGTTCATCACAGCGCTGGCGATCGGCTGCGATCTTGCCTGTCGGATGGGGCTATCGCTTGTACAGGATCCCGCGAAGCTTGGATGGTACCCACCTCCAATGCTTGCCGCCTATGGTGCGACGGCCGCTTGCGCGAAAATTGCAGGCTTGAATGCGGAACAGATCGTCGATGCTTTCTCGCTTCTACTCTGCTCCTCTGTGTGCAGCGGGGAGATCAAGTACAGTCCAGCCAGCGACATGCGAGCCGTTCGCGATGCCTTCCCTGCTCAGGCTTCGTTCCAAGCAGTGCAGTTGGCGCGGGCAGGGGTACGAGGCTTTGACGCACCACTCGAAGGCAATGCGGGGTTCTTCGCACTATATGCTGGCTCCAAATACGAACCAGACCGGCTGACTCGAGACTTGGGAAAGCGGTTCGAAGGCGAAAATCTAACTTTTAAGATTTGGCCGAGCTGTCGCGGCACGCACGCCGCGATTGAAGGAGCGTTAGCAATTCGCGCCGAAATTCCGGGCCTGCTCAGCCGGATCGAGGCAATAGAATTGACCGGCCATCCGGTGATGGCGATGCTTGATGCGCCGCACGCTGCCAAACGCGCACCTATCACTGCGATTGATGCGAAGTTCAGCCTGCCTTTCACGGTCGCAACCGCCATCGTGGAAGGAGCGGTGACCCTCGATAGCTTCGACCCCGCCGCACTGAAAAATCCTACAATCCGGTCGGTCGCCGAGCGTGTCTCATTCTCTCCGCTTGATGGGTTGGCAAGCGGAGCGATCGCCAGTGGGGGGATCAGGATCCGCCTTGCGGGAGGCGATACACGCGAGCGCTTCGTAGCCATCCCTAAAGGCTCGCCAGCCAACCCGCTGTCCGACGAAGAAATAGCAACCAAGTTTTGGCTATGCGCACAGCGAGCGACGGTCGCCTATGATGACACTACGATCCAAACGTTAATTGATCAAATAAGCCGACTTCAGGACATCCCCTATGTGCAAGCGCTCGCAATTCGGAGGCAGCCCATTGAGCAGATGGCTTACACGTAGTTAGCAGACCCGACGCGCCGAGCAGCGCATAACTCGTCGATACACCTGAACAAGCTACTGGGGCCAGTACCTCCGCAAGGTCGCTGGGTCGGGGATTCGCGGGGCTAGACTGTGCAACCTCGCCGATGCTGTGCTGTTAGGTCCACTCGCCACGAGAACGCGTGATGACCGACCAGCAGACGGATCCAACTGTGAAATACCCTCAGCCGCCGTTCGAACGGCGAACGCAGCCATGGCCGGGTCTTGCGCGGGATATGTCGCCCCAGCCCGCTCACGATGAGACAAGCTATGTTGGCTCGGGGCGCCTTGTTGGTCGAAGGGCGCTGATTACGGGTGGTGATAGCGGGATGGGGCGTGCCGCTGCAATCGCATTTGCTCGCGAAGGCCGATGTGGCGATCAACTATCTGCACGACGAGCAGGCGGATGCCGACGAGGCCGTCGCTTTGATCGAGAAGGCCGGCCGCGGGGCAGTGGCGATCCCGGGATTTAAGCAAGGAGGCGTTCTGCGGCCAACTCTTCGTCGACGTGATCTCGAAGCTCGGCAGAGTGGATATTGTAGTGAGCAACGCTGCGCGCCAGCAGCAGGCCGGCAGCATCGCGGACATCACTTCTGAAAGCTTCGACACGACAATCAAAACAAACATCTACGCTACGTTCTGGCTGACCAAGGCCGCACTGGAACATCTGGGCCGAGACGACGCGATCATTATCGCCACTTCCGAACAGGCCTATGATCATTCCAAGGACATCATCGACTATTCGCTGACTAAGGCAGCGGGGATGAAATCCGTAAAGTCGATGGCAAAGCAACTCGGCCGGGTGGTATTCGAGTCAACGGGATAGCGCCCGGGCCGATTTGGACGCCGCTCCAAGTCTCTGGCGGTGCGACGATGGAGAAGCTCGAGCAGTTCGGCGGCGAGACGCCACTCGGACGGCCCGGCCAACCTGTAGAACTCGCGTCAATTTACGTTCAACTTGCTGCCCAAGATGCGAGTTATACAACTGGGCAAATCTATGGTGCGCCGTGCTTCGGCGCCAGCCCTGAGCGCAAGGCCATCGGCCACGAAAATAGCGGCGTTCACGTCCGCACTGGCCCTATGGAAGATTAGAGCAGAGCAGGATTCGCGATCCAGGAAGAGTTCGGCCGATGGTCCGCCATTTGCTAAGCGGGAGCGGGCTGATGAACGGCAGAGATCGTAAATTCAGCAACAATGCACAAGGGGCCGGTAGCGACATTGCCGCCGGCCCCATATTGTATCGAAGGATAGTCTTACCGTGGAGGGGTAGCGCTGCCGCCTGGCGTAGTACCCGTAGTAGCACCTGTGCCTGCGGCCCCGCCCATCGTCGTTCCAGAGGCTCCAGTTGTGCCACCCATGTCGCCAGTGGTGCTACCTGCGCCAGTTGACGGCATAGTGGCAGCCGGAGAGCTGGTGGTCCCCACGCCGCCAGGGGTCCCGGCACGACCACGGCTGCGGGGCGAAGAGCGCGAAGCTTGTCCGGTAGTCGTTGAAGAGGCGCCGGTATCGACCGGCGGGGTGGTGGCTTGGCCGCCAACAGTGCTTTCCATGGCGCCACCAGGCATTGTACCTGCAGAGCCAGTGCCACTGCCGCCGGTGTTCATCTGTGCGTGCGCTACGCCAGGCGCGAGCAAGACTGTTGCCAAAATCGGAATGAGTCTACGCATTTGTTTTTCTCCTAACCATAAATTGTAGCGAAAGAACGGTTTAGGACTAAGGAGAGTTCCAGCAAATAACGCGCTGCCCCTTGTTGCGACGCGAAATAGAAAGGCGTGATCGGATTCATATGCGAGAGCTTCAACATAATTGTTGCCTCAGATGTTGAGGATTGTAGGAGGATCGTAATTTCAGCGACTTGCTTACGCATGATGGGAGAGGGGGTGTATGGTTAGGGAACTTAGCAAAGTTACGCGTTGTTTTGCAGCAACGTAGCGAACGTGTTTCGAACCAAGGGGAGACCTTGGTTTCAAATCAGGTTTGCGGGCATCGCTGGTCAGTGGAGCGACGCGTCACTGTACCGTTCGATCATCCCACGAACATCCACTCTGGCCTTCAGCCGGGCGCAGAGAAGGGCAGTCCCGCTAACCTTACGCTGAACGAAGAGTGTGTCGATTGGCGGCAGATGCCATGTCGAACGATCCTCGACCATCACCATCGCCTCCTCGCGAAGTACGGAAATGAAGGCGCGTTCGATCCCAGCGTCAACCGCATCTCGAAGTGCGCGGATGCCCCGCGGATCGCCGCCCAGATCGCGCACCGACGTAAAGCCTGCTTCGAGTGTCACCCAGGCGTTGGCGACGGCTGTCATCTCGTTATCGAAGCCATCGCGGGTCGTCGCTTCCAGCCGTTCTCGCGTTGGGTCGCCACCGATACCCCACAGATGGACATGCATGTCGATCAGGCCGGAAAGGACGAATGATTTCCGCAGATCAATCAGTTTGGCACCTGCCTCGGCAGGCACGAAACCCTCGCCAATTTCTGCGACCTTGCCGCTCCGCACGATGATCGTACTATCGCCGCGAGGGGCCTGGCCGGGGCGATCAAGCAGTGTGCCCGCGTACATGTATGTGGCGGGGGAGGAGCCTGCCGTCGATAGCGGTGTCTGCCCGACAGTTGGCGCTGCCGCGGCCATCGCCAGTGCGACCAGAACTCTTCTCATTTCGCTTCCTCTGCTGATGCGCTTGCTGCGCTCGTTCATCTACGCACGCAATCGCCAACCTCGCGGCGGCTTGATCGCAATTTCCAGCGTTTTACGGAAGATATGGATGCGATCGGAGATGAAATAGCCGCTGTTATTCGGGCGCAATTGCCTGTTCACCGCTCATCCGTTTAACTCCCCCCCTGCACGCATATCAGGGCCTCAGTGAGCCACGCTCCGCAATCCCCAATGATCGAACGGGCCGGCCGGATCAGCGAGGAATTTTCTACCCGGTGTCCCCGTTATGTCGGCCCGTTAGTTGGGCGTGAACATCAAGGAGAGAGACATGCCTGAAGCCAACGTAATCGCCGAGCATATGAAAGTTCTTGGCGCAGATGGTGTCCACGTCGGCACGGTCGATCATCTCGACGGTGACCGCATCAAACTGACAAAAGCCAGCAGCGACGACGGGGAGCATCATTATGTCTCTACCGCATACGTTCAAGATATTCGGGGCAATACCGTCACCCTGACCAAGCCGGCAGCTGAAGCGCTCGGTTGAGCGAGGTGGCCTGAAAGCGCAACGACGGCAAGCGATGGATCTTCGCATGGACATGCCGTTTGAAAGCGGCTGGCGCGTTTGGGGCAAGCTGTAGATGCCGGTAGCGCCGCCCATGGTTGTGGCAGGGCCGAGCTGCGACTTTTGGATGGCGGACGCTCTTGACACGACTGGGTCAGCGCCCGAAGCCGTGCCGAAACGGTCCAGCCCGGCCGGCTGACTATGCGCAGCGCCATTGAAACGTATTGGGAAAAGAGACAATGGCACGACCCGCTTTGAAAGGGACATACGCCGCTCCAGCGATCGAGAAGGCATTTGAGGTTCTGGAGGCTCTTGCCCTTCGACCTGAAGGCGCTCTCATCAGCGAGATAGCGGCCCAGCTTAGCCGATCGGTCGGCGAACTGTTCCGGATTGTCGTTGTGCTTGAGAAGCTGGGCTATCTACGCAAGTCGACGACTTCGGATCGCTACACCGTTGCGTTCAAGCTTTTAGATCTCGCTCATCGAGCAACACCTGCGCAGGATTTGCTGAGGGCGGCATTACCGGAAATGCAGGTGCTTGCGTTGGAAGCGGGGCAGTCGTGCCACTTGGTCGTGCCCAACGGGGGACGCGGCATTGTGATTGCGCGTGAGGAACAACCAGGTACGCGCGGGTTTGCGCTCAAGACTGGTGCTCACATCGACATCATCAACAGCTGTTCGGGGCAAGTAATCCTCGCCTTTTCAAACCTGCAGAGAGCTGAACGTGTCGTGCGCGCAGCGGAGGGGGAGGGCGCAATCAAGGTGGATCGGAAGTGGCTCGCCGACCGCATCGCTGTCATCCGGCGCCTTGGTTTCGATAGCCGGAAAAGTCCCATCACCCATGGTGTTACCGACATCAGTTTTCCCGTATTTGGCTTCGACCGTAATGTAGCGGCGGCGCTCACAATACCGTTTCTCGAACTTATCGATGGATCACAGAAGGTAAATCTTGATGCCGCGAAGGACCTGCTGCGTGTTGCCGCCCAGCGCGTTTCCGACCGTCTTGGCTATCAGCCAGAATGACGAGGGATGGGCCCTCTCATCATGGTCCTCCAGTTCGTCGGCTTCCTAGGCGCCTATCGAGACCCTGGTGCCCTGTCGCCGTTGCTTGCCGGCACGCTGGGAGCGCTGCTCGCGACCTGGGTGACGTTCGTGCCGTACTTCCTGTGGATCTTCCTCGGTGCTCCCTTCATCGAGCGGTTGCGTGGCAACGCAGCGGTCGCAGGCGCACTCTCGGCAATCAGCGCGGCAGTTGTTGGCGTCGTTCTGAATCTCGCCGTCTGGTTCGCGTTTCATACTCTGTTTCGCCAAACAGAAGCGATTGTGCTTGGTCCGGTGCGTTTCGATGCCCCGATCTTTGCCAGCCTCGATCCGTCGGCCACTCTGCTGGCTGCAGGGGCGGCGGTTGCGGTGTTTCTGCTACGCGCCAACGTCATCGTCACGCTGCTCGCGACGTCTCTCGCCGGCATCGCACGCCATTCGCGCGGCCTGGTCTCCTGATGCGCGCCCGTTCGGCTGCCTTAGGATCCCGCACCCTTCCCCAATGGCGGCGCCTAGCAGAGCGGCCGGAGAACCGCTGCGTCATACCGTCGACCGAGTTCTGCGAATGGACGCGTCACCTACGACTTCTATGACGGCAAAGAACCGATCAAGGGCGAGATGTGGTTCGACGTGACTGATCAGCCGACATTCGCGGTCGCCGGATTCTGGCAGCCGGCGAAGGAAGCATCCGGGTTCACGATCGTGACGTGTGATCCGAACGAATTGGTCGCCCCTGTTCACCCGAAAGCGATGATCACCATCCTACGGGCCGAGGATCACGAACGCTGGCTGACCGGCAGCTACGACGAGGTAGTAGCTCTACAGCGGCCCTATCCGGCGGAGCGGATGACGGTGCGCGGACCGGAGTTTCCGACATGGACCGCGCCGACGCGGTTGCTTACAGGCGGGCTCAACGCTTCCGATTAGCCGAGCTTGCGGGACAATTAGCTTTGGCTGCAGCTCGGTTTATGTAATGTTAGCCGTGAAGCTGTTTCGATAGCGAAAAGGGGCCGATCATGCGTCCGGTTTTCAAACGACTTATAGCTCTGGCGTTGTGTATCGGCGCATGTTCGCCGCCCGCATTTGCCGCGACCTTCATGTTCAGCGGGACTTTGAGCGGTCTCAACGAGGTCCCTGCTAACAGCTCTGCCGGCACAGGGTCGTTTAACGCACTGCTCGACGACAGCGTGAACAGTTTGACCGTTAATATTTCGTTTGCCGATTTAGCCAGCAACGCGTCAACAGGTATCATCCACTGCTGCGCGGCAGCTGATGCGAATGCTCCGGCAATCTTGACCTTCACCGGCTTCCCCGGGACAACATCAGGCACGTACAGCAACACTTTTGTCGGACTTTCGCTTGCGAGCGTGGCCGGCCTCAAAAGCGGGCTATCCTATATCAACATTCATACCTTTGCGATGCCCAGCGGAGAGATACGGGCAAAGATGATCCCAGCCGGCTCTCCGGTCCCTGAACCTTACACTTGGGCGATGTTCATCGGCGGCCTCGGTCTGATCGGTGGCGCCATGCGCCGACGCCAGCGGGTCAACGTTAGCTTCGCCTGACAAACCCTACCGTTAAAACGAGGCGGGGCGCTCCGGCTGAGGCCGTGAGCGCCCTTTGCTTTTCCTCAGTTTAGTGCCGATCGCTCGACGGAGCTTCCGGCGCCATGCCGGCGTCTACAATATCGAGCAGGCGTTCGCCGCCCGCCTCGGCCGCCCTTCGATCTACAGTCACTCAAGCCTTAAGCGCGTCGCCAACGCGCTCCGCCTCCAAGCGAAAGTCGCGCGGTGTTCGCAAGTTCGTGTTCTGACCGATGATCCCCGTCGCGATCATCTCGCCCGCGCCCTCGTGATTTGCTCAGCGAGGCGCGCCAGCGAGCTCCGATCGACTCACCGGATCTGGTCCATCGTCCTGCAAAGCCGGGCGCGAGCCTCCTGAGCCTCAAGTCTGATGCTAACCGACTAGGCGACAAGCTCGGCAGATCGTTGTCGGGATGCACGTAAGGTCGAAAAGACGTCGCTCGTGATAAGCCCGCAGCATAACACCCTGCTATGTTGACCCAGGTTTAAGCCCGATCAACTCCCTACCTCGCACCCCTGCGCGTGCCGGTCAGTTCGACCGCGCATCCCTATAGACCAGCATGGCATGAACCTGCCCACTCAGGTCAGGCACGGCCCGCATTGTCAGCGAGGGTTCGAAAAAGACTAGGCTTCCTCGCAAAAGCCCTTCATCATAAGCTAACCCATTGGGATAGTTAACTTATGATCGCGCTCAACTATCTGCGGGGGCATCGATTGGCGCTTGCGACCGATGATCCGTTCACGCCCATCTATATGGCGCAGGGCATGCCTCTCTGGGGAGTCGATCTGCTCGGCCCGATGCGCACGGCAGCAGAGCTGACCTCCCATCTAGAGAGTGAGGCGCCGGCAACCCTAGCCCTGATCAGCGTCAACTTGCCTGGCCTGGACGAGGCCGTGCATCAGCTTTTGCTCGACCGAAAGGTTCGTTTCATGACGTTTGGAGCGACGATGAGCGCTGGCGCGATGAAGAACGCTACATGCATGGCATGGCCATTTACCGCTTTCCAGATCGCGAGCGAATTTGCACTGTCGCTGCGAAAGTAGCAGCATTTCTTATGGGTAACCGCGCCCGCGAACTCTCTCGGACGCCGCGCGATGTCGGCTCGACTAAGGAGGCGTTTATGGCTGACGACAAACTGAAGCGTGGCGCAAACGACAGGAGCAAGGTAGCCGGCGGCGAAGGTTATGAGGTCAGCTGTTTCGCCAAGAAGCACGACATCACCGCGGAGCAGGCGCGAGACCTGATCCGAAAGGTCGGTAATAACCGTGAGAAGCTGAACGCGGCGGCGGCCAAGCTGCCGAAGAAAAAGTAACATGGATGAGGCGCCTAGCCCGCTTCGGTCCATCGACAACGACACGCTGCTCGATATGTACTATGCGGCTCGCGCGGCTGACCATGCGGATGAGTGCGACGTGATTAGCGCGGAACTCACTTGGCGCGGGATCAACGTGCGTCCCTGCTCAAGCCGTTCCGCAAGCGTCTCCGCGCCGGCCGATGAGCTGACGACGCCTGCTCACAACGCCCCCCCCCAACTTCTCTCTTCGCGGACACTAACTCGTCACGATCAAGCCGCAAAGCGCGTCGCCGCCCCGCAATCCGTGCAGGCTGATCAGGCAGACATATTGGGCCTGAACGCCTCCTATGAAC